>Ga0115008_10005476_pt1 | contig 10490 bp, 9 predicted proteins | sample FraStrMetagenome_FD_87164 | JGI IMG/M metagenome (GOLD analysis project Ga0115008, IMG submission 87164) | Marine eukaryotic phytoplankton communities from Arctic Ocean - Fram Strait ARC3M Metagenome | ecosystem: Environmental > Aquatic > Marine > Oceanic | place: Fram Strait | collected 2012-06-18
CAGCAAGTCCAGCTGTTCAGGTGATGAATTTGACCCTAGGCTAGAGTCCTCAAGTGGCAGCACTGGCTCATTTTGCTCGCTCAATTCACTTTCTTCCCTTGCTTGGGGTATCGCAGCTGGAGTGTCGATCTGCTCTATTGTACCACTAACAGGATGGGCCTCAGATGAACCCATATGCCCTGGCTTTATTGAGCCAGCTTGTGGCTCTATATTGGCGGCTTGTGGCTCTAGCTTTTCAGCTTGTGAGTCAATCTTCTCAGCCGCTGCGCGCTCTGCTTCTAAAGCATCTAACTCGTCAAACTGCTGTTCTCTCAAGGCGCGTCTGGCATCTCGATCTGTCTGTGACGGCTTGGTACGGAAATACTCGTCCCACACTCGATACCCCAATACTGTAAAAAAGAACACCACCATTGAGTAACCAAATAAAGTGGTGAAGTCGATGTCTCTTAACCAGGACAACTTATCAGCATAAGCCATCAGCATAACCAACATAACCGCAAAAATAAGCACTATGCGCATAGTGCGACAAAAAGCACAGGGCTGTTTGCCACTGGGGTCACTGTCACTAATTCGACGTCCCATATTCGTTATCCACCACTCACATAATTAATCATGATTCCCGCAGCAACAGCTGAACCAATCACTCCTGCCACGTTGGGTCCCATAGCGTGCATTAACAAAAAGTTTTGGTTATTAGCTTCTAAACCCACCTTGTTAGACACCCGCGCCGCCATAGGCACAGCTGATACTCCAGCTGAACCAATCAGTGGGTTAATACCGCCACCCGCTAATTTATTCATGATCTTAGCCATCAACACACCAGAGGCGGTACCAATAGCAAACGCCACCATACCTAGACAGAGGATACCCAAGGTCGTGAGATCTAAGAATTTATCTGCCGATAGTTTAGAACCTACTGCTAAGCCTAAAAAAATGGTAACCACGTTAATTAATGCATTTTGAGTGGTATCAGATAAACGATCCACCACACCAGATTCGCGCATCAGATTACCAAAACAGAACATGCCCAATAAAGGCGCTGCATCAGGCAGCATAAACGCCACTAACAATAACAATAACAAGGGAAATACAATCTTTTCAACCTTGCCTACGGGGCGCAATTGCACCATTTTTATCTGCCGCTCTTTTACTGTCGTGAGGGCTCGCATAATAGGCGGTTGAATCAGGGGCACGAGGGCCATGTATGAATATGACGCCACTGCAATCGCACCCAACAAATCTGGCGCAAGCTTACTGGCCACATAAATAGACGTTGGGCCATCAGCACCCCCTATAATGCCTATGGCTGCTGCATCAGCGAGGGTGAAGTCCATCCAGCCAAGGGTAGACATACCCACTGCGCCTATTAAAGTCACAAAGATACCAAATTGTGCGGCCGCCCCCAAAAATAGCGTTTTAGGGTTAGCTAATAATGGACCAAAATCTGTCATGGCTCCCACACCCATGAAAATAATGAGCGGGAAAGCGCCAGTTTCAATACCGACAGAGTAAAACATATAGAGAATGCCACCCGGATCAGCTAAACCAGCACCAGGAATGTTAGCCAATAAGCCACCAAAACCAATAGGGATGAGTAGCAAGGGCTCAAAATTACGCTTAATGGCTAAATAAAGCAGTAACAAGCCCACAGCCATCATGATGACTTGGCCTGGTTGCACTTGATACACGCCGGAGCTGTACCAAATTTGTAATAACTTGTCCATGAATATTCCGCCTAAACCAAGGTCAACAAAGTATCACCAACAGATACAGAATCACCTTCTTTAGCCATCACAGCACTCACCGTACCCGCCTTACTGGCACGAATTTCTGTTTCCATTTTCATGGCTTCAAGGATGAATAAAACATCACCTTCTTGCACCGCTTGGCCTGGCATCGCGTGAATTTTCCAAATGTTCCCTGCTAAGGGGGCCGTTATAGCTTCCCCACCAGTGACTGGCAAAGCGACCGGTGCTGGTGTGGCTGTCATCGCCAATGGAGCTAAACCAACCGCTGAAATATCTCCACCCTCGGCGACTTCCACCACATAACTTTGGCCATTCACACCAATGGTATAAACTGATGTCTGCGCTGCTGCAGGTTTAGGTGCGGTGGTGGCTTGGGCAGACTCGAGTGTTGGAATAGGTTCAAAGGCATCCGGGTTATCCCGATTTTCTAGGAACTTAAGTCCTACCTGAGGGAAAAGTGCATAGGTTAAAACGTCATCTATTTCACGATCTCCTGATGCAAGCTTAATATTTTTCTCTTGCGCTAGACCACGTAATTCAACAGTGAGCTGGTCCAGCTCATCTTCAATAAGATCTGCAGGGCGGCAAGTAATAGCCTCAGCCCCATCTAACACACGGGCTTGTAGCTCTTTATTAAAAGGCGCCATGGCAGCACCATATTGGCCTTTCAGCACTCCCGCTGTTTCTTTAGTAATGCTTTTGTAGCGCTCACCCGTTAACACGTTGAGTACCGACTGAGTGCCTACAATCTGTGAGGTGGGTGTCACTAGTGGAATAAAACCTAGGTCTTCTCGCACTCTTGGAATTTCTTCTAGCACTTCATCCAGCCGATCTGCAGCACCTTGTTCTCTGAGTTGGCTTTCCATATTGGTCAGCATACCACCTGGAACCTGAGCCACTAAAATGCGAGAGTCTACACCCCTAAGAGACCCTTCCCATTTTGCATATTTCTTGCGTACGTCACGGAAGTAAGCGGCCACTTCTTCTATAGCCTTAATATCTAAGCCTGTGTCTCGATCACCATCTTCAAAAATAGATACCACAGACTCTGTGGGTGAGTGTCCGTAGGTCATAGACATAGAGGAAATAGAGGTATCAACGTTATCAATGCCTGCTTCAGCCGCTTTTAAAATGGCCGCCGTAGACAAACCTGTGGTAGCGTGACATTGCATGTGCACTGGCATGTTAGTTTCAGCTTTGAGGCGAGTGACTAACTCAAATGCCTTATACGGATTCAACAAACCTGCCATGTCTTTAATACAAATAGAATCCGCCCCTAGATCTTCTATTTGCTTAGCCAAGTCAACCCAGTAGTCCATCGTGTGCAGAGCACTGAGCGTGAATGACATTGCACCTTGAGCATGTTTGCCCGTTGCTTTGACCGCTTTAATAGCTGTGGCTAAATTACGCACATCGTTCATGGCATCAAACACACGAAACACGTCCACCCCATTAATGGCCGCCCGCTCGACAAATTTTCGCACTACATCATCAGCATAATGCCGATAGCCAAGAATATTCTGTGCGCGGAACAACATTTGTTGCGGCGTGTTAGGCATAGCCGCCTTTAAAGCACGAATACGCTCCCAAGGGTCCTCACCTAAATAGCGAATACAGGCATCAAAAGTTGCCCCACCCCAAGTTTCTACCGACCAATAACCGATTTGATCCAGCTTGGGTGCAATGGGTAACATATCAGCTAAGCGCATGCGTGTGGCAAAAAGAGACTGGTGCCCATCACGCAGCACAACGTCAGTAATACCTAGGTTTTTTTTAACAGGGGTCATGTGTGTTTGCCTATGCTAATAATTAAATAAAAAGGATAAGAGATGCAGCTTTAGCTACGGTCTTGACGATATCGATGCACTGCCGCACTTAACACTGCCATTAACTGCGCGTCATTGGCAACTTGCTGGAAAGGTGAAACCGCAGTCAAAGGGGGGTTGAGCAGCGATAAGTCTTCTACGGGAGAAAACCGCAACACAGTTGCCGACATGGTTTTGGTGGCAAGCACCAACAGCGTAAGAAAAGTAAACACAAAACCCATGCCAAACACCATTAAGGTGAGGCCTTCGAGCATTAAGTCGGATGATGGCACGATAGCAGCTCCGTTTATTTTGCCGCTTGTGGCAGCATATTAATACAGCCATGGTGAGGCTGCTTTCATTTCAGTGTGTCAATTTACCCACTTGTGACCAAAGTCGCAAGAATACCCAGTATAAAAACCACTGATATTAGTATTACATCTAAAATTGTCAACAAAATTCGGCAACCTGACTATTTTTGTTCAATTTAACCAACAATTATCAAGGTGAGTCAATCTGCATCTACACTTTCGAAGCCTAAAATTTTTAGATGCAAAGTATGTAACTGGCTCATGACTGTTTTTTTTGAAATGACGTAGGTCTTTTTGACTTTGATCAAAACTCAAAACTAAAAGGCATCACCCAAACTCAAAGCAATTTCTTCCACTTGATTATTGGCCACACCAGAAACACAAGATCGACTAGATGCGCCGGTGCCAGTAATAGATGCAAGAGAGCCAACTGATGCATAAACTCCTATGAGCCATGCCCCTTGATATTTGGTTCAATGCGCCGCAAGATAAATGAAAGCGATACTTTGACTGTCACATAAACTGTTATATTAGCGGATGACATCTAATTAGCCATGGCAGGCAAGATCTTAAACAATGGAAGCTAGACCCCAAATACCAATAAATAGGAGCTAAGCTCTATGCCCACCGAACAAGTTATTTCTGGCAGCTGCCTATGCGGAGCAATACGTTATAGTGCATCTGCATCACCTCTTTTTCAGGCCCACTGCCATTGTCAGGATTGTCGAAAAAATACTGGATCAGCCTTTGCTGCCTTGGCATTTGTGCCAATTAATAGCCTATCTTGGCAGGGGCAAACTCAAACGTTTACCCATCGTGCTGATTCTGGTGCTGCAATGACCAAACACTTTTGCGCTTCCTGCGGCAGCCAACTGTTTGGCACCAACAGTGCAAAACCAGATCGCATTCATATCAAAGTAGGTTCTGTGGAGGACGCCCAATGGTTTGAACCCCAATGTAATGTGTGGGCCAGCAGCCGGCTGCCTTCTACTCCTATAAATGCTGGGGTTAAAGATTTTGCCCAGATGCCAACAACATCAGCAAAAAAATAGTCTAAGAATTAGGTTTTAGTCTATTTAGATATTTTTAACCGATTCAGGCTTAATATTTCCTATTGGGTATTATTTAAGGGCATTGGTCGCTTTAGCGGCATAAATATCGCATTCGAAACGACGCTCACTTAGATCTAATTTAGATTATAATTAACCCAGTAACCTATTGATAAATATATATTTATAAATTAATTTAAACGTTTCCTTTGGTAGTCTACAGGAAACAAAACCAAGACTTACATTTAAACACCACTCAATGCGTTTATAACATTGACTGACGCCATATGATCATGCAAATTGGGTAGATTACCTTAAATGGACCCACATTATGAGCCTAAAAAAACAACAAGAAACAACTAATCTCAATGACTTTATTGCTCAACAACGTGAAAAGTCCTGCTTTGCAGGTTTACCGTTAGAGGGTAAGCGGGTGATTGATTTGTCCAGTGTGATAGCCGCTCCCTACTGCGCTGCTTTATTAGGTGATGCGGGTGCTGAAATCATCAAGGTGGAAAACCCAATGGCTCCAGATGCCCTGCGTGGCTGGGGCACCCATGCAGCCACGGGCATTGAACCTTATCATGCCTACATAGGCAGAAATAAACTGCCTATTACCCTTAACCTCAAGTCAGAGGCAGGCAAACAAGCCTTTTTAGAACTCATTCAGTCCGCTGACGTGCTGATCGAAAACATGCGCTTAGGGGTTATGGATAGGCTGGGGCTAAGCCATGAAGTATTGTTAGAACTTAATCCGGGATTGGTGATTGGTAAAGTTTCTGGTTATGGCATGACCGGCCCTCACGCCCACCAACCGGGTTTTGGCACACTCGCAGAAGCCTTTAGTGGCTTTTCGTTTCTTAATGGATATGAAGATACGGGACCTACTAGCCCTCCCATAGCCTTGGCTGATTTGACCACTGGCATTCACTTGGCTTATGCAGTGAGCTTGGCCTTGCATCAAAGTAAGCGTTTAGAAAGTGGTGGCCAAGTAGTGGATATTTCTTTGTATGAGCCACTATTTGGTTACCTTGGCGGTGAATTTATTGGCTATCAATTAACAGGAGAGATCCCCAAACCGATTGGTAATGAGCTTAGAGCCGCCGCACCGCGTAACAATTACCAAACCAGCGATGGCTTGTGGGTGGCCATGTCTTGCTCTAACCAAAAAACTTGGGAACGCCTTGCTGAGGTCATGGGCCAGCCCCAGCTTATCCGTGATCCCCGCTTTAAGACCAACAATGACCGCATCCAGCCAGATAGCCGTATTTCTTTAAACCAAATCATAAAGGCTTGGGTATTAACTAAAACCAATGCTGAAGCATTGGAGCTATTCCGCCGAGAAGGCATCACAGCTGGTCCTATTTTTTCAATGAAGGAAGTTGATGAAGATCCTCACTTCGAGGCCCGTGGCAGTATTATTAGGGTCACAGATCCCACGTCAGGCGTGGAACTTAAAATGCCTGATGTCCCCTTTCGCATGAAAGATAATTCAGCCACTAACAAGAAGTCTAAGTTACGCTTTCCAGGCTTACCTATGGGTTCAGCTAATCAAGTTGTGTATCGTGATTTGTTGGGTTATAGCCAAGCAAAAATAGACCAATTAGGTTAACAACTCAAAAATGCAAAAAAAAGGCGGCCAAGGCCGCCTCTTTATCATTCCTATAGGGCTTCTAACGATAGGTGACTTGCTCTTCATCGTTGCTTTCTGGACGCGCAATAGCGCCAATCATAGCGGCCAAAGTGACTTTTCCAATCACTTCACCATCACGCATGACGTTAGCGTGAGTGACATCCGCCTTAACCATGGCTGGCATCGCATCTTCTAGAATAACGGTGGAGGCAAATTCCAAACCTGAGTCAGATGAAGAGGCTTCCATAACCGCTGAAACATCTAACACGCGCGCACGGTTAATATCTTTAATAAAGTCACGCACATAATCGTCTGCAGGATCTAGCACAATTTCTTGAGGCGACCCTTGCTGAATAACAGCACCATCTCGCAAGATAACAATATTATCTCCAATGTTAAGCGCCTCATCCAAGTCATGGGTAATAAATATAATGGTTTTGTGCAATTCTTCTTGTAAGTCCAGCAAGATATCTTGCATGTCGTTACGAATTAATGGATCCAATGCCGAGAAAGCTTCGTCCATTAATAGAATTTCAGCATCTGTCGCCAAGGCCCTTGCCAAGCCAACCCGCTGCTGCATGCCACCCGACAACTGCGCTGGATAGTTATTTTCAAAGCCAGCTAGGCCAACTCTGTCAATCCACTTTTGCGAACGCTCATTCATCTCAGCTTTGTCGACGCCTTTAATTTTTAACCCATAGCCCACGTTGTCGATCACCGTCCGGTGAGGTAACAAGGCAAACTTTTGGAACACCATAGACATTCTGTTGCGGCGAAAGTTACGTAATTCTTCAGCAGACATGGCTAAAACATCTTCGCCATCAACCAAAATTTCACCAGAGGTGGGTTCGATCAAGCGATTTAAATGACGGATTAGGGTCGACTTTCCTGAACCTGACAAACCCATAATCACCTGAATACGGCGCGCAGGTATGTCAATATTGACGTTATTTAAACCCAGAACATGCTTATGTTCAGCTTGCAATGACGTTTTTGTAGCACCATTTTCAACTTTTGATACCATGGCTCCGCCATTAGGCCCAAAAATTTTATATAGGTTCTTAATGGAAACCTTAACATCAGACACCGTGACCTCCTTGACGGTGCTTTTGCAACCGTTTGCCATACTCTTGTGATACTCGGTCAAATATAACCGCCAAAGCTACAATGGCTAATCCATTCATCAGACCTAATGCCAAGTACTGATTAGAAACTGCTCTGAGTACGGGAACCCCTAAACCTTTAACACCGATCATTGAGGCAATAACCACCATGGCCAAAGCCATCATAATAGTTTGGTTTACGCCTGCAAAGATATTAGGTAACGCCAAAGGAATTTGGACATCAAATAGCTTTTGGCGATAATTAGATCCAAAGGATTCGGCAGCTTCAAGCACCTCTTTATCGACCAGACGGATGCCCAAGTTAGTAAGTCGCACAATGGGGGGTAAGGCATAAATACACACGGCAATCAGGCCCGGCACCTTGCCAATGCCCAGCAGCATTACCACTGGGATTAAATACACAAAACTGGGAATAGTTTGCATGATGTCCAGCACAGGAGTGACCGTTGCTTGCACCCGATTGGAGCGGGACATTAAAATCCCCAGAGGGATTCCCAAACCAATGCACAAGAAAGTCGCCACAGAAATAATGGCCACGGTGGCCATAGTATCTTCCCACATGCCAAAATACCCAATCGCCAAAAACGATACAATGGTGCCAATAACGATACCAATACTGCGAGCGCCAAGCCAAGCCAAGATCGCAAAGATTAAAATCATAATTGGCCAGGGTGCGGCCATGAGTAGTTTTTCAAACCACACCATAAAATACATTAGTGGATCAAAGAAACCCTCAATTGCCTCTCCGTTGTCTCGAGAAAAATCACGAAATGCAAAATCAATGCCTTTTTTTAAATCTACTAAGTCTTTTCGCCCCATTGAGGGAAAGTCGTCAAATAATTCCACAATTAGTCCTACTCAGTTAAAAAATTAAAAAAAAGCCTGCTAACAGGGTTAGCAGGCTTTTTAAACAACCTTTAGGTTAGTTTAAAGATTTTTTGATTAAGTTCGCGGCTTGAACACCAACCCATTGGGTCCATACGTCTTCATGATTCACAAGGAACTCAATTGCTGCATCTTCACCACCAGCTTGATTATCAGCCATGTACACTAACATTGCACCCATGGCGGCTGCAGGGTACTCACGTCCCTTAATGTATGCAGCAGCTTTAGGGTCATTGTTCTTCATGAACGAATCCGTAGCAATGGTGTTGATTTCTGACACACTCCAAGAAGTTGGCTGTGGGTCGGCACACTCAGCTTGGGTAGTACAAGCAAGCCAGTCATCCATACCTTGGAACGGCACACCAAAGTCAAGCATTTGCATATTGTACTTGCCCATCATCGCTGTTGGAGACCAGTAATAACCAAAGTAGTCATCGCCTCGTTGAACAGCCTTGGCCATCGCTCCGTCAAGACCTGCAGCAGAACCTGGATCAACTAAAACCCAACCTTTAGCTTCCATGTCGAAGGCAGTGAATAGATTGTTATTGATTTGCTGACAACCCCAACCTGCAGGACAACCCACGAAGGCACCTTTAGTAGGATCTTCGTTGTATGGGAACAAATCTGGGCGCTCGATCACGTCTAGTACAGTTTTGATTTCTGGATGATTCTCTAATGTATAGCTGGGTACAACCCAACCTTCACCAGCACCTAAAATCGGCTTTGGATTCATCTTATGTAAGCTACCCGATGCAATGGCAGCTTTCAGAGGAACATCCACAGATTGTGTCCACAATTCAGGTGCAATATCAGGCACACCTTTAGTATCCATAGAAGCGAAAGTAGTTAGCGTTGCACCTGGAACCAATTCCACGGTGCAGCCATAACCTTCTTCAAGGATGATTTTGTCTACGTTAGCCATAAATTCAGCAGAGGCCCAGTTCATCTCTGCAATAGTTACGTCTCCACAGGCTGCTACTGCGCCTTGTGACATCGCAGCTGCAACACCAGCAGCGGCCAAACCTTTAACAAGCTTATTCATGTAAAACTCCATTCTTATAATTAATTCGGGTTTATCTTCAAGCGGCACTAAAAAGTAACAAAACAAAACAACAATGACAAGGCATTAACCCTGTTAAAAGTGCCGATGCCGCTTACAGATATATGTACGCCGCTATGAGTTTACTTTGGTAGACCCAAGTAAACAACCTACTAGGCATTATTATTCTGCACAACCTAAAAAAGCGGCGCTAGCTAAACCGATGTTATTTTTAGTTCATAAAAGAGTCAGAATTGATTATCGATGCATTCAATAAGCAGCAATACCAGTCTTTAACCGACAGTATAGGCAAAGCCAACCTCGAAAAAATACTAAAAATCGCCAGCAGCAAGACTCCTTAGTCTTAGTCTTAATTTTAGCCACAGATATAGAAAGCAGTCTTTTTGACCCAGTAGCTAGATCTTTTACTACGCCTACTAATAAGCCTGCGACTAAAGGTTCTACTGCACCTGCTCCTAAACCGATAACTACACCTATGACTGCACCTTTAGTTAGAACCTCTTTGCGCCGTCTATTAACCATCATTATCCTTTGCATAATAAAAAACCATAAAAGCAAGCTGAAGGCTCACTATTTATGGCATTGGCAAGGGAGTTTGATTTCGCCTTGTCAGCGACACACAGGGGGGGTATATTCGGCGCTTGGGTTATGGTCAACCTAACCTCCAAACTTCCCTTACTACAGTTTACATTCAAAGGCGATTTAGTGACTCACTCCAGTAACATTTTATATTACATTCATGATCCTATGTGCAGTTGGTGCTGGGGATTTAGACCCGTGTGGCAGCAACTCAAATCACAATTCACTCATACCCTAGACATCGTTTATGTGGTGGGTGGTTTGGCCCCCGACTCAGATCAACCCATGCCTTTGGC
>Ga0115008_10005477_pt1 | contig 10488 bp, 16 predicted proteins | sample FraStrMetagenome_FD_87164 | JGI IMG/M metagenome (GOLD analysis project Ga0115008, IMG submission 87164) | Marine eukaryotic phytoplankton communities from Arctic Ocean - Fram Strait ARC3M Metagenome | ecosystem: Environmental > Aquatic > Marine > Oceanic | place: Fram Strait | collected...
GCTGTTGGTGGCGACCCGAAATACCATGGCTCCATGGAGACAATCTCCCGATCTGGAGGCACAAATGAGAAAACGTGATTTCGCCGCCTTACTAATCCTTCTCGCGGCTTACTACGCCTTGAAGGGGGTAGGGGGGCTAATTAGGAGGGGGGCGGTGTTTATGAGAGTACCTATGAAAAAAAATGACAAAGACCAGAAATCGCCAGTCGAGTGTGCCATTTGCAGAAAGACTGCCTGGGTGAAGGAGGATGAGTTGCATTACTGCCCTCCTTGCTACCGGAAGGTACAGAGGTTATCGGATCGCAGGGCATCTTTTAATCGAAGGCACGGCTAAGGGTCTATGAAGGCAACCCGCGAACCCAAACTTAGGGGGGCGGTCTTTTTGACAAACCAAAATAGGAAAACATGAAATGTCACTTTACAAAAATATTGCAAAACGAAGGGCTTCTGGAAAGAAGATGCGCAAGAAGGGGGATGCGGGTGCGCCATCTGATCAGGACTTTAAGAATGCCGCTAAGACAGCAAAGAAAAAGCCTACATCTCCAGCTAGTTCGGCGGGTAGGCGTAGAACGGCGAGAAAGAAGTCCTAATGGCTACTCCGAGCAAGGGTAAGGCAAAGGTAAAGGTTACTGCGTCGGGTAAGCGTGTGTCCTATGGGCAGGCTGGTAAGGCTAAGGATGGCAGTCGCAGGGTTAAGCCAGGCAGTGCAAAGGGTGATAGTTATTGCGCCCGATCGCTGGGCATTAAGAAGCGTTTGCCGAAGAAGAAGCAGAACGATCCGAACACCCCCAATAATTTAAGTAGAAAACGCTGGAAGTGTTCCGGCGCTAAATCCAAAAAATAGGAGTTTGATATGCCAAATGTAAAAGGAAAGAAGTACCCGTACACCAAGGCTGGTATGGCAGCGGCGGAGAAGGCGAGAGCAGCGGACAAGAAAAAGAAGAAAAAGAAATGATGAAAAAATCTAGGTGTGATCATCGAGAGAAGTTGGGCAGTAAGGGTGACATGCGTCGCCCTACTGACACCAAGTCTTTCGAGAGTAATTGGGACCGCATTTTCGCCAAGAAGAAGGTGGAGGAGCGCAAGGATGCCTAGCCTAGTATTGCAGAGGTTTGCCTATCATCCAGAGGGTACGTTAGGCGTCCTTCTGGCGTCCGTAGCGCACTTCTACACGGTTGAAAAGCCTTGGGAGGACAATACCCCCTTTAAGTCTTGTATACCCGAGGGAGAGTACCCTATGACCTGGGAACGCAGTCCCAAGTTTGGTATGTGCTGGCATGTAAATGATGTGCCGAATCGAACTCATATTCTTATTCATGCAGGCAATACGTCGAGAGATGTGGTGGGTTGTGTGGCGGTTGGTAGATCTTTGCTGGGAGACACCATAGGAGTGGGCGAGAGTCGCAAGGCAATGGCTGAGCTAGAAGGTATAACCACGGGGGCTGAATGGACACTGAAAGTAGAGTTTGTAAAAGATGCAGCAACGATCTTGAATTAAAGGCGTTTCGCGCTGGTCGCTATACCTGCCGGACTTGTGAGGTTCAGCGTATTAGGGATCGTGACGCTGGACAGGAGGGTTGGTTCCGCCGAATTTTGAAATCCAGCAAAGACAACGCGAAGAATCGGGGCATACACCACGAGTTAACCTTAGATGACATTCGTGACGTTTACGAAGAGCAGAGCGGCAAGTGTGCAGTTACTCGACTGCCGCTGACTACTGAGGCTGCTTCGCATGATAACCCTCGCTGGACTAATGCTTCGCTGGATAGGGTGTCGGTTGACGTTGGGTACACTCGCGAAAACGTCATCATGGCTTGCTGGTCAGTAAACAGAATGCGGCACAGGATGAGCTATGGGGATTTAAGGTTTTGGTGTGAGTTGATTTTGCATGGTGATGATCCATCGCAGAAAGATGCGAAATGACCCTAGCCGACACGGGGGAGGAGATTGAGCCGACTAGGGTCTGTTACATCTAGCAGGAGGTAACGCTACAAAGTATGTATTAATCCACTTGGCGTTGCAATATGAACGACATCGAAAGTATCGCTCGTGTACTGAAGAGCGACTTCCCGAAGTACGCAAAAAACATTCTGAAAGTAGTGACAAAAGAGGGGGCGATAAAGCCCTTCGATTTGAATCCTGGTCAGCTTGCCATCCACAGGCAGTTGGAAACACAGTTAAAAGAGACAGGGCGCATAAGAGCCCTTGTACTAAAAGCCCGACAGGTGGGGATATCTACCTATGTGGAGGGGCGATTTTTTTGGAGGATTACCCAAACTAAAAATGCAAACGCTTTCGTACTTTCGCACTTGGCGGAATCAACTAACTCGATCTTTAACATGGTGCGGCACTTCTATGAAAACGTACCTCATCCAGCCTTCAAGCCGCCTCTTGCTTCGCAGAGCGCACAGACGCTCTCTTTTGATGGTCTCAACTCACGTTACCGTGTCGGAACGGCAAGAAGTACTCAGACCGGACGAGGGCAAACCAACAGGTTTATCCACGGTTCCGAAGTAGCTTTCTACCCAGCGGGGTCCGATATTGTAGCCGGACTGCTTCAAACTGTAGGTAATGAAGACAGTGAGGTGATCTTAGAGAGCACCGCTAATGGAGCGGGTGGCTGGTTCTACGATCAGTGCATGAAGTCCCTGCGTGGAGAAACTGACTGGATCGTGTGCTTTGTGCCATGGTTCTGGATGCCAGAGTATCGTCGGACTGTAAATCCGTACTTTGAGCGGACTGAGGAAGAAGAAGAGCTTGCGAGACGTTACGAATTAGACGATGCTCAATTGTGCTTCCGGCGGAGCAAGATCGATGAGTTGGGTTCCACGGACTTGTTCCGCCAAGAGTATCCTTCGACTCCGCTGGAAGCATTCCTCACCTCTGGTCGCTGTTTCGTTGAAGACCCCTGCCTAGTTAAAGCCGAAGAGAGTTGCTACACCCCTGACTTTTCAGGGGAGCTCGATAATGGCGAAATAATTTCGAGACCTCACGGTCGATACAAAGAATGGGACTCTCCTCGTGACGGCTCCTACGTCATAGGGGTCGATGTCGCGGAAGGTCTAAGCCACGGAGACTACTCTTGCGCTCAAGTACTAGACCACCTTGGGCGACAGGTCGCCTGCTGGCATGGACATATAGACCCGTATCAGTACGCCGATTTGCTGTTATCGTTGGCAGAACGCTGGAATAGTGCGTATGTTATCATTGAAAGAAATAATCACGGCTTAACTACACTTCGCCGACTACAAGAGTTACAATATGTCAACCTATACATCGAATCGAGCGTAGATAATGCTTATGGTGATAGGTTAACGAAGCGGGGCGGTTTTCTCACAACGAGTAAAACCAAGCCGCTGATCATCGATAATCTGGCTGCATTACTGCGTCAGAACGATTCTGGCATTGCCGATACGGAACTTGTATCTGAATGCAGGACGTATGTTATCGATGATAAGGGCGGAACCAACGCCCAAAGCGGATGTTACGACGACCGCCTGATGGCTTACGCCATTGCCTTACACGGATTAACGAGCCTTCCGCGCCCTAGAGAAAGAAAGGTCGCGCATAGGTTTTCGGCTTTTGATCCGACAGTAGGGTACTAAGTGGACGAATTTCTCGAAAGCGACGTAGAAGAAGAAGGTCAGGACATCGAGCTTGCCAACCTTGGCGCTCGTCTAAAATCCCTATACCGCGAATACAAAGATGCCCGTCGAGACATAGAAGACGAGTGGCTAATGGATTTGCGCCAATACAATGGGCAGTACGAGCCCGATGTTATTGCTCGACTAGATTCTCAGGGCGCTAGATCAAAAGTATTCGTTGGTCTGACCCGCACAAAAGTTATGGCTGCATACAGCCGAATCGTTGACCTGATGTTTCAGGCTTCCGATACTTATTTTGGCATCAAGCCAACTCCCCGCCCGACTATAGATCCCCTCAAAGCAATGCAGATGCGACAACAGGCTATGCAAGAAGTTGCTGCTGCGTCCGGTATGCCAACAGCGGACGGCATGGGTGACCTCGTAGCGGCTCGAATGGAAGAGCTTGAGCCTATGTTTCTTGAGGCTGAGAAGGAAATAGCCGAAGAAGCAGCTAAAGAGATGACGATAGACATCTTGGATCAGCTAATTGAGGCGAACTCAGATCAAAAGATTAAGTCTGCGATCATGGAAGCCTGTATTTTTGGTAGTGGCGCAATTAAAAGTGGCACGGTTTCTATAGATAGAAGCCAGTCGTACAGCAAAGTGATGAATGAAGCTGGGGAAAGCGGCTACGCACTGTCTATGATCGAGCGAGTGACGCCAGATATTGAAGCCGTTTCTATATTTGATCTATATCCGGACCCGTACTGCACAAATTTACGAGATTGTGATGGGTTATTTCGTCGGCACATCCTTACAAAACGCCAATTGCGAGACCTAAAAGATCTTCCAGGCTTTGATGGCGAAGAGATTGAAGAGGTTATCCGGACTCAACGCACCGGAGATCACACCGAAGAGACCCACGAGCGCACCCGTAGAGAGATTTCAGGCATCAATGAGTTTGGTGAGTCTCGCAGATACGAAGTATTAGAGTACTGGGGCTGCATTGACGGTCAAGATCTTGCGGATTACGGCGTCGAACTCGACGAAGACACAGACTTAACTCAGCAGTTTGACTCTAATGTTTGGTTGTTGGGCGGAAAAGTTATCAAGATCCAGCTAAATCCAGTAATGGGTTATAAGATCCCGTACCAAATATTCCCATACGAGCGATCTCCCCACCAATTCTGGGGAACCGGCGTACCTAAGATGATGCGCGACAGTCAAAGCACGATGAATGCCGCGACTCGTATCTACCTAGACAACATGGCGTTGTCGTCTGGTCCAATGATGGAAGTTAACTCTGATCTGTTAGCTGCCGGTGAAGATCCCACAGACATTCACCCTTGGCGAGTATTTTTGCGTGAAGGCGGCGACGGCACCATGCCAGCCGTAAGATTTTTCCAGCCAGTCGCAAACGCTAACGGATTGACTTCTATTATCGATATCTTTCGCCGGTTTGCGGACGAAACAACTTCGTTACCATCCTACACACACGGTGAACAAACCAAGTCGTTAAACAAAACGGCGACAGGTATCAGCATGTTAATGGGTGCTGCAAACGTATCACTCAAGTCAACGATCAAAAATCTAGATGACTTCCTAGTGAGACCAATGATCGAGTCTTTGTTCCATTTCAACATGCAATACGGAACAAACGAGAAATCAAAAGGCGATCTAAAGGTTGTTGCTAGAGGCTCAACTGCGCTCATACAGAAGGAAGTTCAGTCACAGCGGCTGCTTCAGTTTATGTCGCTGCTGGGTAGTCCAGAAGACCAAATGCTAGTGAATCGACCCCAGCTACTGAAGTCGATTGCTGAGTCTATGGATATTGATCCGGAAGCATTTATGAAGTCAGAGGAAGAGATCAATGCCGAAATCCAGCAGCAGCAAGCTCAGCAACAACAAATGCTCCTTGCAGCAAGCCAGGGCAATCAATCGCCTGACGGGAATGCCGGAATGGGCGCTCCTGATGGAATTGTGTGAAAACAGATTATTGGAAGCCCACCGCGATTTAGAGACGGTGGATGAAAAGTATTTTCGATCCAAGCAAGGAAAGGTCAGTGAGATCAGATTCATGCTTGGTTTGGAAGAGACAGTGAAAGCTGTTTTGAACCGTGACCGGACACCTTCGAGTACACCTGGTTACGAAATGTAAAGGACTCTCTACAGAAGTAGACCCAAGGAACGAATGATGAGAAATGATCCAGAGCAATTAGAACGCGAAGCGCGAGAAATTTTGGAGCAGGCACAGAAAGCTAAATCAGAACCCAATCAAGGTGACGGTCTTGACATGGACACCTCTGAAGAGCAGGAAGAGCCGCAACAAGAAGCCCCCACGGAGTCTGTGGATACGGCTGAAGAACTCGTAGCTGAGACTCAAGAGTCAGATGAGGATCGCGGCGAACCTCAACTGGACGACGCCGTCGTTAAGGCGGAACAGCGCGTAAAAAATGCTCAGGCGAAAATGACGAAAGCTTTGCAGGAAACCTCTGCTCTCCGTAAGCATATGGAGAATCTCCAGAGGGTTAATGATGAGTTAAGTCAACAGTTAGCTGCCAAAGAAGAGAAGGACGACAGACTTGATGAGGTTAGGGAAAACTATCCTGACATTGCAGGTCCATTGCTCGACGCTTTAGAAAAGCAGAAAACTGAAGTTCAACAAACCCGCGAAGCTTTAGCTCAACAACAAAGAGTAGCTTACGAGAGAGAACAAAATGTTGAAATTGAGGAACACTGGTCTCGCATCAGAGATTACCACCCAGACGTTGACGACTTGCTCGTCACTACGGAGTGGAATGACTGGTTGTCGGATCAGACTCAAACCATCCAAAGATGGGTCAACGAAGGAAGCTCTAACGACGCTGTTTCTGTGTTGCAAAAGTTTAAGGCGGATATGGGTATTGGCGAACCAACGCCGCAAGAGAAGGTCTTAGAAAAAGCGAGGAAGGTGGCTGAACCAAAAATGCCATCCGCCCGTAAGACCAACACAAAATCCGGAAAGAAAACGTGGACGGTGGAAGAGATCAAGGCAATGCCTAATCGAGAATTCGAGAAGCATCAAGCTGAGATTATGGAAGCCTATGCGAAGAATCAAATCCGGACTTAATTTTTACTCTTGCTAAAGGAATAAGTTATGTCTTTTTCACAATTCAGCACTGGAACTACTTCTGAAGTAAACTTCATACCTGAAGTATTTTCCAAGTTGCTTCAAGCGAAGTTTTACAAAACTTCAGTATTGCCTGCAATTTCTAATACAGATTACGAAGGCGAAATCTCTGGTCAAGGCGACAAGGTAACCATAAGAACTGTACCAGCCGTAACGATCAACAACTACACAGGTACTGTTAGTACTCAAGAATTGACAACCTCAAAGGTTGAATTGCTTATCGATAAAGCTAAGTACTTCAGCTTCTTAGGTGATGACATCTTGAGAGCTCAAGCAGACATCGATTACGTTTCTAAGGCGTCTGACGATGCTGCGGAAGGTATGCGTGTTGCTGTTGAGACAGACGTACTAGCTGGCGTTGTTACCGGCGCTACAACTATCCAAGCTCAAGCTACGATCAGTGCTACTAATGTTTTAACAAGCATTCTTAGCATGTCTACTGCATTAGACAATTTGAACATTCCAGAAGAAGGTCGATTTATCGTTCTTTCTCCTGAGTTCATCTCGTTGCTAAAGCAGTCTGAGCTTCGTCAAGCGTACTTAACTGGTGACTCTGAGTCTCCATTACGCAACGGCAAGGTTGGCATGGTTGACCGTTTTACGGTTTACCAAAGCAACATGCTTTTGACACCAGGATCAGGCGCGGACAGTGGTTATACACACGTTCTTGCTGGTCACCCCAAAGCAATCAGCTTTGCTTCTCAGTTCACCAACACTGAAACCCAACGAATGGAATCTACATTCGGCGATCAGGTTCGTGGTCTGAAAGTATACGGCAGCAAGGTAGTAGTACCTGACGCTCTCGTAGTAGGTAAGTGGACTTAGTAATAGGTCGAGGGGAGAGCTTCGGCTCTCTCCTCTCTACTTATGGAAAGTGAAGTGCGCTTACAAAGAATAGAAAACAAGTTAGACCAGCTAAGCGAATTAGTGGGTCAAATTGCCCGTGTAGACGAAAGAGTCGTATCTATACATAAGCGGCTAGACCGGCATGAAAAAAGGCTGGACTGGTTAGAAGAACAAAAGCGTGATCTTGAGGCGGTTGTCTCACAAGGCAGCGCAACAACAAAACTATATGAAAGAGCAGGGTGGATTGTTTTTTCCGCGACAGTAGCTTTCATAGCAACCTACATGGTGAATTGAGAATGACTGCAACAAAAAAAGATGACCTGTATCAAGAGGCGTTAGAAAAGCATGACGTTAAGTTAGATCGTCGATTATCGCTTGACCAACTCCAAGACCAGATCAACCGGCTTCAGTCATCAAAGAACAATCCAAAGAAGGAAGTGAAAACTCCTGTACCGAAGTTCGTAAAAAATGTGATTACGGGCAATGTATTTGAGTACAACGAATTATTTGCGGGAAATCCCGATTTACAGGTTATAGAGTGGGAGACAGATGATGGCGACGACTAAGGTTGTAGACATAATTGATCGGGCATCGATCATATTACAGGACAGCACTCATGTGCGTTTCCCAGAACAGGAGCTTCTGAAATTTTTTAACGATGCTCAAAAGGAAGTCGTATTACTGCGTCCTGATGCCAATATGCAAAACGCGACAATGACTTGTGTCGCGGGTAGCAAGCAAACTATTCCAGCGGCTGGGTTACGACTTGTAAACGTCATAAGAAATGATGGCGGAAGAGCAGTCACTCAAGTGGATCGTAAGATACTTGACGAGACGCTACCGGATTGGCACCAATCTGTTGCTGACGCGACAAGAAAGATAGAGCATTTTATTTTTGATCCGGCGGACCCAAAACACTTCTATGTTTATCCAGCGGCAACTAACTCCTTTGTATTAGAGGTTTTGTATAGCTCTGCGCCAACGGTAATTGCTATTACTAACTTCGCTTCCGACACCACCGTTATATCTCTGGATGATATATACGCGAACTGCCTACTAGATTACATATTGTATCGCTCATACCAAAAAGATTCAGAATTCGCGGGTAATTCGCAACGTGCGGCAATGCACTACCAAGGATTTAGTTCTGCTCTTGGATCTAAGACACAGATCGATGGCGCGTTAACACCAACGCCATCTACACCTGACGCAAATCAAGGTCGTGGATAATGAAGTTTTTAGACTTTGCTCAAATCGTGCGACCAGAATGCCATGGCGCTCCTGACTTTATAATAGAGAGGGCGGTTAGAGACTCTGCCATTGAGTTCTGTAAAAGAACTGGCGTCTACATCCCAGAGCCAGAGGAGATTCTTGCGGTTGCCGGAGTCAATGAGTACGACCTTAGCGTCCCCAGCGGGACAGAGTTAAATTATATTACTGACATTTTTGCAGACTCATTTAAGTTGCAGCCTGTTAGTTACAACACCCTGTTAGAAAAATTGGGTGATGGATCTAACAAGGGTGCTCCTGCCTATTATGCGCAACGAGATAATGCACAATTCTTTGTCGCCCCAATTCCCGACGCCACCAAAAAGCTAAGAGTGCTGTATTCATTAAAACCAAGCTCAACAGCTACTAGCATTCCAGACACTGTCGGGAAAGAAAACAGAGAGGCGATAGCGCAAGGTGCGATCTATCGACTTCAAATGATGCCTGGTCAAGCTTTTACAGATATGGGATCTGCCAGCAATAACAAAACGCTATATGAGCGACAAGTTGGTAGAACAATTCGCCAAGTGAAATACGGCTTCTCTGGCGGCTCATTAACGGTCAGGAGTAGGGCTTTTATATAATGGCATATTCAACAACCTTAAATTTCGTAACAGGCGATACTCTTCCAGCCCTGACTTTGACGCTGAAAGATAAAAACACTGCCGCATCTGGCGCAGTCTTAGATCCGGACAACAGCGATACATGGGAAGCGATAGATTTAACTGGATCTACAGTTCTTCTGCGCTTGCGAAAGGTGGGCGAGACTGCTTTAGCAGACACTAGGACAATGCTTATTACTAATCCTACCGCTGGAAAATGTGAGACCAATTTTGCAACAACCACGTTTGCGACATCTGGAACTTACGAAGGGGAAGTTGAAATCACTTACACGGGGTCTGGAGCGAAGCAAACAGTTCACGACCTTGTGAAGTTTAAAGTCCGTGAAGACTTCGACTAATGGCAACTAAACTAGTTATAGAAAGTGTAGACCTCCAAGCGGGGGCAACTACTGTCGACTTGAGATCTGTCGCGGCAAGCGTTTTATTGTCGGCGGAGTTCGTGCTCGACCCAAATTCTTTGACTAGATACTTCGTTGACGCATTCCAAGTAACTGAGAGCGCTTCTGTTACTTTTAATAAGATAACTTCCGACAGCTTTGCTTTTGCTGATGCTGCAACAACCAGCTTCGGCAAGAACTCTTCAGACACGTTTGCGTTTACAGATGCCTTTTCGCGCACAGTTCAGTACAGCCGTGCGCTGACTGATGCAACGACAATGGTTGACGCACCTTCTTTTTCATATACGAAGGCAAGCGCAGACTCATTTGCAGTCACAGATCAAGAAGCGATTACGTTCACGAAACCAACGTCTGATACTCAGCCGATCACTGATGTTTTCTCTAGAACTGTAACTTACAGCCGCAGCTTCACAGATGCGTTCTCTATGGACGACGCAGCGACGATTGATGCGTTTAGCCGCGAAGATCAGTTGGCAAAAACAAATATCATTTCGTTCACTGACGCTCAGACGTTTGGTGTAACTAAAGTTCTCGCTGACGCAGTAACAATTTCTGAAGACTTTAACGTACTTATTCTCCCCCGTGCTGTGGTCAACGCA
>Ga0115008_10005478_pt1 | contig 10488 bp, 2 predicted proteins | sample FraStrMetagenome_FD_87164 | JGI IMG/M metagenome (GOLD analysis project Ga0115008, IMG submission 87164) | Marine eukaryotic phytoplankton communities from Arctic Ocean - Fram Strait ARC3M Metagenome | ecosystem: Environmental > Aquatic > Marine > Oceanic | place: Fram Strait | collected 2012-06-18
GAATTATTTAGGGACAATAAGTGAGAAAAACTTTCACAGTAAAATGTTCATGAGTGAAGCATAAGGGTCAAGTCTAACTAATGTCATACCATACTACAGCAAATTTACTATACTAAAAAAATTAACAACAACCCCTCTCCATGGGATTTTAGCGTCTTTTGCAGATATTCGATCGAGAACATTTCCGTCTTCCAAGTTTCACATATCGTTGGTTTCCTTTCTTTCCGGATTCACATCGTGTGCAATTTCATCTTCTATCGCTATTTTAGCCTCCTTTTAGATCAAGTTCAGCTAAAAACGAGCTCGTTTAGCCAATTTCAGCGGCTACCAGCTTTTCTCAACAAGTTTCAACCCTATTTCGACACCGAATAGCTTTAAATTCATCTACATTTAATGAGCTAAAAGAATCGCAGCTTCATTTCAAATTCCGAATTAGAGGTCCTTACATCGGAATCCAAATTTTCGCCATCTTTAGTCGCCAATCAGAAAGGAACAAGACCGAGAACGTATTTTCGCCGTTTGCATTTAGAGATTCTATCGTTTCAAAAATTTCAAATCTAAGCTTGTACCTAAGTAATCCGATTCAAATCCGCATCAACCAACGGTTTCCCAAGATTCAAATTTTCTCAAGTTTCTTATTTAGAAAGCTTCCCCGATCACGGCCATTCATTCCCCTTTCCAGATTACGTCATCGACTCGGGATTCGAATTAATATTCTTCTACCCTATCTGCGAAATTATCTTCGATTCTGAGTTCAAAAAGACTCTCCGATATAACTTCGACGTCATTCAAAATCCCTCTTTACCACGTAAATTCTGATCCCGCATAAGACATTCTCGTCTTCTATCAATAATCTTATAGGATATTTCTTTCTATAATATATACAAACGAGTAAATGACAAATTTGGGAGACGGAAAGGATAAAGAATATTGGATTGACTACATTCAAACCATCAGGAACGACTCAACACTTAGTGCATCTACATACACCATCGCATCTTGGTGTCGTGAAATTGGAAATTTCAATAGTATTGAATCACCAAACAACGTAAAAAGCGGACTAATATCCTGTTGGAACTTGTGGATTCAAGATCTTCGTGCAGACTATCCTCACTTCTTCAATTTTCTAATTTCCAAAAAATTCTTTAATAGTGGAACTATTTTTCTTAACAAGTTAAATACCGTCGCAGAAATATCACACAAGAGAATATTTCGAATCAATCAAACATATCAGTTTCATAAAATATTTGAAAATTTCAACGATATATTAAAAACATCGGTGTGCATTTTGCAAAAGAAATTCATAAATCGACCGCAGGAAAGAAAGTGGATAACCTGTGTATTCAAAAGAGAACACACTGTAAAATCCATCACAACTACTATCATCGCCAAAATTGACCCCTCATCTGACATATTCAAGAAAATACCGGCTACATCCGAATAAAAGACATCATGGTTAGCAGTCCTATATTGTCGCAATGCCCGAAATATAGACCTCCATCTCAAATCACTCCTGACTCCATCGATGATATATTGACTCAGCAACAAGATTTTCTACTAACACAAGATGACCAAAGACTGTTGTTTCACGATGAAAATTCCTTAGTTTCTTCGAACAATGTAGGAAAATCACCTACCAAGGAATCCAAGCATAATTGTAGAGACTACTACGAGCAACTATTCTCTTCCGACTCGGATACGGAAGATGCCAGATCTTCCGCCACCTCAAACTCGAATATCTACTCCCAAGATTCTGTCTCCGATATGTCAATATCTGATTCAGACCTATCTGAGGATGCCTCTATATCTCGACATCAGTTTAAACCCCTCGCAGTTTCTCACAATAATAAACCTCCATCGTCCATCCCGACCACGAAAGAGATTCATCTAAATAATCTCATTGAGTTACCAGAAGAGGAAAAAAACAAATTGTTAGGGTACTGTCAGCCAATTCCAAAAATCATAGTACAGGAGAAGTCACCATCACAACATATCGACAAAATTGCGTCATACAATATACAGAATAGATATGATCATATTTCGGCTGCCGAGTTAATGATAAAAGAAAACTTGACTTTCATCGCGTTTCAGGAACCCTACATAGCGTCAAATGCACCCACTGACGCATGGGAATCATTTATGAAATGCGAGCTACAATCGTCAAGAATCGACTGTTTTCAAACGCACCACCAAATAATCTTAATCGACACGTTCCGTTGGGGAGGCAAAACTATATCAAATTTCCAATCTTTTCTGAATGGCAGAGTGACTTGCATAGCATTCCGGTTTGGAGATGGTAAAATTTTGGGAATCATATCTGTGTATGCCTCCTCCGTCGAAATCCATGATAATACCACCAATGGCACGAATGACGATATTAGCGATAAAATATCACAAATTAAATCATCATGGTCTCAAGAGTTTCAGAATATTTCCACTATTATTGTAGGGGACTTGCAGGAGACATGTACAATCTCCAATCGTGACAATATCGGCAAATTCAGAAAATCCAAAGTACCTAGAGGTATCCTTTCGCGCCTCGAAGAAGATCATGAATCTTTCGTAAGAAAATGTCAATGCAAAGAATCATATGTTACAAGATTCGGTATTACGGGGGCACGGGGAATTGATCATATCATGGTCCCATCGTGTGAAGAAACACAGAAATTATTCCCTAATGCTTATATTTGCCGGAATCAAGGCGCCACATTTTTCCCGTCAGATCACTCACTCATAGTATGTGAATATCGGAGGAATGATCAAAATAACAACGAGGACGGAATTTCAACTATCAAATATAATTACTCGAAAGTGTGCAAAATAAAAATGAAGAACACAGGACCAAAAGGAAAAAATATCTCTTTGGATACGAGTCAATTCAAAGATTGTAAGAATTTCAGAGATCAATCAACACTATACAATAATATTCAAAAATTGTCGGGTGATGACGCAGATCTCACCAATTATCATATTTCACCACTCGAGAAACGTATCGATGCCCTGTTCGATGACATCTGGAATACTGGGGAAAATCAAGGTGTTTGTGGACCTAAAAATAAATTGGTGAAGATAAAGGAGGGTCAGGCATTGGAACTTGCTTTCATTTTTAATCAATTCATGAATGGAATCAATGATACCATGCATTCTCTCAAATTAACCAAAGAAAAGGACAACTTGGCCTCCGCCGGAACTACCAGAGGACACCTACGTCAAGGAAAAGGTTTTCGTATGTTTCAAAACTTACCCATCCCTACCAAGATTAGATACCTACGATGTGCTATTAAAGCTAAATCAAACCTGATTCAGAAGGCTCAAAATTGGCTAAAGGAACTGCAAATAAGACAGGATGGTGACAATTGTCAGAGTATGGAAGAAGAGGATTTCTGGAAAATGCGAGATTGTATTGTAAAAACCAATGTGATAGAGCGTCATGCAAAAAACATCCATTCTAAACTCTCTGCAGAGGAAATTGAAAGAGAGAATCATATTAACGCAATTATACACATGAAGAGCAATAAATGCAATAAAAAAAATCATACGGATGAACATGAAAACAAAGAAGCGGAGAAGCCCAAACCAAACTTCTTACCTTATGTATCCGCTTCCCTTTCTTCCCTTATCAACTCATGGTTAGGCGATTCGGATTGCAAACATGGATTTAATACAATCCCATTATCGAAATGGCTGGATGTGTTAATTCATGACCTCAGTACTTGGAAAGAACCCCTTACTAATTTCTGGGAACAGGAATCTCTTAGTCACAACATAGAATTTCGTCATCGTGTGCAAGAGAGCCTAGAGGAGTGTTCTATTATGTTGAAAAAAATCCAAAACAGACTAAGCCTCCTACAGATTCAATATCGGAAAAATTCTCTAAACTATTTTCTTCGCGTCAATACTATCGACGCATTCACTCGCAAGGTACTCCAAAAAGAAAGATCAGCACCTATGACACATACGGTCATCTGGGATGAGGAACTGTTAAAAATGCGCCCTTGCGTTAATGAAGTAGAAGAACTTCATGCAACCCAAAGCTTCCATGGCAGATGGATGGGTAACACGGAAGCTAAAGAAAACTGTGCCTTTGCAGAAGTCGTGATTGATGGAAAATTAGGCCCAAGAGGAGTCAAACTTAAGAGTGAACGAAAACTTACAATGAAAGATATCCCCAATCTAATACACAATGGACAGAAGTTATCACGAAAAGTTAAAAGAGCTTTTATCGCTGCACATAACAAATATCTCCATCGCCTCTTCCGTTACCCCTCCAAAGATCGAAAGGTATTTTTCTACCCATTCTACCTAATGAACAAAAGTGGAGAAATGCACAATGAGAAAGAAATTGAAATCAAGTTGTGGAAAAGCCTAGCAAGCATTCCAAGCAAGGCAAGGCACGCTGGCTTCCATATGGCCACCGTGGGCAGGTTTGGCAAAAGATGGAGACAATTGCTATGGAAAATGATAAAAATGATGTTGGTTATGAGGTATATCCCCAGCGAAATGAAAAAAATCGCCAGATATCCTATACCGAAGCCTGGTAAACACAATGAATACAGGCCGATATCATTATGCAATGATATCTATTGCTTTTTGAATGGAATCATCACAAACATCACGAGTAAAGCCATAGAAAAAGCTAAGATCCTTCACAGTGGTATAGCTTCATATCGAAGAGGCAAAAGTTGTGCGACATTGGTCGCTGTTGAACAGAGCTTCCGAGAAGACTGCATTGAAGGAAACGTACCTTGTGTCCAGCTCGACGAGGACGAGGAAAAATTTTTTGACAGGGTCTGTCTGGAAATCATCTTAACAGCAATGCGTGTAAATGGTTTTCCGGATAGCGGATTCATTGAGTTTAAAGCATGCATGATGGGGGAAAAATTGGTCGAGATTGTGACGTGTAAGGGGACCGCGTTCGCTAAGTTCGTCTGCGGGCTAGAACAGGGCAACCCGGACAGTCCAACGATTGCCAATCTTGTCATCAAATTGAAACATGACGCATGGAGTTCAATATCAGAACGTATACGTGACATCATCAAGAATGACCCGAAAAGTAAATGTTATGACCGGTATCGATTCCATATATATGACAGAGATGACGGAGAAATTTGGATACACATGATGGGCTATTGTGATGACAACACTAAGTTTTTAAGTGCAGATGACGAGAATCTACTACTTCCCCTTGTCCAAAGATACGTACAATTAGCCGGCGATCTCAGCATGATAACCAAAATAGGCAGGAAAAGTAGCAAATGTGAAATCCATTTCTACAATATTTCTGCTAATTTGGCCATAAAATTGGAAAAAAGCTGGAGTACAGCTTGGAGTTTTGTGCATGATGCCCCTATAGAGGAGCAAGTGCCCTTTAAAATCTTCCTACAAGATAAAGAGCTAAAATCATTTTATAAATTAATTGAATATGAAAATATCACACCAGAAGAGCAGAATAAATGGAATCAAATCGTTCGCTCTAAAGCACACCGCCACCTTGGTCTTACTGCTACATTGGGCGCAGACACATCGGAATCAAGCCAAGCAACTATCAACAAAATGTATGATAGACTTTCAAAACTCAAAATTAATAACATGGAACAGGGGGCTCAGGTCAAGTGCTCCAATATGTTGGTATCTTCCATGCACAGTTATGTGCCACTTCAAAATAATTTTGATCAGGAAGAGTTACAAAGGATTGATTTAAGTATAACAAATGCAATAATGAAACGAAATGGATTGTCTCATTCCGACTGTAAGCATAGAATATTCTTACCGGAAAAGATGGGAGGATTGGGGTTTCTCTCGACACTGGAGGTGGATATAGTGTCTACTGCACGGGAGCTAGAGATTTTAAGCAATTGCCAAGGGATCGACTCGGAAACCTTCAGGACCAGAATCGCAGCCATGGAGCAGTATAAAGATCCAAATGATGAAAACATACGCAATCATGCACGAGCAGCTATCCACAAACTTGCACGATATGGTATATTTTTTCGTGATAATCGTGACGGAATCGTGAATGATATCATTGTGGATATTGCAAAAAAGAATAATGTTCATACAATAGGAAACGACTTGTACAAAGATGGAAATGGCTTTTCTATAGGAGGTGGAAAAACCAAATATGTAAACTATGCATTTGGAAGCAAATTGCATCTCGCTCTACAGCAACTTCAACGGAACAACTGGACACTGGATGGAAAAATTGATTTGAATCAAAAACTAATATCACCATATACGGTTGCCAACATTTTAGAGCTCCGCCAATCTCTCGGAATGGAAAAATTTTCAGAAATCACTGCATTCCATTCATATTATGAATGGCATAACTTCCATAGCATCGTTTTACAAAATAATCTGAATAAGGAGAAACAATATTGGAAAAGGGTGGATATTAGAGAAATACTATTGGAAAAATACCCCACCATCCAACCTTGGGAATGGGTTGATCGAAATTTACTTCTCACCGAGATAACGGCTATCTCTAGAATAAGATGGGATATGCAACTAATAAACCGTCCAGAACCAGATAACATCCCGGCATTCAACACTCATTCTGTGTATGGCAAAGTAATGAACTTCCTTGATATCAGGGGAAGCCCACTCATTATCGCCTCAGATGGAGCACATGCACATGGAAAAGAAGCTGCAAAAACCGCGTCTTCATTCGCTATTTGTTGTTTAGACATTAGGAGCAGCGAAAACCTAGCTAGTGCCGAATGGATTCATAGACCCATGATACCTATTTTGGCAAGAACGTGCCAATTACCACATCAGATAGGATCAACACAGGCCGACATCGCGCATGGCGAGGGTATGGCTTTTCTGATGCAGGAGATGTGCTTCGAAGCGAACTTCCCAAGAATCATCATATCTGATAGCAAAGCCATAAGAGAACAATTTCTTAACATACGAAATGACAATACAAATGAAATTGACCGAAATTTCGTAAGAAAAGCAGCGGGAGGAATTAGTAAGTATTTGGTGAGCATAGTAAGGGAACATATAAATACAAAAATGAATTGCAAGCCAGACACGACCAATAGCGACCGAAGTGGAACCTCGCAGATGAGAGCTAAATTCCAGCAACGAACTGACCATTTCCTGCAGATAGCGAAATCGTGGATAACGGAAGATCATGAGCTGAATGGGGAGAATTCTACCAGTAAAGGATGGGACCAGCACTACTTTGATGATCATCGCACAAGACCCATTCTAAAAGTCGATTCTCATCAACTGGACAAGTTCGGCAGGAGAATCAAATCGTCACCCAGGTACACATCATTAGTACCAAACATTGCACTACTTAGTGCAAACCATCACGCAGACGTCGGAGCGGAAATAGGAACCACATTAGCAAGTCTCTTCGATAATACTGACGCCCCTAAGGTAATCACTAAATTTAAAACACCCTCGTCAAGTCTCACCTTTTCTCTTATGTGCGAAGGAGAAACAGTAGATCGTCACATTAGTGAAGACATCAATCGACGATTCCAAACTGAGAGAATCAAAAGACTTAAAACGAAACAAACTCAGGGATTTCTGTGGCGCATCTTCCCATATGTGACAATTAAGTGGGCAACGTTAAATTTACATAAAGGTTTTTTTAGGTCCCTATTAGGGATGAGCAACTCACACTCTCGATGCATATACAAATCAACTACATACCGGGCGGGCGCACTTCAACAACACCTACAAACCGTGGATGATGCTGAAACTAGAAAGAGCATCGCAGAGTCATCAATCAAAGATCAGAACAGATACATTCTAAAATGTGCATGGTGCACAACGTCAAACTCTGGTGTACATAAAGGAAACCGCAGGCATGTTATTCTACATTGCTCCAACCTGAAAATATCTAAATTTCGTCGACGTATGATGAACTTGATAGGGCAACATATATCAACTTTTTTTGAAGAATTAGAAAAAATAACATCCACATATGCAACAATATCCTTCATAAAGGAGATAGAAAAAGTATTTCTAAAATTGCAAAATGATCAAATGGGATGTTTAAAAAAATTATCAACAGCGAGAAATATTTTATATATCGATATACAATCTTGCCTAATCAAATTGCAGAAGGAATCCATCACTGCGGCTAGGGAATCTAATGCAATAGAGTTTTTCCTAAATCTATTTCACGTGCAACCGGAACGCATGGCAATTGAGCCAACAGACGAAGAACTTGGAGTGCTCGATGCAATTTGGATGGGTCTCATGCCAAGCACCGTGGCTAAGTTGATACAGAAGCATATAAAGATATGCAGCATGAGATTAAACTTAGATGAAAGGTCAAGCTGGCGCATTCAAATGGAGCACAGCTGGAAGACTATAGAAAACCTAAACATGGGACGTGTAATCGGCATTCATCGTATAATGTCAGGGGTAGGATCAGACTTAGAGCAGGAATTTATTTCTAAATTTCATCTGCAAGATCTAGAGAAAGAAACGAGGAAAAGGAAAATGAAGCGCAAGCATGCGACAGCAGCAGGGAAAGCAGAGGCACAAGGCATCAATGCAAAACGGCAAAAAAAACTCACAAAAGACCAGGACTCCGTGAATACGCGTTGTAATGGTATCACATGTGGCATCGAGAAAATTCGTTGGTGCAGTCAAAGTAAACTACAACCTAATATGATCCGAGTTAACAGGAAGCAATGTCTGAGGTGTTCCTTGTTCACTACTGCAATGAAGACAACCGTCAACATGCTTATTGATCTACAAAGTACCTCCGAATCTCAACAATCTAAACTCATTCAGCTACTCAGGAAAATGGGAAACAAAAAGAAAATCAACTTTTCTTCACTCATGAACATGCTCCAAGGGTGTATTCCTAAAAACAAACAATTCGAAAGAGCACAATACATAAGCAAATACAGACCGACAGAAAAATGGAAAAAAATCTGTAAGCTTCTTATCGAATTAGCGTCAAGGGATAAGATTCCAATCAACAAAGGAAACTGTGCAAAGCAATATCTTCAGACATGGATCACAGACATGGAACAAACTCTTCATGTAAAAAATAATGAGCTCAAAACGGATGCATTATTCCTGCGAAAATGTATGGAACAATTCCAAGCAGAGATACAATCTCCCAAAACCAAATCAAAATCTGACTCACCTAAGTCAAAATTGAAGAAAAAGGCTGCAGACGGTAAACACAAATGTCAAGAATGTACCCATCAACCAATCGAAGAAGGAAAAATGGTGGGGAGCAACGACAGTGTGATCATCATCGATAATTCCCCGAATAGCACCAATGAGGAAGAAGAAACGACGTCTTCTGTGCATCACCAAACACAGGAAGAAAGGGAGGAATTGTTGCGGGCTAAGCTAAATATGATGAATCGGAGGCTTTATACGGCTGGCAAGGTCTTACTCATGGCAATCGAGGTTCTCCGATGGAGACATAAAGAGCAAGGTATATTCGTTGCGTGCCCAGAAGCTGCACAAATAATCGAAAAGTGGAACCCAAATGAAGGTTGGGCACGGTTTGCGCGTATCTTTTATTCAATCAATGTATGCAACAGAAAACCAAATGGTCTATATTTAATACCGATCTTCTCTGGGGATTCTAATGCAGGACATTGGAAGGTGGTGGCGGTTGAAAAATCGGGGGGGCAACGCAGGGCTGTTTTAATAGATTCGTTAGGGACAGGACAACTTGAAGATCCCGTTATCCGCCTCATAACGCAAGCTTTCTCTCCAAATCGTGGGTCAATTTCATGGATAGCACCTTGCAGCCGACAACAGACAGGGGTAGAGTGCGGCGCTAGGACGATATGTGCGCTGTCAGTCTTAGCTCAGGCCTTTTGCGAAGGAAAAACGTTGCAGGAGGGGACGCAAAGGGCAACGCTCATGGACGCGACAGGGTATGATCAGATGGAGATCCGAAGAACAGCAGCCAGGTTAGTGGGAGAATACAGGAGCAATATGATTTCACGAGCAATCAGACTTAGGAGGTGGAGGTAAGTATATTACGATAGATCGGACATATGTATCCAAAAGTTTCGCTTGAAGCAAAGAAAGTCGTGGGTGGCGGCAGTATAGAGGAGGGGTGCGTAGCAAGGCAAAGATTAAATGAGGACAGATGATGAACTAGCTTCCAGGGAGGGGGAGGATAATGAAACTGCATATCGATTCCTTAAAATTTATTTGTTATGTATGGAGTATGCAATTCAATTTTTTATTTTGTTGACGGTATAGAGAAGTGTATTGCGGTACCTCAGGAGAGAGTACGTATGTACTCTTGGGATCCAGACGCTGCGTAAGCCAATACAATACTTCTCTGCGGGCCGTGAATGTTTATCAGCCGTAGCGCTATGTTAATCGACACGTTATAAATATTACATACTACACACACACACACTATAATTAATATTATATTAGTATTGCTTTACATTATTTTTTGTAAAAATTGCATTATCATAAAAGGAAGTCATTTCCTACTGATTTTAATTAGAAATGAGAAAAATTATAGCGTTTTCA
>Ga0115008_10005482_pt1 | contig 10481 bp, 9 predicted proteins | sample FraStrMetagenome_FD_87164 | JGI IMG/M metagenome (GOLD analysis project Ga0115008, IMG submission 87164) | Marine eukaryotic phytoplankton communities from Arctic Ocean - Fram Strait ARC3M Metagenome | ecosystem: Environmental > Aquatic > Marine > Oceanic | place: Fram Strait | collected 2012-06-18
ATTATTACAGAAACCCCCTGCCCCTTACCAAATCCTTGTGTTACCACGGGGATTGGCGGTGCTTTTCCAACATGCGTTTGCAAATGTGACTTCTGTCATTCGCGTTGCTAGACACGGTAATAAGGACCACTCTTCACCTTCTCTTTCGAGTGGTACTGCGGGACTTGGCCTACCTCTACCTTAGAGAGGGATCTCATCCGTTAAAAACTTGGGTAGTACTTTCAGTTTCGGAGCATTAAAGCTCTCCCACCTTAAAAAATAAACAAATTTCGACATCGGTAGGACTCGAACCTACGCGGGATAAACCCAATCGATTTCTAGTCGATCGCCTTAACCGCTCGGCCACGATGTCTTAGTCGGGTGTGTACATGCACATCTACGTACATGTCAAACGTCAAACGTCAAACGTCAAACGTATGAATTTGAAAAAATATTCTAAAAAAAGAACTACGATAAAGTGATAACCAAAATAGCTCAAAAAGGCGTTCTTTTATTACTCGAGATATGGAAAGTTTCTCTCGATGCGACGGAACTGACACTTTCATTTTGTTTAAAGGAAATTCATTATAGGAGGGCCTTTATCCTTGTTTAACCGATGGGCGTTGAATAGTTTTCATAAATAGATAAAGGTTTCTTAAATACATATTGCGAATTAGATCTACAAAAATGTTCGTCGATTTAATCATAAGCATGTCTTGATGTCGTTGACTTTTGTCAATTCTCGCTTCATTCGCCTGAGTCGCGCAATGCAGATTCCCTCAAATTTTTGGACAAACAAAGACGGGACAACTTATTGTAGTGTTATTATCACCTAGAGATAAGTTTGATTCACGTTTGCGCGATATTTCAGAGCTCGTCATCACCACATACAACCTTATCCTACCTCTTGCTAACGTATAAAAAAGAAAAAAATGGGCAGTGTGTTGGGATTGGCAGTAAATCCGATTTTGTTTCAGCCTCCGACAAAGTGCACCTCCATCCCTACACCAAAGAAAATTATATGGTTGAAGAATGCACAAGGAAATCCAATACCGGCTGCTTTCTTTCGACCTGGACAATTACAAGGAAAATGTCTAAAGAAGAGAAGAGCAAAAGCTGAAATGATAAGACCAGTTGAGGAAAAATTCGAACGGTCGAATATAACAATAATATACTCTCACGCCAACAGTGAAGATCTTGGGTTATTGTACGAAAAATTTACGTACTTGTCGAACGAGCTAAGGGCAAATATTCTTGCTTATGATTATACAGGTTATGGATATGCCAAGGAAGTTAGCGAAGCGCAGCCTAGTGAAGAAGCATGTTATGCAGATATTGAGGCTGTGTACGCCTACCTGATGACCTTGGGAATTCCACCAATCCGAGTTGTTCTCTATGGACGTTCTGTAGGAACAGGTCCTACTTGTTATTTAGCGGAAAAGTTATGTCGAAAAAATATTGAAATTGGCGGTGTTATTCTTCATTCACCGTTTATTAGTGTTTATCGCGTGGTTGCTGATTGCGGATTTTCGTTGAGCTGCCTAGGAGACATGTTTCCTAATATTGAAAAGGCAGAAAACATTGACTTGTGTCCAGTTTACGTGATTCATGGCACAGACGACGAAATAATCCCGTTTTATCATGGATGTATGCTTTATGACGCCTTTGGGGGGAGATGTACTGGTGCATCCGCAGTAAAAGAGGCACCAGTGGATAATTTATGGGTGGAGGGAATGCGGCATAATTCAATGAGCAAAAGAATGTCTATTAATATACTCCACAACTTGCAACAATTCTTATTGTCAGTAAACAAGAGGGCTGCAGATGTGTTAGATGAAGTAAAAGTTTAGCGTATGAAGATAACATTAATTTAAGAACTCGTCAAGATAAATCCTCGAAAATGTTGAGTTTTAAATGACATTAATATTGAATCCAAAACGTAGTAAAAGTGAAAGACAACTTGACGAAAACTTTACGTCTATAAACTAACATTTAGTTTAAATTTGAAACCTCCAGAACACCACGAATTTCATCTAATAACAGGTCTTCATCAACACTGTCACCTTTGCGCAACCGCATTGTTGCTTCGTGCATTATTTTCTTAATTATATCGCCCTCATGTTGCTGCAATGTATATTTGGAAATGATTAGCTCAATCGAAGAACGAAGCTTCTTTATATTCAACGATGCTTTCATTGCAGAGAATTTCGATACAGTCTCCGCAATAATCGGTTCCATAACTTTTTCTCGAACAGCCTGAAAGTAACTTTATTAGAAAGGTAATACAAGCAAAGAAGAAATTAGACGCTCGGTGAACTTACTAAAGCAGCTCGATTCGACAAATCAGCAGGATAATTGGGGGTGTTGCCGTAAGGTTTAAGATCTTTTACTTCGGGGAGAATGTTTGGATTACGGGCCCGTTTCCCAGCCTGCAACGATGCATCAAAGAGCATGCCTATTCGACTGCCACCTACTGAAAGCTTTACAAAAACACATAAATGAAAGAGAATGTAAACGCATATGCCATGCAAACTCACCTCTTTGGATCGTTTTATTTGAAGCGTAATATGACTATCGCGAGAAGAGAAAGGTCTAAAAAGAACTTCTCGACCTGGTCGAGATGGCCGTGCAGCGATCCCTATTGCAACTTCACACAAATGTCGCGTGACATTCGCTATGCCCTCAACATGTTTGAGCTCGCGGCTTAATTTTTCGATTAGAAATACGTCGCGGCAAGGACTCGGACATTCATTTACCATACCTGGTACATCAAGCATTGAAGTTATGCCTTGTTTCAAGTAAAACAGAGAATTAATCGAGGTAAATAGTCACTCATCGGCATCATAAGACTCACCGACCGTGTCAAAAAATGTGCTTTTAATTGATTCCGAGTAATTCTCCAGTTGGCTTAATAAACAAGAAGCTACACTTGTTCGGATAAAACGGTCCAATTCTTCATTACAAAGCTCCACATCGTCGCATATATTCGAAGAACAGATTAAGATTACATCTAAACGTGCGCAGTTCGAAAGCACTGCCACTTCATCAATTTTATGAGGCCAATTGGATAGCAACTCGTACAGCTCATCTGAATGATTATTGTTTTGAAGAATTAAATTATTTAATGCTCCAATAGCTCTGGGGCGTGGAATAAAATAATCACGCCCATCTCCTAAGCATTTATCTTTCCATCGCCTATGATGCAGGACAAAATTCAAATATCTTTAGCGTTTATTCAATAAAAAGTTGTCAAGAGATTTACTTTCTCCAGACGATTCTACCAAACACTTGATTTACCATAGATCACGGACACATTTCGACGATATTTTAAGGCCTGAGCCTGCGTCAACTGTTACACCACTAGAAGGGATGTACAACGGTGGAAGACTGATTAGATGCACACTGCTAGTTGAAGCTCTGTCGTAATTCTTATCACCAGCAACAGATTCTTTAGAAAGGGGATTTAAGGCCGAGGCTTGGAAGGTAGAAGTGAAAGAATATCCATGATGGAATATGTAGCTGATAAGTAGACTAGAAATCTGACCTAATCGTTGTGGTCTCATGTCAACAGGCTATATGAACGACCCTATCCTTTCCCTACTGGATTATCCCCTTTCAACTCTTTATCACGTTGCGCGAAACCTAAGATAGATGTTTTCAAGAAAGCAACAAAATTGTTTCGGTTTTTGGGAGTTGTGATTTGTAATGCGCAATGTGCGAGATGGTAAAAAGAGAAAAAAAATAGGAAAATGTTGTTTTTGAGAAAGGGAGAATTATTTATCTAATTTTGTAAATTATCGTTTAAAACTCGTTGGGGCATCCGAGTTCGTATTTCGTACACAATTACAACGAGAACTTTGGTGTCAACAGCAGGTGTTCAAATGCACATGCAATCTACGAACAATGTAGAAGAATTTCTTTTCAAACCTGTCTATGATAATATATATATGGGGATGAGAATATTAATAATATTTATAAAGATCATTTTTGTCGCAGATGTTCTGCAGGTCATTTTATAATAGAACATGATTTTGATTATTGACATCTAGATGTTTTAAATGTATATCTAAAAACAATGAGATGTCAAAATAAGGCCGATATTAAAAACTTTTATACTATGTTCTGGATCGGAATTATAGAGCGAATATGTAGAAATTTCTTATGTCAGTAGAGAACCAAGACCACAACAGGATCCCGATACGAACGAAATTATTTATATATAAAACACTGTTGATTTCTAAGCGAAATATTTCTTTCCTACCTCATTCTTATCATGACCAATAAAATGAAAAGCCAATCATATCACTTGAACATGAAGCGAACATAGATATCCTTGACCAAGTAGCCAACGAAACATCTTCAACCAGAAACGCGCGAGTACGACGTACAGATCTCTTGGGAAGAATCACCGTGTCACCGTGTACATAATATATCAAACTTGTATTTCTGCCACGGGCGTATACAAATACACAACGAACAAACTTTCCTCAACCACATATACCATTGACACAAGATCAGCATTTCAGCGTTATTTTCATTCGTGCATATATACTGCACACAAACGTCTCCTTCTCCATTCTTCCCAATCTGTCAATCAATCACGGCAGCGCTCCAGACGCATTTTTTCATCATCATCCATATACCGCCTCTGCAACACTAGCACGACATAAAAAAGCGAAGCATTTGTTTTGACTTTAGACACGTCACGATCTAACAACGTAACACTCACGGAGTAAATTAGAAGCGATACATTAGAAGCAAGAAAGCACCCGCTACAAGCATAGACAACTAGATACAACATACCCATGTCAAGTACAGCGTTAGATGACCTTCTCATGGCAATGCAACGCCAGACGGAGGTACCGTTGTGGAATGCTTTCCGTGCCGCTATGAAAGAACGGAACTGTGGCAGACAAAGGCTTAGACCGTGCGAGAAAGAAGACATGGCACGATGGGCTACGCGTATAAACCGCAGAGAAATATTTGGTCGCTTGTATAAACCTAGTGTAGGAGAGACGGAGGAGGTTGAGCTGCTGTTGACAGAACTTGGGATAATTTCGAGTCGTAAGGATTTGTTAGGGTTTAGCTCACATACCATTGATAGTATGGATTGTAGCTATAGCGATTACAGTCCATGCGTAATGCCTTTGGGGCATGCGGCTGCCCATGAAGACGTTCCTCTTTATCATCATGAGCTCATTCGTGCAAAGAATGATAGTGTGATAATTAAGCGATCGCCAGTTATGATACAACCAGATACAGTTTGTAACGTGGACGGATCTCAATATAAACTTGGCACTGGCAAAGTTGGCTCGTTGCTAAATTTGTCCAATATGGTCTTGTATAATGAATGCCCTGAGCGCGAACTTATTCTTTTAACTCATCACTTTATCGTTGCAACGGTTCAGTGGAGTGGTAAAGGTGCTAGTGCAGTTGTCGAATCAAAACGTGTAGATTCTTGTGAGGCGTTAATTGATATTGTAGCTGTAATGAATCTGGATATGTGTTCTGCATCGTCAAGGAAGATAGTACCGGTTTCGGAATGTGCATTTAATGAAGCTGAAGTGGAAGGAAAATCGTTTTACGATAGGGATGAATATTCATTCAGAATCCTTACGAAATCCAATCGGTCGTATACATTTGTATGTACAACGTCGACGCAAAAAGCAGCGTGGATGAACGCTTTCCAGCATGCCGTGATTGGATCACATACTAGAAGCGGTTCTTCACAGATTAGCGAGAAAAAAATTGGTTGGCGGCACCTTCTTATTCGAAAAGACATTTATTCTGCTTCTGTATGTGGAGACGAACAGATGCTACGTCGCGTAAGTTATTTATCTCTTTACAGTTATGCTATTTTGTAATAAACACTTTTCTCATGAAATCTGTCCCAGTGTTTAACAAATCCTAACAGGTTGAGCGTCAACAAGAGAGATTCGGAAGGCTATACAGCACTTCATTATGCTGTGACTTATGGAAATGTTAACTGTATTAGTACTTTACTTGATTTTGACGCTGATCCGAACGTGCTTGATAATTATCGAAGAACGCCTTTAAATTGCGGTATGTATTTTAGTAAAGTTTTCAGTTTAATGATATGTTTTAACCCTTGATATTGTTTGCTTTAGCTGTCGCATATAAAGATTTTCGTGAAAGGAAAAAAATGGTGATCTTATTGGAACAAAGAGGCGCATGTGTAGGCGAAGAAGACCAAGCTGATGAAAACTCCGGAATTTCTTGTGACAGTATAGAATATGATAGTTCGACTTGGTTGTCATGGATATCGCTTGGCTTCCTGTAAATTGTAATGTCAATTATATTTCTTGAAGCTTTGCTTTTGTGGATTGAACTCCACTATACTCTTCCATTTTGACTATTTCGATAATATAAATGATGACTTGCGTATGTTTATAGAACAGATTAGTCATACAAGTTGACTTGCATATATAGAGCAGATGAGTCATACAAATTATTTTTCAAATCCTAGTTTGAAACTTGTAGTATCCTAAGCATTTGTAGGAATAAACGAGAAACACAAGTATTAGTCGTTCATTTAATTTGATCACTATTCACCGTCACCATCAGGAAAGAATCCGTGCAGCTTTCGAGTTATATAATGTCGGCATAACCCGTGAGCACAGGAAATCCTTCCTGAAGTGTGAACATTTTGGAGCGGAATTTCTCTTTTTGGTTTAAAAAAAGAAATGTGCGTATCGTATTATGCCATATTCCAAATTTCGCAAGAATCACACCCGCTTGACTTCTTACTTCGGCACAGTCACAATGTCACAATTCACACTGCACAGACATGAGCGAGAGCAGCTGTCTTATGACTTCTTACTGCAACTCATAGATGCACGAGCACGAGCACGTCGAAAGTACACTGTATGTGTGTGTGTGTGTAACAAAAACCAGTGTCTGCGTACATTTGAGCGAGTACACCGTTTTCTTTTCTTTTTTACTACTTGAACCATTCGATTTTATTTCTCTAATCTTTAGCATCGCGCAGATTCTCTACAAAAATATATTCCTTCTCTTCCTTTGTCATCCACACTCTTAGTCTTAGAATACATGTTGTACTAACATACTTCAACATATTTTATTTACAAAGTTTTTTCCAAAACTATTACTTCAGAGTAGTATCAACACATTCTTTGCTGGTTGGTTTCAATCCATCGTTTTCTTTTGAGAGGAAAAGAGTTTTTTTTGAGAGCCATCACAATTTTAAAAGTGAGAACCATCCATCACTGATTTGTCATTTCCTGTCAACGACGACGACGACGACAACGACGACAACGACGTAACTTACATGTTAATTTTTACAACGAGACTCAACCTTATATCCAAACACAAGCATGTACCAACATTCAGGGAATAATAATAACAATACTAATACTAATAATGACACCAACAAAGCTGCTTTGCTCCTCGAATATCCATTTTCTCGAAGAACGTTTACGGGTAAAGTGTTAACGTTCATACAACGGCAAATACTGGCGAGAATATTAAATATGGAACGTCCAGAATCCATCGAGGATAACCCGGATGACGTCCATACTCCAAAAGAAAGGGACGCTATCAAAGATGTGAATAAAAATTTTTCGCATCTCTTACAAAAACATCCAGCGATGCACGGTGGGTCTTCACTTGCGGGATTTCTTGCGTTGTTGTTGGCGACGTGTGTGAATTATATGCTCGGGCCGATGAGAGATGCTGCTGCTCTTGCTGTTGGGGTAGAGAATATTCCTATATTGACGCTCATATCAACAATACTAGCGATAGTAAGCAGTGTACCAATTGGATGGCTCTTTGAGGCTCCGGATCCGAAACGACGGCAACAAATGTTGGCGAGATTTAAACTTGGCTTTATGACGAGAGGAGAAACGCAAGGGACCAGTTTAGCTCTGTTTTATAGGTTTTTTGCAATTTTTCTTGGGTTTTATGCTGCGGGGTTCAAAGTTATTGAAATACTTGATAGCAGAGAAGTCGAAAGCGGAGAAAAGGAAACAGATGGATTTTTTGTAACCATTTTGAGACAATACGACAAGGTTGGATATTCACTTTTCTATCTTTTCGTTCATTTGATGAAGTTGCATAGCATAAGTCTAATTTGGGGTGTTGCCTCCGAGTCAATGGAGTTTGAAGAAATAACAGAAAATCGGGAAAAACGTCGGCGTGCAGTTTATGTTGCAAATGCTATCAAAAGATGCCAAGAGGACGAAGATTGGGACAATCCGACATGGGACAATGAAGAATACGAGGTGCCAGTACAAAGGAATCGGAGAGAAAGGCGACCATCGTTTTCAAAAGGAAACGGAATAACATCAAATAGAGATAAGAATGCAAGGTATGTCATAAATTTAATTCCTCTATTTTTGAAGTAATTTGGAACTAAATATCTTTATATGATGTAGCATCGAAAAATTAGCATTTGTTGGTTTTGGTGGAACTATCGGCGGTATCGCTGGAAGGTACGTTCATAGCAAAGATCAAAATTAATTTTAAAATAATTTCTAATGAACTTTCAGCTTGATTGCGTCAACAGCTGGAACATTTAACCTTTCGGGCTTACTTTTTTTATCCATGATATTGCTCGAATTATCAGCAGAACTATCAATTGAACTAGGAAAAATTATGAAACGGCACTGGAAAGAGCTTCAAAGGAAAAGTAGTCACGCCGATTTGTCGTCGTTGTCTGAACTCGATAAGAATTGCGATACCTCGATCAAAAGATCATCTTCATATGGCAGCATGAAAAGAATATCAAGTGGAAATTCCATTCATCAACTGGAAAGGGCGCGAAGCAATGGTTCTCTGAATTATTTAGAGCCAGGTAAAGAATCTGATCCAAAAACTGTTGACATTGAAGATGATAGTACGTTTTCAGCTAGACTTCTGAGAGGAATTTCAACAATTTTACGTTCAAACTTACTGATGGCCATTTTTACATATAACGCTCTATTTGCGTCAACCTCAGTACTTCTCTCATTCCAGCGAGCGGAACTTGTGGCTAATCGAAAGTCATTGGAGACAAGCGCTGCATCTGATACAGCTTTTCTCGCTAAAATCAACATGATTTCTGGAATGGCTGTATTTTTCTTCCAAGCAAGTGGTATGGGGGCGTTTATTGCTCGAAGGTTTGGCCAACGTGGCTCTCTTTCTCTTATGCCATTTGCTCGACTTCTCGGCGTTCTTTTTCTAGCTTGGTGGCATCTTTCGAGCAATGGCAAGCCTCCAAATCTCACGCACTTTTTAATAATTGACGAATTTACTCGGGTCATAAACTTCTCTGTCGCGAAACCTGTTCGAGAGGGTTTATGGAGAGGGTTGTCAAACGAAGCTCGTTACGAAGCTAAACCAATTGTTGATACCTTGGCAAATAGATGGGGAGGAGGATCTGCTGCGTTTTTAGTGTCAATGACGGATCGGATGCTACGGTTGTTTGGAAAAGATTCCAATGGTAGTGATGGACCAACGGCTATCTTTGGATTTCCCCCAGTAATGCTTTTATGTTTAATCATATCTGTATGGTGGGCAATGGTGAGCGCTCATGTCGGACACATACGAAGCAAAATAGATGTGGAACTGAAGAAACATCGGTAAATCATCCAAACGGCCACAGTGCCGCTATCTAGAGGTAGTTGGTACCAAATCGACCAAGAACACAATAATGGCAATCGTTTAGTTGACGAACCATTTAGAAATAAATAGACCAATTCTCATTGATGCTACTAGTGTTCTTGCCTTTACTTCGCGTTTAGTGTATCAGTAAATATAATCCTTGTGCAGATGTGTCATCTTGTAGACACTCTTTCAGACAAGAGGATTCCGTGAAACAGAGGATACCGGACCAATAATACCAATGTCTCCCCCCTTGGGTGTGTGTGTGTTGGAATGAACTGTGTCACACCATTTTTCAAAATTTCTACGGTGCGAACCTTCAAGAATCATTGAGCTCTCGGACATCGCGCCTTTGTGGAGGAACACGAAACCACGACCACCCGCACCCACCCATACCCATACCCATACACACCATACACCATACACACACATGGCCATTGCTGCTCGACTCTCTACTGCTCTGGTTACTACTTCCCACTTCCCACACCTGTTTGCCAACGAGTGCACACACAAACAAACTACCTACAACACTCTCGCTATCCCAACATTACCCAACCAACAACATGAGCTATTACAACGGAGGAGGCGACTCCAGAGGATACGATCATTCTTCCCGTAGGTACGAACGATTGCGATTTTGGGATCGTGCATGAAACCCAAACGCCTATTCTAATTTTTAATTTATCTTACTCCGACAACGATAACGACAACGATAACGATAACGACAACTCACAGGGACGGAGGCGGAGGAGGAGGCAGCTACGGTGGTGGTGGAGGAGGATACGGTGGTGGTGGTGGTGGTGGAGGCTACGGTGGAGGCGGCGGCGGCGGTGGAGGAGGAAACCTCGGTGCCGGCCTCCAAAACATCAACTTTGCCACCG
>Ga0115008_10005485_pt1 | contig 10477 bp, 9 predicted proteins | sample FraStrMetagenome_FD_87164 | JGI IMG/M metagenome (GOLD analysis project Ga0115008, IMG submission 87164) | Marine eukaryotic phytoplankton communities from Arctic Ocean - Fram Strait ARC3M Metagenome | ecosystem: Environmental > Aquatic > Marine > Oceanic | place: Fram Strait | collected 2012-06-18
ACACATAAAAAATGTGCAGATGCTCCTTTTTTAAGTAACAAAGCATGTAACAAAAGCAGTTTTATAAACCCATTAAACCTATATTAATCAATTGCTTATAGTCTAAGTACAGTTCCCGCCGCCACAAATAGACGCCCGTCCCCATAGATACAAATAGACGCCCGTCCCCATAGATACAAAGGCAATACTCTTTGCTTCAGGAACTTGGCTATGCAGTGCCAGGGCAGATGCGTAGGCATTATAAAGCTGCCGCCTCTTAAAAAGCATTGTCAGGGCTGTTTGCGTAACTTGCCAGGCGTTGTATTGAAATGCTTTTTTATCGCTTTTCCGAAAGCTGCCTCAGAGGCGTAACCAGCGGTTTCAGCAATACTGAACATTGAATCATTAGTATGTTGCAGCTTGGCCTTTGCTTTCATCAAACGTGTATTGGTTAGATAGGATTTAGGGGTGTGTCCGACCATATCGACAAACTTTTGTGTAAAAGCGGTGCGCCCCATTGCAGATGCCCTGGATAGCGTCTCAACAGTCCATTTTTTATCTGTTTCTGTGTGGATCAGATTCAGCGCTACACCTATGTGGGAGTCGGAGAGGGCCGCCATATAGCCATTGGAATGTTTCTCCTTGCGGATGTGCTCTCTGAGCAGTCGAATAAAAAAGACTTCTGCGATGTGATCAACTATAAGCCGCTTTCCGGGCTGTGACCCGTATGACTCATCTACCATGAGACTTGTCAGGGTCTCGTGCTTACGCAGATCATCATTTGACTTCGAACGGGCCTGAATAAAACAGGGCAGACTTTCAAGAAAGGGGTGTTTGATAGAAGAGTCATAGAACAGTGTGCCGCTTAGCAATATTGTAAGCTGTTCGTCCTCCGGTGAGCCTTCCTCAGCTGAGGCCCCCATTGAAGCCCCCTTCTGGAAAGTCTCCCCCCAGGGGCCGCTATCCGGAGCAGAGACTATTATTGCTCCCGCTTTCAACAATAAGAGACCGTCATCGCCCGACACTTTGACGACATTCTCTGCATCCAGCGTCTGGCTGCCGGGGCTATCACTGATCCAGTGGGCGCCTCCCGTGGGGAAGGCCACGCTATCACCCGCCTGCAAAAGCACCAGATCATTGCTATTGCTTTCTCGCAGGTAGCAGTGACCTTGTATGACGGTATGAAAAATACCTTGAGGTCGATAGATAATTTGCATATTCCAATGCGCACCCAATGCTCTGCAAATGTATATCTTTGCGGAAAGACGAATTGAGTTTAAAAGGTCAGATAAGGCGTCCATTAGCTATATTCTAACTTTAATCTAATCTTGCCGGCTATTACGGCTGCATCACTTTGGTAAAAAAGACAAGAAGTACGGTAAAACCAACGTTTTCATACAGCGCAATCAAGGCGACACTAAATTCATTGAAAAACCTTACCCGCCTGCTTGGCGGTATAAGCTGGGGCTGAATGCTAGTGAACCTAAAAAATCTTTACCTCGCCTTTGTTGTTATTTCCATAGTGGCATTTATGGCAACTATGGGTCCACAACTGGCCGCTCACAGCTTTAATCCTATAACCTTAATGCACACGCTTATCAGCACACCTATCTCCACGGGCATGACGCTTAATGTGGCGATCGCTTGTGTCTGTTTGATGATTTTAAATCATACTGAAGGCCGAGTTTTAGGCATTAATACCTGGATCCCTTTTCTTGCACTTAATTTCTTTGGCATTGCCAGCGGTCTGTCAGTTTATTTATATCTTCGCGAGCGAATTAGAGAATAAGTGTCAATTTATCGTTTGAGATGCTAATGAACATAATCTGAGAAAAAGTAAAAATTAATTAGAGGTTTTAAGTGGCGAATATCAAGCTTTATGGTTACGCAACCAGTCCCTATGTCCGGAAAACCGGGTGTTTTCTTTACTACAAGGGAGTTGATTTTACCCACGTTCCGGTTAATCCACTCAAAACCAAAGCTACCATTGGACACACCAATGGTAGACAGGTACCAGTGCTGGAAATAAACGGCGAGTGGCGACGGGAGTCCTCTGACCATGCCCGTTGGCTGGATGAGCTCTTTCCTGAAAAACCGCTTTATCCATTGGAGCACCGAGAAAAAATTGATGGCATTGATCACTGGATAAGCGATACCTATCTCACTAGCCTCTTTAGGATTGCGATCGATGGCGACTTTAACATGCAATTTGTGTCCAGAGCGTGGCGCCTGGCCGCACTTGTGAGCGCAGATACACCGCTACCGTTACCCGTTCGTCTTATCTGGCCTATTGGGCTTAGAAGAGCATCTTTTATCCAGCACATGGCTCAGCATATCGACCTCACTGAGAGCCCTGAGGATATGCGAGAGCGCATTTTATTAGAACTCGTGGCACACATTGGTGATGGCCCCTTTATGGGTGAGTTAGATCAACCCAGCATGCTGGATTTTGCAGTCTTTCCACAACTGGTATTTGGCTACATGTTTGGCCTCGAGGAGCAGTGCAGCGCGGCCAATTACCACCCGGCAATCAAAGACTGGTTGAGGCGCGTTGCTAAACACTTGCCGAAAAATCCGACGCTGGCAGCTGACAGGATGCAGATCCATGCACTGTCGGGCGCTTTTGACTGATACATTTTTTATTATAAATATTAAATTGGATGCTTGATGAGAATTATGAAAAAAACATTGATCGGTGTTGGCGCTTTTGTCATGGCTGGCGGCTATTTACTGTCACAGTATTGGTTTCACTTGCCGGGCATTATTTCAAATCTAGTGTCTCCCATTGCGGCGCATCAAACTGTCGTCTGGGAGCAGGGTCCAGCCGAGCCTCAGTCTGCTGGCGACATGGGCGAACAGCCACCTAATGTGCTGCTGATTGTTGTAGACGATCTGGGTTTCAACGACATTACTTTCTATGGTGGAGGTGTCGGCAAGGGCAGTGTGCCAACGCCTCAGATTGATTCGATTGCCGCGCAAGGAATCCATTTCTCTCGCGGCTACACCGGCAATGCCTCCTGTGCGCCTTCTCGCGCAGCGCTGCTCACCGGTCGATATCCTACGCGGGTTGGTTTTGAATTTACGCCGGCCTCACCACAATTTATGAAAATGATCAGTGGTGACAGCTTCAAAGAGGAAAATGCCGAGAACTATCCAGAACCTGGCTCGCTGGGCTTGCCAGGAAGTGAGCTTACCTTGCCTGAAGTGCTCAAGGAGAGAGGTTACCACTCGCTTGCGATTGGGAAATGGCACCTTGGTTATAATGATGGGCTAACGCCCAATGATCAGGGTTTTGATGAGTTCCTGGGGCTTCTGGGCGGCGGCGGGCTGTACTTGGAACAGGACGATCCTGAGGTTGTTAATTCAAAGCAGACATTCGACCCCATCGACAGATTTCTGTGGCCCAACCTCCCCTATGCGGTGCGGTTTAACAGGGGTGAACGATTCAAGCCCGATTCCCATATGACGGATTACCTGAGTCGCGAAGCCATCAAGGCGATCGAGGCGAATCGTAACAGACCCTTTTTTATGTATCTGTCCTATAACGCACCCCATACGCCTTTGCAGTCTGAAAAGCGTGACTATGACGCTTTAAGCCATATCAAAGACCACACGGAACGAACCTATGCGGGCATGATTCGTGGTCTGGATCGAGGCATTGGCCAGGTCTTGGCCGCGCTGGAGAAAAATGGCCTCTCGGACAATACAATGGTGATTTTCACATCGGACAACGGCGGCGCTGATTACCTTGGCCTGCCCGACGTGAACAAGCCCTATCGTGGTTGGAAGATGACCTTGTTTGAAGGTGGCATTCGTACGCCGTACTTTATTCGCTGGCCAGAAAAAATTGCCGCGGGTAGCCAATACAAGTCGCCCGTCGCTCATATCGATATCTTTTCGACAGTACTTACCGCCGCAGGCCTTGAAGCACCAGCAGATCGCGTGATTGATGGCAGGGACATCCTCGCCACAGCGCTCGATCCAAAACAGCCCCCGCTTGATCGGCCATTATTCTGGCGCTCTGGTGGCTACAAAGTGGTACAGCAAGACGGTTGGAAGCTGCAGTTATTGGAGCATAACGGTAAAACCTGGCTGTTCAATCTTAATGAAGATCCTACCGAGCAAAACAATCTTTCCATCTCACATCCGGAGAAACTGAGTCAGCTTCGTAAAGTACTCTATTCGCTCGATGGCCAAATGGTGGAGCCCTTGTGGCCATCGCTTGCGGACGCGCCAAGGGCGATTGACTACACGATTGATAAGCTCCCCGACACGGATTACGAAACGGTTATCTGGGAGAATTAACGGCTTATGTATTATCTCTATGGTGCGCAGTTCTCGGCCTTTAGCGCCAAGGCGCGCTCTTATCTGATTAAACAAGGCATTGCTTTTGAGGAGCGTGCTGTCGGTCATCCCCGTTTTGTCGCGGATATCATTCCCACCACGCAGCGGATGATGATTCCTGTGCTGGAGACTGACGATGGCCTGTTTGTGCAGGACACCTGCGATATTCTGGATTGTCTCGACCAGCGAGGTTTGGAAACACTACCTTCGCGACCCGAAGGTGCCGTGGCCCGCGCCGTGACTCATTTATTCGAGCTCTTTGGTGGTGAGGGACTACTGCGGGCCGGCATGTTTTATCGTTGGTTTTTTGATGAGCAAAACATGCCCTTTATCGAGCAGCAATTTGGTCTGTTTATGGCGCCCAGTCTGCCCGCAGATCAGCGCCGGGAGCTCGCCCTCAGTCTAACGGGTGCTATGCGGGAGCGAGCGGGGGCATTGGGGGTAAGCGAGGCGACGGGCCCGGCTATCGAAAAAAGCTTCCTGGATTTCCTCGCTGCGTTTAATGAACACCTAGAGCAGCATCCCTACCTGCTTGGTGCGACGCCCACCTTGGGTGACTATGGTTTGCAGGTCATGCTCTATGCGCATTTGGCACGCGATCCCTATCCGGCTGCGATACTAAAGAATCGGGCGCAAGCGGTTGTGCGCTTTACCGAGCGTATGAACCAGCCCGGTGTCTGTGCGCCTGAATACATCGATTATGCGGAGGGATTTTTTGCCGATGGCGAAGTGCCCGACACACTCAAGGCATTGATGAAACTGCTGGCTGTGGATTACCTGCCTGAGTTTGAGGCCAACATTGATTTTCACAACCAGTGGCTGGACGAGAACGCGTTAGTGGCGGGCGCCCCTGTTTTTTCTGACCCACAGCGCCCGACACTCGGATTTATGCGCTTCAAATTGCGCGACACCGAAATTTCCTGCAGTTCACGCAGTTATTCGCTGTATGTTCTGCAGCGCCTGCAGGACTGGGTTGATCAGCTGAGCCCGGAGCAGAAGAAACCTGTGTTGCAATTATTTAACGAAACCGATTGCATGCCCTTTCTGGAAAAACGTTGTAGCCGCAGAGTGGAGCGGGCGAACTATAAGGAAGTTTGGGGTGAAGCAATGGGCCCATTTGGCGAATAACAACGTTAAAAAATAGGAATGACTTAATGTTTGATATTTATGTAGAGCGAGTGATTGATAAGGATATTAATTATCTTTTTGATCTTTTTGCTAACGTCGAGGGATATTCTAGTTTCAGGGGCGTACAAAGTGCAGAGCTTTTGGAACCAGGCGAATCAGAAAAATATGGGCTTGGCGCTTTGCGTTGCATCCATCTTGGGGCAATGAAAATTGAAGAGCGAATTACCTGTTTTGAAAAGCCATACCGTCTCGATTATCTGATCGAAAATTCCAGTCCCTTGCCATTTAAGCACGAGTTGGGGTCGATTAGACTGCAGGAAGACAAGGGCAAAACCAAAGTGACCTGGATTTCCAAAGGCACCATCGATATACCCATACTGGGAGCCTTAGTGCTGGATAGAATTTTTGAGCGTAAAGGCAATCAGAGTTTTGGTTCATTGTTAAAACAGGCATCTCTGCGATAGCTGTAAGAGCGGATTGCAGTCGCGGGTATTTTACTTTGGGTCATATTGACTGTCCGCGGAAAACGGCCCTGTCGCCAGTTATTGGTTTTACTAAATTGAGGAATAAAAAGCTATGCTAAACGCCCTGCAACTTGAAGTAACTTTTCTGTTTGCCGCAATTTTCGGCATTCTGCATGTGATTTTTACCCTGAGGGTAGGCTTATATCGGCTTTCAAGCAAAATCAGCCTAGGCGATGGTGGGGATAAGGCTTTATTAAAGCGACTTCGCGCCCACGCAAATTTTGTTGAAAATGTGCCGATGGGTTTATTGTTATTATTGTTAAATGAGTTGAATGGCTTGGCAGAAAATACTTTGTTAATTCTTGGCTCGGTTTTTCTGCTTGCTCGTTTGATTCATTACGTGACGATTATCTCTCGCCTCTTGCCTGTTTTTATGCGTCCATTATCCATGATAGCTACCTTGGGTGTGATACTGCTTAGTGCCATTTTGCTGCTTGTTAAATAAACAAGAGAAATCAAGCTATGTCAGTTCCCTACCTCTTGTGAACCTTAAGCAGATTCCCGAAGGCGTCATAGGAGCCGGGCTAAGGTCAGTTAAATTGGGAGAAAAAGGAACAGAAATACGGTAAAAGCAACATTTTCTTGAGATGTAATTAGGGCGAAACTAACGTCATTTAAAAAAATTCGTAGCTGCTCGGGTGGCGCCTTAGTTAAGTTGTGTTGCCAGGTCTCTCGCTCAAGTGAAAAATAAATAGAGGTGTTAATTGCTTAATGTCAAACTGTACGGTTACTCAACAAGTCCCTTTGTGCGCAAAGTTGGCTGCTGTCTCTATTATAAAGATCTACCTTTTGAGTTTATTCCCGTCAATCCGATGGAGCCCAGGGAGATCGCCTTCACTGGGCAGACTCAGGTTCCCGTTTTGCAGATCGGTAATGAGTGGCGAACTGATTCTACTCCGCTCGCGATTTGGTTAGACGAATCATTTCCTGAAAAGCCCCTGCTTGGTAAAACTCCGCAGGAAAGGGAAAGTATTTTAGCGATGGATTCATGGGTAACAGATAGTCTTATTCTGGCTGGCTTCCGATCCGCTCATGAAGGCGAGATGAACGCGAAGTTTCGACATCGCGCATGGCGGCTCGCCGCAATTGTCAGTAGCCAGACGCCTTTACCCGATGAAGTGCGCAACGCCTGGCCTGACTTATTGAAAACGGCGCCTTTTATTAAACATATGATGTGCGATGTAGACGAATCAGAAACCTTATCAGAAATGCTAGCGCGTGTTCCTTTGCAGTTGATTGGAAATTTGCAGGGAGGGCCATTTTTCGGAGGCCGAAAAGAACCATCACTCGTCGATTTTGCCATATTTCCGCAGGTGGTATTTATGTACATGGTGGGTATAGATCAGCATTTAGGGCTTACGCTCGAACCGCCGTTGAACAACTGGCTCAATAACATGAAGCCGTTAATGCCTAAGAATCCTTTGCTGGTACCTGATTTTATGATCGTTAATGACTTGCCATAAATAATTAATATCGAAAAGTATAGCAAAACTGTTAGTTAGAACAATAATCACAAAAAGAGGGAAGAAAATCATGAAAATTCGCAAACTTAGGATGGCTGTAGCCGCAGCACTCATCAGTCAGGGTTCGATGGTGCAGGCTCAAACGACTTTGGAGGAGGTTGTTGTCACGGCTCAGAAACGCGCCCAGAGCATCCAGGAAGTGCCCATTTCCATCACGGCATTCAGCGGTGAATATCTGGAGGACAAAGGAATTCAGAAGATTGCGGGAGTTGCTCAGCTTACCCCCAATTTCAACATCGCTGGTTCAACACAACCCGCCGGTGCCCGTATACAAATACGCGGCATTGGCGCAGCCGGAAGTAACGCTATTGAGTCCAGCGTCGGTGTGTTTATCGACGGTGTGTATTATCCCCGCCCCGGGTCTGTGCTTGGCTTGCTGAGAGATGTCAGTTCCTTCGAGGTGCTGCGCGGCCCCCAGGGCACCCTTTTCGGCAGGAATACCGTTGCTGGTGCAATGAATATCACAACCAGAAATCCCTCACAGGAAACTGAGGGAGCGATTGAGCTTGGTTACGGAGACTATGATCTGCACGAAGTCGGTGGTTCCTTTAATGGTGCGCTCAGTGACAACGTCGCTGGGAGAATCACCTTTAAATATGCTGACCGCGAAGGCTATGGAGACAATACCTACAATGGGGAAGAGTTTGGTGCCAGGGATGATCTAGTAGTGCGCGGCAAATTGCTGTTTGATTTTAACGAACAGTTCTCGATGCTGGTAACGGCGGACTATGTCGAGGGCACTGGGGAAGGGGCTGGCATTGAAGTTTTGAATTCCACCAATACCCCTATGTTCGAGGGAAGGAGCATGGCACTGTATGGTGCCTCGCCAGTTACGGAAGATTCCTATGACTGGACAATTAATCAGAGCATGAACGAAGAGTACGAAGACGAGCAGCAGGGCCTGTCGTTTGATATCAACTACGAATTTGCCAATGGCCTGAAGCTGCGTTCGATCACTGCTGCCCGCGAGTGGGAGGCTAAAAACGCGAATGGAGATGTAGGTACTGTCGCCGAGCTGATACCCGGTACTATCGATTACAAGACCGATACTCTCTCGCAGGAGTTTCACCTGATGTCAGCGGGCAACGAAACCGTGGATTGGATGGCCGGGCTGTTCTACTACCAGGAAGACTACGACATCGACACGTCACGGGACATGGGTGAATCCTTTTGCAGTCCGACTATCGCCGCCATCGCTGGCGCGGGTTTTGCGGGCCTTTGCCTGGCCAATGTGCAGGAAGGCTCGACAGCCACCACGTTCACTCAGGAATTGGAGAGCCTGGCCGCTTTTGGGCAGGCTACCTGGAACATCAACAAGACCTGGAGCACCACAGTGGGCCTGCGCTGGACCGATGACCAGAAGGTGGGGGATTATATTAATGTGCTTAATAATCCTGCCGCGGCCCTGTTTTCTACGAACGAGGCCGCATTGGGTATGGAGCAAGACGACTCGAAGACGACCTGGTTCACCAATGTAAACTGGTATGTCACCGAAGACATGATGCTGTTTGCCACCGCGTCTACGGGGTACAAATCAGGCGGGTTCAACTCGCAGTCTGGAGGGTCGGTTCCCCTTGAGGATAAACGAATTTTCGGACCCGAGGAAACAACGAACTATGAACTGGGTGTGAAAAGTACTCTGCTCGATGATTCTATGACGGCCAATATCACGCTGTTTCGCATGGACGTCGATGATTTCCAGGACAGGGCCTTTGATGGTCTAAGTTTTGTCGTGATCAATGCCGGTGAATTGCGCCAGCAGGGTGTTGAGGCTGATATTAACTGGGCGCCGATCGAAGCACTGCGAATTGTCCTGGGCGTCGGTTACCTGGATTCCGAGTACCTGAACTTCGAGGGCGCCCCGGGGCTGCCTGGTGGTGCTCCGCAAAACCTTAAGGGGGCGAGCCGGACGTATTCACCGGAGTGGCAGACTTCCCTCAGTGCAGATTGGACTCAGTCCTTTGCCAATAGCATGGAGTGGTTTGTGGGCGGTAGCTTAAGCTGGGTGGATGAGCAGAACGTCGGCGCCTCGTCCAATAACAACCCCCAGTCGCTTCAGGAATCGTACTCGATCGTTAATATGCGCGCGGGGATTCGCTCTGCTTCAGGAGATTGGGATGTAACCCTGTTTGGAAATAATATCACCGACGAGGGCTATTGTCAGACCATCTTCGATCAGGCTTTTGGTGGACCCTTGGGAGCGGTTGATCCTGTGAACAATACCTCGGTCCAGCGTTGTGCGTTAGGAGCGCCAAGCACATGGGCTATAAAAGGAACCTATCGCTTCTAAGGTTTTATACTCGTGGGGAGCCGTTGAATTTAGCCAATTTTTGGACCAAGTACTATGACTGTTAAATCACGAGTAAAAGCCATTTTGGTAAGTTTAGCGGTCACGGCCGCTAGTCAAACGAGCTTCGCTGAACAGTATTCTGAAGACACTCAGGTGCTGTTTGGCGATACCCACCTGCACACTAGTTATTCCTTAGATGCTTTTCTCAATCGCAATCAAAGCGCAGACCCCGATACCGCTTATCGTTGGGCAAAGGGCTTACCAGTAATACATCCGTATCACCGTGCCAAAGTGCAAATTAAAACCCCACTAGATTTTCTGGTGGTAGCGGATCATGCGGAAATAATGGGGGTAATCCGGGCAATTCATACTGATCAGGCTGAGCTGGCTGATATGGGCTGGCTAGACAGCATAAAACGCTGGTTTGCTATTGAGGTATTAACACACATCATTGACGACGACGACGGCAGGTCATTCTTTACACAAATGTTGCCAGAGGCTGCCCAAAACCCCGGCACAGACCCAGTTCAAGACCCCAGCAATGTGATGGCTGACGTTGCCTTTGGCGATACTACCGCTATGGAGACCGCTGCATGGTCGGACATTGTCGATGCCGCGGAGCGCCATAACGAGCCGGGTAAATTCACCAGCCTTATCGGCTGGGAGTGGAGTTCAATTCCCATCGGTGC
>Ga0115008_10005487_pt1 | contig 10473 bp, 8 predicted proteins | sample FraStrMetagenome_FD_87164 | JGI IMG/M metagenome (GOLD analysis project Ga0115008, IMG submission 87164) | Marine eukaryotic phytoplankton communities from Arctic Ocean - Fram Strait ARC3M Metagenome | ecosystem: Environmental > Aquatic > Marine > Oceanic | place: Fram Strait | collected 2012-06-18
CTTCGCTCACACCAGCTTTTATCGATAGTTACTCATATATCTCTGCCACTGGTTCATTTGGTTAAACATCCTCAGTGTCTATATTGAGGTGAGGTCTCAGGTAGGCATTATACATGTCCATACTAGTCATCATGTATAGACCCTTAACTTTTAACCTCCCAATGGCTCTCTGGATATTTGCCACCTTCATTTTAAGGGATTCCATATGGGGAGCAATAGTACCTTTGCTACTGATTTCAATCCCTAGGTACTTCTAGCCATTCGACTACTCAACTAATTACTATGTTGAACAGCCACGGACTGATCAAGCTGCCTTAGAGATTGCCTCTATTAGATATAAATCATATCATTCAATCTTATTCCATAATAATTCTGTATACTACCAACTTATTAATATAAACTCTAATTTACAATTATAATATCTTCCATAATCTATCAGACTGGATTTAAAAACTTAAAATAATTTGATTAATAAATCTAAAACCATATATTACGATAAGAGATGAGCTAGTATCCCTTTTTAAGTTTTATGGTCCCTTTCATTACTAAATGTAATAATCAATATTCACCATATTTTATATTTAGATAATGAAATGGATGTCAATTAAATTAGATGAAACCTGAGACTATAATGATACAACTGAATATATTGAAATGATATGTTTAGTGATCAAATAGACTGGATCTATTTCATTTAGAGTATTCTTCTGAATATAGATTGAATTTGACATTAATTGATCATAAATTTAATATTAATTAATCATCTAATGAACTGTAAATGTCTCTTATGGAACTAATTGGTAGTTTCATTATCCTTTTTGAAGTCCTAATTGAATAATTAAAGTTTAATACTTCTTTTTTTTTGAATGGACTGATTTACCCAGTAATATCTTGTAGTGGAGTTCTATGAGTATGGTTTGTACTCTACTGGTTGATATAAGTGTTATGGTCATTCTAGTTGTTACTCTTCAAAGGAGTGAAGATGATTAACTTTTCAGTCTGAGAGTTGGTTTGATCATGTGAGTCCAAATGATCATCAATCAATCCTAAATTAGGTGAAAAGTGATTGGAGTGTATCTGAACTAGTTCATGATTGTTCTATTTAATTGGAGTGTTGATATTCTAGAACAGTCTGACCTACTAGCCTTGACAATCGTACTGAATCTGAAGATCACTATAACAATTCATAATTAATTAATCGTTAAGTATTATGATTCATTAACTTATGCTTTATATATAGATGTAATAGTATGATCACATGAAGTAAGGCAATACATTCCTAGGATTGACACTCTTATTACTTTCTGATACTGCTTCAAATATTGTGAACTTCCTATTTAGGTTTTCATCTAGACTCATGATAGCAGCCACATTTCCACATCTATAGCAGTAATTGGGTGCACTCCAAACTGTGACTAGATTATTATCTGGTGCAAACCAATACTTGTAGCCTTCTTATACCAACTAGTGTGCTCTAGCAATGAGAGATAAATCATTGATATGGTTGAACTCTTTAGTAACCTTAGATCCAAATATCCAACCAGCCCCTCTTGGTGACATCTACCATGTTTCTATTTCTTCAGGATCACTCCACATTAAGTCACAGAATGGTCCTTCATGTGGAATCTCTACTTTCCTAGTATCAATTATCATAACTACCTATCTATGGTTCTGATCTGATCCAATGTCTTGATGTCTGGTGACAAACCACCATGAATACATAGAATCTCACCTTCTATTATGGCTGCAATTGTCAAATAGTCAAATAACTCAGTACAATATTTCCATGGATTCACATTCCCATACTTCCTCAATATTTCATCATAGAACCCATAAGTGGAAGTGATCTGTCTAGATTCATGATTCCCCCTTAACAATGTGATGTTCCCAGGATATTTGAGTTTCAGACAGATCAACAGTTCGAATGTCTCTACACTGTTATACCCTCTATCTACAAAGTCACCTATGAAGATGTAGTTAGTGTTAGGAAGTTCACCTCCCTATCTGAATAGTTCTAATAAATCATAGAATTATCCATGTATATCTCCACAAATAGTCAAAGGGGCACACACTGGTTGTACATTAGATTCTTCTATCAAAATCTCTTTCACTTTCTCACAGATCAGTCTTAACTCTTTTTCATTCAGAATCTAACCTTGTTTTATTATTTCAATGCATTTGTCTATGTTAACTTCACTCATCAGTGTAGATTGATTATGTTTTATAATAATTATTGGAATAGGTGTATAATGAATAGATATGCAAAGAGTCACATCATTTCTATTCTAACCAAATATGAGTCATCATTACTATCTAGTGAACTGTATAGTCAACCATTGGATAGATTCATCAGACAACATATGAAAGATAATAGAAATATCAGTTCAACTGATAGGAAGACAATTCAGGGATATTGTTTTGAAATCATGAGATATAAAGTGTTATTAGATGAAATCAGTAAGAAACCATTGAGTTGGGAGAATAGACTTGACTCATTGGTTCATAAAGAAATGTTCAATAAGTAGAAGTAGAACCAACAAATAGATTAATAGATCTGATCTTGTCTTCCTCTTGATTTGTATAATATTCTATCAGACTAATATGGACAATAGAAGACTTACCAATATGGTCAAACATTCATAGAAAGGGCTCCATTGACAATAAGAACAAATACTCACAAGATTCAAAGAAACAAGTTATTTGAAATACTTAGAAAAGACTATAAATATCTTGTTAAGAAGACAGACAATAGTTTATAAGGAATCACTTTCATGTCCAATCAGAATCTAGATCTCATGAACCTTAAAGAATTTAAATAAGGTTTATTTGAAATATAGGATGAATCTAGTTAATTAGTTTGTTAGAGAATCAATCTGAATAAGAAGTCATCAGTACTAGATTTCTGTGCAGGTTCAGGAGGGAAGTCATTAGCAATTGCTGATGTTCTAAGTGGAATTGGTTAGATCCATTTATATGACACTAGAAAGAATGCATTAATTGAAGCCAAAAAGAGAATGCTCAGAGCTGGATACTAGAACTTCACTATTTTAGAATCAATCCAGAATCTGAACAAAAAGTTTGATTACTTACTCTTGGATGTCCCATGTTCTGGTATTTCCTATTTATTATCTCAGGCAGTGGTACTTATAAGAGAAACCCAGATTTAAAACATAAATTCAATAAATCAAATTTAAATCAATTGACTATTCTTCAAAGAAAAATAGTGAGAGACTCAATTCGGTTTTTGAAACCAGATGGTTATTTAGTCTATGTTACATGTTCTTTGTTTGAATAAGAAAATATGGAATAAGTATACTAAATATGTTAAAACTATGGAATGGAAGTCAAAGATGACAAAGTATTTTAGATTTTACCTGAATCCAATCAGATGGACTCTCTTTTCTAAGCTATTCTCAAATTCAAATGAAATTATTCAGTCTATTTAAATATAAATTAAATAATTAAATCAAATAAGTTAGCCCATTTTCTGAAACATAGCTTTTGATTTTTAATCGTATTCATACTTCTTCTTCTTGAGAAAGGTTTGAACATGTTTGATTTCATTCGAATACTAGTCTTTGGAGTCTTAATGTTTGACAGTTTATAATAATTCTGATGCTTTGTTATATTCTCCTAACTCTGTTAATGCTTATATCTATCTGAGAATGGCTTTCATATTGTTCTAGTCAATTAATAAAGCTTATTCTGCCCTTTCTAATGATTTAGTGAACTCAGCTGTCTTCTAGTAAATAAGACTCATGTTATTATGCATTATCAGTCTTAAACTTTTACTTCTAGAATTCTCATCAAACTCTAAGTTCAATATAGCATCTTCATATAGTTTCAAAGCTTATGAATATTTGTTCTCTTTGAATAAATCATTAGCCATTTTCTTATTCTTTTCTCCTATTTCAATCCTATCAATATAACTGTCTAGTTTATCAAGTTCATAGAAATTGACCATTTCCACTTCATAAATGATATCTTATCCAATCACATCCTTATTTAAACTTTGTATAGTATCTTCAGTAAAACCATAACTCTTGTCAATTATTATTCTACTTTTTTCACCTTTCTTCATGGTCATTAAGGCAGCATTTAGACTTTCTAATAAATAGTTAGAATTGATTCTTGCCACATATGGATCATCTCTGATTTCTTAATAATCGAATGGATCTTATCCTTCAATGTAAACTCAATATAAAATTTCAACAACTGTTTTATCTTTTATAGTTTCATCATCTGCATTCTAATGACCTTCTTGAATTACTTGTTTACTAAACATCTGAATATTATGCATTCTAATAAATATGAATTATAAACTATTAAGTATGATTATAAATGTGAACAATCATCTATTGAGTGAATATATTTGATATAATTATAATACTAGTTCTAATCTACACATATATGGATCTATGACTAATATCATTGTAATGTCTATCTGTTATATTATCAATAGCCTACATTCTGATTCATATAATAGATAAATGATGTAGATCTTAAGAAATCAAAAAATATTAAAATATTCTGTTTATAGTAAAAGAATTAGATTTTAGAGTGATTTAAATCAAGACCAATTGAAAAAGACATTTCATTAAGAAATGGAACATTATAAAATAAAGTTTAACTAACCTAGTAACTAGACTATTGAATAAACCTTGGTTTATAGATATACTCAGGATCTAAGTGAACTCACTCAGTTGAAGACCAAAACAAATCAGATAAATATGTTTTATGGTGTTTTAACATTAGCATCCTGCTATTTCTATTTCCAGATTTCTATCTTTCCTGCTTTAGGATTACTTTTCTATTTGAACAAGAACCTAAGACTAACATAATTTGAAAATAATTGTGTTCTGTAGATAGATGCTATTTTAGATGAAAAGTAGGAAATAGGAAAGTTATAAATACAGACATTAGGTGGATATTCAATATTTTGTAAACTGGATTAGATTGGATTAAACAATATTTCTGTTCTGAATGATCCAAGAGAAGAGAAAAGATAATAATCTGATTATTTGAACCCTATATTTGTGAGTCTAGACATTGATACTCTTGATTCCAAAAGGTATAAGGATCTAAGAATTGTGATTGACTCTGAATGCATATCCATTCCTAATATTGATCTATTCAGTCATCTATTATGGTCAGATTTAGATAAACTAACTGAGTTCTAGGTCTAGTTGTAAACAGACTCAAATAAAGACAGTGAATGATATATTATATTTAAAAATGAATATATTATTCATAAGGTTAGCTAGAAATTCATTCAAATATTAGATCTCAGATTATTTGAAGTGTTTGAGTCATGATTTATACTACAAACAAAGTCTACTTTCAAATCAACAGACACCAAAACTTGTTTATTTAGATCAGAAATCAATCAGTTTAAAAGATTTATTATGATATGAAAGATGGCTTGAATAGACTATAAATTTCAGTGAATAAGAAGTTCATTTAGAATTAGATTTGAAATAAGGTAGTGAATGGTTTTAGAAATAACATTTTGATGATATAAAACATAAAATAAAAAAGATTCATTTAAATCTAAGAATTCAAAATATTTACGATTAGTAATAAAGTGAATTAGATGATCTCATTTAAATATTAATTCAAAATTATGATTTAAATGATATTTATTTAAATCTATTCGTGAAATAAAATCTAAATATTGAATAAGAATACAAAAAAATATTATATTTCTTTAAAGATAAATTAAGAAATACAGTATTTGAACAGATAGTGAATTATGAGTTCAATAATATATATATTCAATTAGATCCTTTTCCATAGAAATGCAGTCATATTTGTAGATAGTCAATGATAGACTTATGGAAAAGTTAAATGATCCAAATGATAAGTTTTCTATAAAAGAATATGTATGTTCAGTACGATCTGAATAGTTTTAGAAAATGGAATTCTGATAAAAGTGAATTTCAATAAGTTTATAATGATGGTATTTCTGAGTTTATGGGAGTTGGATTTGGAGCAAACTCATTAATAAACTAGAAAAGTATTAGAAATTATAAATTTTAATCTAAATACATGTCCAAAATAGATAATAATGATGAATTCTACAAATAGGACTAAAACATAATTAAGTAGATAATCAATAGTTAGTTAAGAACAGAAGAAGGAATTGATATTGAAATACTTAAATAATAAACTAACAACCAATAAATAGATAAAATGTTATCAAGGTTATCTTGTATCCATCCAAATATAGTCGACACTTAAACAGGAAGAATAACACTTTTTAAAGACAATATTGAAGTCTAATTTAAATATCAAGAAATAGCTGATTAGATCATCTGGATAGTCTAAAATGTATAAAAGTGATCATTTCTAATATCTTATATATTACTATTTTAAAATTATTATTGATTGTTCTATTGATCATTCTATCAAATATATTTACTATGATTCCATTATATATTCTAATATTTAGTTGTAGATCTAACATCTTACTTTGATTGTAGTTTGAATGATTCCCACTTGACTATTGATTCTGTTTATTTAGTAGAATATGATATCAAGTATAACCCCTTTTCACTGTTTAATAGTATTTGTAATAGTTGATGAATTATTAGAATATGAATCAAACTTTATAATCACATGAGAGTATTCCACATTCTTAATTTAGGAATGTTATCAAACTCAATCCCTGCTAACTATGAATCAGGATATCCTTATCTATAACCTAAATATCTCTATAGATCTGTGAATTGTTTGTTTTAAGTCTTTTTCTGTTTTTCAGATGAAAAGTCATAAAACTACTAATCATAGAATTCTTATTCCTTTTCTAACATCACTTATCCTGGTTTGGTTGATAGTCCATTCATCAATTATTTAATATTAAATGGTTTTTAACTTTATGTCATCAATTCCTATATATTCTCATCAGTCCTTCTGAAATCTTTTTATAGATCTCTAGAGTCATGGAATACTAAATCAGCTTATTATAAGTAATTCCTTTCATCTGATGGATAGATCACATTCACAACTTCATTATTCTAAGCTGGAGCAACCATGAACCCACCAATTGGTTTTGCAAGAAGGTCTATTTTGTTTGACATCATATTTACTTTTTTCAAAATGAATGTATAGACTTGGTAGTTTCTTATCAAATTTATTCTATTCACTCATATTGAATCTTTTGAATATTGCTTTCTTCATCTAACTTTATAATACATAAATTACATCATAATTTGTATGGCTTAAACCAATCGAATTGTTATTAAAAATATATCCTTCTTCTTATATTTCCTTCGTTGTCAGTTTCTATTTCAAATCTAAATCTTATTGTTTATTATTCAGTTTCAATGAACTTGTTCTTTCCAAAATCAATTTCAAAATAATTAATATACAAAACTACATTAGTATTCAATATAACTAAACAATCAAATTCTATCAATAGAATGATTTAATCAATTTAGATAATGATTTAGACTAATACAAATATTATAAACTATACAATAATAATTATGAACAGATAATTAGATTTAATTATTGATTATAGTCAATCATCAACTAGATTTAATAATTCTATCTTTACTAAATATAAATGATAGATTCAATTTATGATGTAATAAGATTATAATAAAATGGTTAATTAATGAATGTATAGTATGTGATATAAATCTAGTCTCACATGACCATAAATCTATAACCCACCTTATGAAATCAGGATATAAATCAGAATCTATCATCATAATTATGTTATATTATAAACTATAATATCCAGTTCAAGATTGAGTATGGTATAATAATTGAATATGAATATTTGGATAGAATACGAAATGATGATTCATAATGGAGATATCTATATAAATGGTGAATGATCATTCTTACTTCTAGTCTCTCTTCTAAACCATCTTCTATGGTCTCTTTTCTTCTCTCTTGGGTCTCAACCTTCTTTCACATACTCTTCTGTTTCTTACGATTCTGTTATGAATGGCACAACTGATGCAATACTACAACTTGACATATAGCTTTGGAATGACAAACATAGCATTTTCATAAGGAATGGCATCTCTGATATCCTTTTTAGATGAACCATCAATCATATCTCTAACTGAGAATCTCTTAATAGCTTTATCTTTTCCAACTTGTCTTCCACAATTGATACAAACTACATTCTTAGTATTTCCTCTATTCTTCTTACTTCTTCCATTATTTCTTCTTTTGCTAGGCATGATTGAGTACTTTCTATAAAATATTTATAAAATGGATTCATATCCAATATCTATATGAATGTAATAATGATAGTTGTGATTATATTGTCATTTATATTAAGAGTGTAGTTGATGTTATTCGAAATACCAATCATCAACTTATGGTATATGACAGTCTGTTGTCTCCTATTCCTTCCAATCCAAGTGCATTGCTTTCCTAGTGATTTCCCTAACACCTATCAAAGGAGGGTTGATCTTCCTTCAATACTTAACTTTAAATACCTATTATAAACATTATCCCAATTCACATCTCTAAAAAACCTATGTGTCTTGATTTCCTCACTGTCTGTTCTATAACCTAACCGTTTATTAGGCTTCCTGGTTAGTAGTCCTTTGATTAAGTCTTTTGCATCTTAAGACAATGACTTAGGAATCAGTAGAGGTCCACTTCTGATATTATCAAATAGTTCTTGTCTATCTTTGGAAAAGTAAGGAGGCACTCCTACTAGTAATTCATAGAACAGAACACCTAACAAATACCAATCTATTTATAAATTATGACCTTGTTGGTCTAACATTTCTGGAGCCAAGTAGGCTACTGACCCACAGAATGACTTAGACAGTTGAGAACGTGACCCCATTTCTTTAGCCAGTCCAAAGTCAGCCAGTAGACAGTGTCCATCCACATCCAATACCACATTTTCAGGTTTCAAATCTCTAAACATCACATTCTTATGATGCAATGCTTCTAAAGCCAGTATTATTTCACAAATATAGAACTTAGTCACATTTTCATTGAACTTCTTGAACTTCTGTAATAGTTTATTCAGATCTCCCCTTTCAATTAGTTTATATAATTACCCTGGGTAGAAATCCATTGCTAAAAATAAATATCGACTATTCTGAAATGAACAATGTAATTTGGCAATGAAAGGATGATCAAACTTAATTAGAACATTTCTTTCAGTCCTCATATATTTCATAATATCATTCTTCTATATCATTTGTTTATCTTGAACCTTGATTGCAAACAACTTCTACTTCTTGTGACCCTAACCAATCAGAAACTTAGGTCTATCATCAGCATGTTGTTTCAGTTCTGCCAAGTAGACTTCTCCATAACTGCCTTTCCCAATTAATAAGTAGAAATAGAATGAATCAGTACTAATCTATACATGTTCTATATCATTGGTTGACTTCTACCCTTTTGTACCAATCTACTCAACTTATAATGAATCACTAGATGTATTACCAACTGAGTCTATTGAGTTTTCTTTCCTTTTCTTCAATCCATTCTATGAAGAATTATCCTTTGATTTTGATTTGGAAATAGATTTACAAATATCATTCATATATTTTTATTACTCTTTTTGTTTTTATGAATTCAAGTTCTACTGTTTGGTGGTATTCAATAATCTTGAAACATGATCTATTCTTCCAACCCTAACAATTGTGTTGTCAATAGTCTTCCTTTCATATTGGAATTGTGACTTCCCTTCTGCAAACTATTCAATTATATCCAGAATGTCACTACTAGCAATGTCTTTAATAGTCTTGCCTTATAGATTCTAAATATTGATATCAGCTCCACTTTGAATCAAATATTGTATTATTTGTGAGTCTGCATACTTGACAGCCCAATGTAGACAAGTGTTAGACTCTTCATCTTGTAAATTCATATTCACTTTCCCATCTTCAACAAGTAGTCTGATCATCCCAAAATGTCTAGTTTTGATTGCAAAATATAAAGCAGATTTTAAATATTTGGTTTATTGATCCACATTACATCCTTTCTCTATAAGTAATTTGGTCAGTTCATAGAATCCATTATTGACACAAATATGGATGGCTGATAAATCTTCAACTATTCATTCATTTAGATTTATTGGATATAATTATAAGTTCTATACTTCCAATTGTTATCTAACCATATTGTATTCATTCTTCTGAATATTCTGTCTGAAGTCACATAGTACCAATTGATATTCATTCTGATATTATTACCATCCATATTCATCATCTTCCTTCCCATACTTTTCTATGAATTTATCACTTTTCCTTACATTCATATACTCCCCATCAATACAACAGTAGACTTTCTTCTATCTATTTGAATCACTCTCCTACTGTTTAGTATTTGAATTCTGAATCTAATTGTGTTCTTTAACCTATTTCTACTTCCTTCTAATTCTATCTTTATAAGTTTCCATAAGTCTAATATTTAATTTATTATTATTTCTTGATTATCATTCGATGTAAATACTCTGTTTAATACTAACTGTCTATATTATACACA
>Ga0115008_10005488_pt1 | contig 10473 bp, 4 predicted proteins | sample FraStrMetagenome_FD_87164 | JGI IMG/M metagenome (GOLD analysis project Ga0115008, IMG submission 87164) | Marine eukaryotic phytoplankton communities from Arctic Ocean - Fram Strait ARC3M Metagenome | ecosystem: Environmental > Aquatic > Marine > Oceanic | place: Fram Strait | collected 2012-06-18
AAAAATGAAAATGGAGGTGGTCAAGGAGACTGGAATAGAGAACACACCTACCCAAAATCTCTAGGAAATCCCTCCTTGGGTTCTTCTGGCCCTGGTGCAGACTCACATCATCTACGCCCTTCAGACGTAGGCTATAATAGTCAAAGAGAAAACTTAAAATTTGTAGATGGATCTGGTAATTCTGGTAGCTCCTCAGGAGGGTGGTATCCTGGTGATGAATGGAAAGGAGATGCTGCTCGAATGATGATGTATATGTATTTGCGCTATGGCGACCGATGCAAACCAAATGTAGTTGGCGTTGGAAATTCCACATCTATACAAGATGATATGATTGATTTATTTTTAAAATGGAATGTTGAAGATCCTGTTTCAGATTTTGAGAGACAACGAAACACCTATCATGATTCTCAGCAAACCTACGCGCAAGGAAATAGAAACCCTTTTATAGACAATGCGTATTTGGCTACAAGAATTTGGGGAGGAACTCCTGCAGAAGATTCTTGGGGAATTTATACTTCTAATGATAATCAAGCACCAACTGTTCCTACAAATGTTTCTTTAAGTACTATAACAACTGCTACCATTAATGTTTCTTGGACAGCTTCTACCGATAACGTTGCAGTAACAAAATATGAAGTGTATACAAATGGAAACTTAAACGGAGAAACCACCACTACAAATTATACAGCAACAGGGTTAAATTCTAATACCTCTTATGCAATAACAGTCTCAGCAAAAGATATTGCAAATAACAAATCTGCTCAATCTGCAACTGTAAACGGTACAACTTTAATAGATTCTACTCCGCCATCAGTTCCTTCCAATCTTAGTATTTCGAGTGAAACTGGAACAAGTTTTAAAGTAAATTGGACATCCTCAACGGATGATACTGCAGTAGTTGGCTATGATATTTTTGTCGACGGTACTTTTAAAGGCTCTTCTGATACAACCAGTTATACTGTTTCAGATTTAACAACTTCTACTTCGTATAGCATCACTGTTTTAGCGAAAGATTCTGCAAATAACAAATCTGCTCAATCAACAGCTATAAGCGCTACTACAACTGACGGAACGAATAGTGTGGTAGAATTATTTTTCTCTGAATATGTGGAAGGTTCTTTTAATAATAAAGCATTAGAAATTGCGAATTTAACAGACAACCCGATAGATTTATCTGCATACAGCATAAAAAAACAATCGAATGGATCTGGAAGTTGGGTAAACGAATTGCCTTTAAGTGGAACAATCAATGTAAATGATGTATTTGTAACAATACATTTCCAAGCAGACAATGCAACCTTACTTGCGGAAGCTGATTTAATTGCACCAGAAGGCTCAGAATATGGTGCACCCATAAACTTTAATGGAAATGACCCTGTTGGATTGTTTAAAAATGATGTTTTAATTGATATTATTGGTGTTCTAGGAATTACTACTAAAGATTATGAAAATATGACTCTTAGAAGAAAAATTAGTGTAACACAACCAAATACCTCATTCACTTCAAGTGAATGGGAAGAACTCGCTCAAAATACAGTTGACGGAATTGGTTTTCATGGAGATACCGCAAGTACGAACGATTATTTAAAAGAAGGCTTTACTGTATTTCCAAATCCAACAAACGGAAACACAATTTATATTAAAACCACAGAGAGTAGCACCCTTAATATTTACAACATTTTAGGTCAGATTGTGAAATCAGCTAAAATTACCGAACGTAAAAACAGCATTGACATCTCTAATTTATCAAAAGGAGTTTTTATTGTAAGGATGAATATAGGTACCACTACTTTTTCAAAAAAACTGATAAAAAACTGATAAAAAACTAAGCTTACTCAACAATTATTTAAAAAAAAGACTGTCAGCTAACGACAGTCTTTTTTTCTGTTTAAAACATCGTGAATAACTACTTTATTTCAATAAAAATAATGCAACAAAATTAAAAGGAAAAAGGTAAATTTGCATCTTTAGAACAACACACAAACAACAAAACAAATGATTCATTTCTTTGGAAATAAAAACAGTAAAATCTTTGCTGTTCAAACCACAAAAGAATTAACTGCAAAAACAATTTCTAAATTGACATGGCTTTTTGCCAATGAACCAAAAATAGAGGAAGTATCAATTGATGCTTTTTTTGTGGGTCCAAGAGCAGCAATGATTACTCCTTGGAGCACAAATGCTGTCGAAATCACCCAGAATATGGGTGTCAAAGACATTCTCAGAATTGAAGAATTCGCTGCTGTTTCTGAAGATTTTACTGATTTTGATCCAATGATTTCAGAAAAATTCAAGGGTTTGCATCAAGAATCATTTACAATCGAAATTCAACCAGAAGCTATCTTAGCTATTGAAGATATTGCTGCATATAATAATCAAGAGGGCTTATCTTTAAGCGATGAAGAAGTGGCCTATTTGGAGGGTGTTGCTTCAAAAATAGATAGAAAATTAACAGACTCTGAAGTATTTGGTTTTAGCCAAGTAAACTCAGAACACTGTCGCCATAAAATATTTAACGGAACTTTTGTGATAGATGGAGAAGAACAAGCCACTTCCCTATTTAAAATGATCAAAGAAACTTCTAAACGATTTCCAAACGATATTGTTTCTGCATATAAAGATAATGTGGCTTTTATCAAAGGCCCGAAAGTAGAGCAATTTGCTCCTAAAACTGCAGAAAAGCCAGATTTTTATCAAACTGAAGACTTCGAATCTGTAATTTCAATAAAAGCAGAAACACACAATTTTCCAACAACAGTTGAGCCTTTTAACGGAGCTGCAACGGGTTCTGGAGGGGAGATTAGAGATCGACTTGCCGGTGGAAAAGGTTCTTTGCCTTTAGCTGGAACTGCCGTGTACATGACTTCCTATTCTCGTTTAGAAGAAAAAAGATATTGGGAACATAAATTTGATGCTAGAGATTGGCTCTATCAAACTCCTATGGATCTTTTAATCAAAGCATCCAACGGAGCTTCTGATTTTGGAAACAAATTTGGACAACCCTTAATCACGGGTTCTGTATTAACTTTTGAGCATGAAGAAAATTCTTCTTCAAGTACTTCTAAACCAAGAAAATTAGGCTATGACAAAGTAATCATGCAAGCAGGGGGTATTGGGTATGGAAAAGCAGAACAAGCCTTAAAAGACACCCCAAAAGAAGGAGATAAAATTGTAATTCTTGGGGGTGAAAATTATAGAATTGGTATGGGTGGCGCTGCGGTATCTTCTTCAGATACTGGAGAGTTTGCTTCAGGAATTGAATTAAATGCCGTGCAACGTTCGAATCCAGAAATGCAAAAACGTGCTGCAAATGCCGTTCGTGGAATGGTAGAAAGTGAAGAAAATTTTATTGTTTCTATTCACGATCATGGAGCTGGAGGGCATTTAAATTGTTTATCAGAATTAGTAGAAGATACTGGTGGTAAAATCGATTTAGATAAATTACCAGTCGGAGACCCAACATTATCCGCAAAAGAAATTATTGGGAACGAATCTCAAGAAAGAATGGGGTTGGTTATTGCCGAAAAACATTTGGATACTTTACAAAAAATTGCAGAACGTGAGCGTTCCCCAATGTTTACAGTTGGAAATGTTACAGGAAATGATAGATTTACTTTTGAGTCAAAATCTACTGGGAAAAAACCAATGGATTTAGCCTTAGAAGACATGTTTGGTTCTTCTCCTAAAACGATACTAACAGACAGCACTGTTAAAAGAAATTATAAGAACTCAAGATATAAAATCAAAAATTTACAAGTTTATCTACAGCAAGTTTTGCAGTTAGAAGCGGTCGCTTGTAAAGATTGGCTAACAAATAAAGTAGACAGATGTGTTGGTGGTAAAGTTGCCAAACAACAATGTGTGGGTCCGTTACAAATTCCGTTAAATAATGTAGGTGTAATGGCACTAGATTATAATGGAAAAGAAGGAATTGCAACGGCTATTGGGCACTCTCCTATTGCTGGATTAATTGATCCTGAAGCTGGAAGTAGAAATGCAATTACTGAATCGCTTACCAACCTAGTTTGGGCACCATTAAAAGAAAATTTAAAAAGTGTATCACTCTCTGCAAATTGGATGTGGCCTTGTAAAAATGAAGGTGAAGATGCCCGTTTATACAAAGCTGTGAAAAGCGTTTCTGAGTTTGCTATTGATTTAGGAATCAATATTCCAACAGGAAAAGATTCTTTATCAATGAAGCAAAAATATGCTGATAACGAAGTAATTTCTCCTGGAACTGTGATTATTTCTGCTGCCGGAAATTGTAATGAAATTTCTAAAGTAGTAGAACCTGTTTTACAAGTTGAAGGAGGAAAAATCTACTATATAAATATTTCTCAAGATGATTTTAAATTAGGAGGAAGCTCTTTCTATCAAGTTTTGAATACGATTGGAAATGAAGCTCCTGATGTAAAAAACAGTGCTTTTGTAAAAAACACTTTTAATACAATTCAAGAATTAATTAAAACTGATAAAATTAAAGCAGGACATGATGTTGCCTCTGGTGGTTTAATCACAACCTTATTAGAAATGTGTTTTGCTGACGTAAATTTAGGAGCAGATTTTAACATCTCTTCTTTACATGAAGAAGATACTATTAAAGTTTTGTTTGCAGAAAATTCTGGAATTGTTTTTCAAGCTGATGTTGTTGTTGAAGCAATTTTACATGAAAATAATATTGAATTTTTTACCATCGGAACTGCAAATAGTTCAGGAACAGTAACCATTAAAAACAATGAAGATAATTTCTCTTGTGATGTTGCTGAAATTAGAGATGTTTGGTACAAAACATCTTTCTTATTAGATCAAAAGCAAACTTTAAATGGTTTGGCACAAGTAAGATTTGACAATTATAAAAAGCAACCTTTAACCTATCAATTTCCTGCTAATTTTACAGGAAAACTTCCTAAAAATCCGAGTACATCTAAAACCTCACGTCCCAAAGCTGCTATTATTCGTGAAAAAGGTTCAAATTCTGAGCGTGAAATGGCAAATGCCATGTATTTAGCAGGTTTTGATGTAAAAGATGTGCACATGACAGATTTAATTTCTGGCCGTGAGACTCTAGAAGATATTAAGTTTATTGGGGCTGTTGGTGGTTTTTCGAATTCAGATGTTTTAGGCTCTGCTAAAGGTTGGGCTGGAGCATTCTTATACAATGCAAAAGCTAAAAAAGCATTAAAAAACTTCTTTAAACGAGAAGATACATTGTCTGTTGGTATTTGTAACGGTGCGCAATTGTGGATGGAATTAGACCTGGTTAATCCCGAACATAAAGTACATGGAAAATTGACTCATAATGATTCTCAAAAACACGAAAGTTCTTTCACTTCTGTAAAAATTCAAAAGAGTAATTCTATCATGTTATCTTCTCTTGCAGGAACAGAATTAGGGGTTTGGATTTCTCACGGAGAAGGAAAATTTAACTTACCAGAATCTGAAGACAAATACAATATTGTAGCAAAATATGGATATGAAGGATATCCTAACAATCCTAATGGATCTGATTTTAATACAGCAATGCTTTGCGATAAAACGGGGCGTCATTTAGTCACAATGCCACATATTGAGCGTTCAACTTTTCAATGGAATTGGGCTCACTATCCTGAAGGAAGAAAAGACGAAGTTTCTCCTTGGATAGCCGCTTTTGTGAATGCAAAGCATTGGATTGAAACTAAAAAATAATCTAAAAAAACTCATTTTTAAAAACAAACTTTCTATAAAGTTTGTTTTTTTTTTGATTCTATTAAAAAAAAGCTAAACACTTTAGACTAATTATTAATATCGAAATTTTCCTCAGAAGAAAGGCAACCAACTTCTTTCTAAAAATCTTTTCTTATATTGCTTTAAATATCACCCCATGAAACCTACTCGCCTTTTTGATTTTGCGTATTATCAGCTTAAACACCACTCACAAGAGGAGTGTTTTCTTTACAAAGAAGACAAACAATGGAAAAAAATTTCGACGAAAGAATATCTAAAAAGGGCCACTAAAGTTAGTGCCTCTCTTTTAGAATTGGGAATTCAGAAAAATGATAAAATTGCTGTCATTACAACAAATAACAATCCCAATTGGCATATTTTAGATATTGGATTATTACAAATTGGCGCACAGAATGTACCCTTATACCCAACACTATCTGAAAAAGATTACGCGTATGTATTAAATCATTCTGATGCTGAGTATTGTTTTGTATCTGATGAAATTTTGTTTGATAAAGTACAGAAAATTCAAAATCAAACTCACATAAAAAAAGTTTTCTATTTAAAAGAATTGAAGCATGATTGTAGCTGGAATAAGTTTCTAGAAATCGGAGAAAAAACAGCAGATACAGAAAAAATAAAAACCTTAAAGGAAGCTGTTAAACCCGAAGATTTGGCAACCATAATTTACACCTCCGGAACTACTGGAACTCCGAAAGGAGTTATGTTATCGCACAAAAACATTATAGATAATATCTTTAAGACAGGTAAAACCCTCGACTTAACCGGAGATCATAAAAGAGTTTTAAGCTATTTGCCAATTTGCCATATTTTCGAAAGAGCTGCTTCCTATTACTATCAATACCTTGGGTATCAAGTGCATTTTGCTGAAAGCATCGAATTGCTTGGAGATAATATTCGAGAAATAAAACCTCATTTTATAGCAGTTGTTCCTAGATTATTAGAGAAGATATTTGATAAAATTGTTGCTAAAGGAAGTACTTTATCAGGTCTAAAAAAAGGAATATTCTTCTGGGCTATTTCATTAGGAGAACAGTATGAGCCTTATGGAAAAAACGGGAAATTCTATGCGTTTAAATTGGCAATAGCACGAAAATTAATTTTTTCTAAATGGCAAGATGCATTAGGGGGGCATTTAGAGTTTATGTTAAGTGGAAGTGCTCCTATGCAAGATCGTTTGATACGTATTTTTTTAGCTGCAGGAATTCCTGTTTTTGAAGGGTATGGTATGACAGAATCTTCCCCTGCAATTACTGTAAATGACCTAAGAAACTTCGGATTAAAAATTGGAACGGTGGGAAAACCTCTAGAAGGTTTGGAGGTTAAAATAGCCGAAGATGGAGAAATTTTATTGAAAGGTTCTACAGTGATGCTTGGATATTACAAAGAGGAAGAAATGACTCGAAAAACCATTGTAAATGGGTATTTGCATACTGGTGATATTGGCGAAATAGATGCTGAGGGATTTCTAAAAATTACAGATAGAAAAAAGGAAATGTTTAAAACATCTGGAGGTAAATATATTGCTCCTGCAGTTTTAGAAAGTGAGTTAAAGCAATCACGATTTATAGAGCAAATAATGGTAATTGGTGAATCTGAAAAAATGCCAGCAGCACTTGTTCAGGTAAATTTTGAATTTGCAAAAGAATGGGCTTTGAGAAAAAAGTTACCAGTAGATTCCATTTTAACCAATGAACGATTTATAAACAGAATCGGTAAAGAAATTGAATTTCACAATCAAAAATTTGGAAAATGGGAACAAATTAAAAAATTTGAAATTATACCAGACGAGTGGTCTATTGAAGGAGGTCATCTAACACCTACAATGAAAATAAAGCGTAAAGTAATCAAAGAAAAATACAAAAATCTTTATCAAAAAATATTTAATTCATAATATTTTAGAGGTAGGTTATTGATTTGTTATTTCAAGAGAATTTAACTACTTTGCGATATACAAAGAACTATTATGGCAACTGAAATTACACGAATATTTGATTTTCCTTATTATCAATTAGGAACATACAATTTACCCCAAGCTTTTTCTACAAAATATAATGGAAAATGGGAATCTATATCTACCCAAGAATATATCAATAAAGCAAATGCAATCAGTAGAGGCTTGTTACATCTTGGTGTAAAACCAAATGATAAAATTGCGATCATATCTTCTAACAATAGAACAGAATGGAATATTTGCGATATTGGAATTTTACAAACTGGAGCACAAAATGTTCCTATTTACCCAACAATTAGCAAAGAAGATTATCAATATATTTTAACACATTCTGAAGCCGTTTATTGCTTTGTTTCTGATGCTGAAGTTTTAGAAAAAATCAATAAGATAAAAGAGAACACCAATTTAAAAGGGGTTTTTACTTTTGATGATATTGCTGGTGAAAAAAGCTGGAAAGAGGTCTTAAATTTAGGAGAAGACACCGGAAATCAAGCAGAGGTTGAAGATAGAAAAGAGAACGTGCAACCTGAAGATTTAGCCACTTTAATTTACACGTCTGGAACTACAGGAAAACCAAAAGGCGTTATGCTTTCTCACAACAACATCGTTACCAACGTTTTGGCAAGTGAAAAAAGAGTACCCTTAGCTTACGGAAAAGACAAAGCATTGAGTTTTCTACCTGTGTGCCATATTTTTGAAAGAATGATTTTATATTTATACCAATACTGTGGTGTTCATATTCATTTTGCTGAATCTATAGAGAAGTTAAGTGAAAATGCACAAGAGGTAAAACCACAAGTAATGACTGCTGTTCCTCGTTTGTATGAGAAAATATACGACAAAATTATTGCCAAAGGAACTGATTTAACAGGAATTAAAAAACAACTATTCTTTTGGGCAGTTAATTTAGGTTTAAAATATAAACCATATGGTGCAAATGGTTGGTGGTATGAGAAGCAATTAGGTTTGGCAAAAAAATTAATTTTCTCAAAATGGCAGGCTGCTTTGGGAGGAGAGTTGAAATTAATGGTATCGGGTTCTGCTGCATTACAACACAGACTAACTAGAGTTTTTACTGCTGCAGGGATGCCAATTATGGAAGGCTATGGCTTGACAGAAACATCACCGGTAGTTACAGTAAGCTCTATGGAAGATGGAGGTTTTAAAGTAGGAACTGTTGGTAAAATTATTGATGACATAACCCTTAAAATTGCAGAAACAGGAGAAATTTTAGTAAAAGGCCCCAATGTAATGATGGGATACTATAAAGACCCAGAAAAAACAGCAGAAGTGATTAAAGATGGCTATTTTCATACGGGTGACAAAGGAGAATTGGACGCAAATGGTTTTTTAACAATTACCGGAAGAACCAAAGAAATGTTTAAAACTTCTGGAGGTAAATATGTAGTTCCACCATTATTAGAAGGAGAATTAAAACAATCATTATTTATTGAACAGGTAATGGTAATTGGTGATGGTGAAAAAATGCCGGCAGCTTTTATTCAACCTAATTTTGAATTTATAAAAGGTTGGATTGATAGAAAAAGTCTTCAGATTCATAAAACAAATGAAGAAATGATTAATTCGGAATTGGTGATTGACAGAATTCAAAAAGAAGTAGATGCATGCAATGCTCAATTTGGTCAATGGGAACAGATTAAACGTTTTGAGTTGACATCAGATATTTGGTCTATTGATGGAGGACATTTAACACCAACCATGAAAATGAAACGAAAGATTATTAAAGAAATTTACAAAGACTTATACGATAAGATATATAAGAATTAATACTTTTTTGTCGTCATTAGTATATCAGTCATTGGATTTAAAGTGTATACCTATGGTTTGATAATATAAATATATTAGAAGAGACTGATTTGCCTATGGTTTAATTAGAATGTGTATTGTAACAGTTTTTAGAGTAAAGCAGGAAAAGGTCCAAAGAGTAAGCCCATAGCAATTATAATACCCATAGCAATATATCCGTATTTATTAAACCCTGTCCTCATATGAAAAGTCTTATAGTATTTCTTGTTCGTAATGATTTTGCCATACTTATTAAAAACGACCGTTCTATTACTCTTAAACTGACTACTATAGTCATATCTCCATATTTCTTTTCCTACTTGATGTTCAACCTTTGAAGGTTTACCATACTTTAATCGGATTAATTCCTTTGCATTATTACTTTTAGAATACAAAGGTCTATGAATAGTTCGCGAGCAGCTGAAGCCAAAAAGGATAGCAAACGAAAGTAGCATTAGTTTTTTCATAATTGAATTGGTTTCTACTTCAAATGTTATCAATGTAAGTTAAACCTATTTAAGTGGTTTAGCACTCATTGAATTGAAAGAAGAAAATATGCCAATGGTTTAGATAAAATTTTTAAACTCCTGCACTAATTCTTTTTTATAAGCAGGTCTTAAAACCTCTATCAAGATTAATTCTTCCTCACCCGCATTAAAGATTCTAACACGAGTATTTTTTGGAATAACAAACCCATTGCCACTAACGATATGTTCTTCGCTGTTTTCATATTCTAATCCAAGCAATCCCTTTAATACAATTCCCCTAATTTCAAACTGTGCTTCAATAATTGGTTCTGTCCATCCAAATGGGGCGTGCATTTTAAAAAAACCCAATTCATCCGATTGGGTATAATCATATATAAAACGTTCTATATTGTCTTGAATTACTATTTTTTTTGGAACAATCGTATGTCCTTTTATTTCTTTTTTTTCTTGTGAATATACTATATTGGATATAAGTACAAATAGATAAAGTAACTTCTTCAT
>Ga0115008_10005490_pt1 | contig 10470 bp, 6 predicted proteins | sample FraStrMetagenome_FD_87164 | JGI IMG/M metagenome (GOLD analysis project Ga0115008, IMG submission 87164) | Marine eukaryotic phytoplankton communities from Arctic Ocean - Fram Strait ARC3M Metagenome | ecosystem: Environmental > Aquatic > Marine > Oceanic | place: Fram Strait | collected 2012-06-18
CAACTGCTACTACTCCTCTTCCGAACCTGTAACTGATGAAGAGGATGAGTTGTAACTACAAAGTAATTTATACCTGGTACAAGAGTAGAAGTTAATAAAATAAAAGCATACAGTTTCAAAAAAATAAATAAAGGTGGGATATCCACACAAGAGACTGGACCTTCTTCCAACCATGAGGGACCGGAAAAGGGCCTCAAGGGAAAAGGATCCATTCTCTAAAACAAGTCAATCAATTACAGTGAAAAGTTTTAGTAACAAACACCCTAGTTGGATCAAATAGTTTCTATCTAGATTCGTGGTAGTATTGAGGATTTCAAGGTCCCGATAGAATCCTAGAACGGAATAAATTTCTAACAGCCGAGAGCCGAGAAAAAGGTGTCGCGTCGTGTACAGAGAAAATTTAACGAAAAATTTTATTGCCTCTTTACGAAACAAAAATTAATAATGGTTCTCCAAACAAAGCAATTCAGATTCATTTTACAGGCTTGGGAACAGAAGTGATGCAGATGGGAGGAGCGTAGAAAGGGACAATGGAAAAATAAAAGCAAAATTTTGAAATGACATCAAATCTGACGATTTCTTCACTTCCTCTTCCTATGAATGTTTCACTGGCGAGAGGGGATGTTCCACGAATTCCTAACGAAGTTGAGAGATTAAGTGAGGTCCCCTTCCTGAGGAGGTTGTTTTCTTCAGAAAATGGTTTACAACATGACCCAAGTTTTCAAGAGAGATAAGAATTTTCGATGGATACGGAAACAAAGCCAGAAGATGTCATCGAACCTATACTAGACGGAAAATTAAACGAAGGCATTTCCAGATAATATAACTCACCACTTACTTTGCACATTCCCGATATAGATAAAGTTTGTAAACAACGACTCGCTGTTTTCCTACGAAGATGATTTGATACCTAAAATAGCATTCACTTCAAGACGTAAATTCTAGCATAAAAGTTTAAGTTCGTCGTAGTTGCGCTGAAATATCGGTGTCTCAATTTGAACAGAGGTAGATATACTACTTGACGGGTGTGCTCACCAAACTGGTAATTTACTAGGTTGTTGTGTGCATTGGACACTAATGCAATGGTTGCTTTTTTGACTACTGAAATATGACAGCGAACAGCGATAACTTTTTCTGGGGTAACACCTTTACCAAAATAGAGATAACTAAACTCCTTATCGTGTGAAGTCACAATGGATAAACATATGCCTATCTCATTAAAACATAATATTATGGTTATTGGAAATTCGTTCCGATTTAACAGTCACAGCCGGAACGCATCCACTCAGCAAACTTTCTGCAACCACCCACACTTTCAAAAATGTCGCTTGGCTTATTTCCGCCACTGTCTTCCTGTGCCATCTCCTCCAGTTCACTCGTGGTCATATCTGCTTCTTTACTATACAACCATCTAATAACATGTTCATTTCTCTTCTGAGCAGCCTTGTGAAGTGGCGTATGACCTTGTCGTTGAGGTCTAGTAAACTTAATACCAGCACCTTTAAGATAATTGCACAAGTCGATTACTTCATCTTTGTTCCCGATGCTCATACTACTCCAATGTGATAGGTCGCAACCCCAGTAGTTTGTTTTATGTAGAGATGCTTTACAATCCTCAATTAAGTACTTAACCGCTTTCACATGCCCACCGTAGCACGCTAAATGCAAAGGCGTTGTTCCATCTCCAGACTCAACATCAACCTCTCCTTTTAGAGAAGATTCTGCTTGTTCGCTGAGAATAAAGCTCATGCATTCAACTTTTCCATTGCGTGCTGCATAATGAAGGGATGTTTTACCATCTCTTCGTCTAACTTTTTGTCGAGATTTGCTGGTAACCTTTTCGTTCATTGTTCGGCGTAGATTCATGACATAACTCAAACAATCAACGTGTCCACCACCCGCAGCCCAATGCTCTGCAATGGATCCGTTACGATCTACTTGATAGAGAACCTTTTCTAACGACTCGGTTGTGTCTATAATTCGTTTCATCTCGACTAAATCCCCATTCGCAGCTGCTTGAATGAACGGTGGCAAGCTTTCCTTATATGTCTTCGCTTGCTCACCCCTTCTGTCGACACCTCTGACTCCGTCGGAAGCTGTCACACCGCCCTCCGGACCTCTCAAAACAACTGGAGTAGCGTTGAGTGTCAATTCATGAATACGGCATTCCCATGCATCTCTTTCTTCCAAAGTGGGCTCCCATTTACATTCTGCGATAATATCCTCTTCCGAGACGAAGTTATCTATTTTTCTTTCTTTGGAAACGCAACTCTCCAGCATTCGCCTCATTCTTTTCCTTGAAATACCTCGTTGCCGTACCTTATTTCGACCGTTAAGCTTTCGTCTAATTTCGGATGCACTGGGATTCCATGGTGTGTGAACCGCACGTAAGTGTGAGGAGAGACCCCTCCCTAAGGCAAAAACTTTTGACGACTTTTCAGGACAGAGCGGGCACTTGCACCATCCCGATTCACTGCCTCTACCAAATGATATGACTTCTTGTTTGTTACTTATCATTGAAGAAATGCGGCCAAAAGCATCGTTGGCGGAGCGTTTCTTACTCATGATTGTCGTGTATTTCCTCGCTATATGCCACTGATGAAACTGAAGCTCCATTGAAAGTGTGGCTTACCTCGTACACTCGCACTCGCACACACAAGCACATGTGTACTGTGTACTGTGTACTGCCGTATTTGTGCGTTGTGCGGTGCGTGAACATCTGAACATCTTTACTACTCCTCGACTCCTCGAGTAGACTGGCCACAAGCAAAACAGGGTCAATGTCATCCCGAACTACTTACGAATTTTTGAAATCTACCGATCTTGATCTTTACTCTCTCACTCTCTCTATTCTCTGTTCCTCGAAAAAATTCCCCTCGGTTTTTATCATTTTATCAGTTTCACGTTTCACATCATAATCGAACACAGTTACACACGATACACGATCTATCTTAAAAAAAATATTTTTTGGAACAACAGAGGCATTCCATATAATAGTTGCGAGAAGATTTTACACCAGCTAAGAAACACAGAGATCTTGAACTCATCCATCCATTGTTGATGACGTGAGAAATATTGAATTAAAGTAAGAATTATTAGACTAACTAGAAGTGTGAGAGAGAGAGAGAGAGAGTAGAAAAGATGGATGCGCTTATGGAATCTATTCGATACTATGTCCCGATGGAAAACCCAAAAGTGGTTGCTAAAGCCCAGGCAGTGTATCCTGGCTGTATTAGAACAGGAGATTTGGCTGCAAAACTCCATGCGGCTCTCGTACGCCAAGGTTTCGACAAGGATAGTACGCAACTTGCTACTTCTTTAAGTTGTGACGAAGTGACTCGTGAGTTAGAGCGACAATTGGGAGGCTACTACGGCGATCATTTTAGTATGGGTGGATTGGCTGGATTCCCTTTTGGAGGTGTCTCGAGTTTTAAGGCAATGGCGCGTCACATTCCGGTTGGAGGGAACTGCTTAATAGTGTACGCACCTCAGGGTACGTTTTCTTTATGTTAATATTTTCAATTCATACTGGTTTTGTATTTTGTATTTCTAATGTATGACTATATCTTTTATTGAACAGTTGGAATCGATTCAAAAGGAGAAGTTGGAAAAACTGAGAGAGTTGGCAAGATTGAAAGTAGTCCTTGTTGTGAATGTTCAATAGCTGCACATGAATTCGTGAAGAAGGTCATGGCAAACGAGGTAGAGACGCCGGGTCCCGTAACTAGTCCCTTGGATGCACAGCAAACTTGGGTAGGAAGCATGCTTCTAGGGCATGGAATAAGGTTACAACAGGCGGCAGATCCAAGCGCAGAACTTCCGATTGCTTTGTTCGATTGTATGGACGAATTTATGAAAAAGATTGTTAAAGCTGGTTGCAACGAAGTTCCGTCGCCAGGTAGAATTGCTCTCGTTGGTGGAATTCAAATTGTTACTCCTCCCGGTACTGCAGACTTCTTTTTACCCATGACTTTCGAACTACGAAATAACAATGCTGAGTTACAAGAGAACTTGATGGACTTCTTACTCGATCCGCCTGCGATGTCTTGAATTTACAAATAATTTGTTGAAATGTGCAGCTTAACTACACTCATTTTATTCCCCTGCTTCTTCGACGTACTTATTTTGCTTAGTACATACACAGTCGAAAATTATTGGAATGATAGAACACAACCTGTAGCCTGCCATGAACTCCATTGTATGGATGGAGTTAATGAATTTCTTATGGATTGAGTATTCCTATAAATGGAGCTACATCAAAGAATTCAGTCAATACGTCTACTATTTAGGGGCGCCTCTCCCAGAAAAAAGAGAGTAAGAAAATTATTTCCTTTAGAGAATATATGATTATGTGATTGTTCGAATATCTTGTGTATTGTGATTGTAACGGTACTGTCAGAGGTTGAAGAATAGAAAATATCCTTATATTTGTTCATACGGGTGAGACTTCATTATGCGCACCACTAGAATGTTTCTTTGAACCAACGACGTCGAAGGCACTACCGTTAGACGAACCTACGTGTTTTCTAGATGACAGCGGCGCCTGACAAAGAATAAAAGTGTCCGTCTCATTTTTGTGCATAGGAGTTGGCTTGATCGGGATCTTCTTGTATGGAGGACTTCCAAAAGAAACGTCGTCAATTTTTGAGACGTTTGCTGGAAAAGGATCTTCCGTCCCCCAATCTATCGATACAAAATCGACAGACTCGCTCTTGGAAGAGTTTGGAAAAAAGTTTTCTTCGTCAATCTCGCTCATTGACGTATTATTGCCATAATATTTCGCAAATGGATCACAGGGACGCGGGCGCTCGGTTTCATGGACTGAAGTATGACCTGTTGCGTTCTCTTCTGACTCTTGCATACTGTTCTGTTTCATGATCGCTCCAATTTCTGCATACATGCTATCCTCCGAAGCATCAATCGTCATGTATGGAGTGGTGATCAAATCCGATAACGAAAGTTCAGACATATCTAACTTGCTCGGAGATAAATCAACACGCGTCCTAGGAAAGTGGTCAAAATTGTCTTGAACCGAAACAGGCGTACCCACGGCATTCATCTTCTCCCTCGATTCTTCGCACAGATCCGAAAAGTTTTTCTTACGTCTCGAATGACTCGCATAGCTTGCAGACATTGACGGGATTGTAGCGGATGCAGTTTCCGCGCAGTCAACAAAGCTTTTCTTCAAAGTACCGAACAGATTGGCAGCCGCGCCCTTAATTTTCTCACGACTGTGTTGGTTCCGACGAATTACCTTTCTTGGGCTTTCGCTTCCGTTCGAACGAAAACTACTCGATGCCGCGCTTCTTGGAAATTCCCCCACACGGGACTTAGTTTGTGTGGAAATGGAGGAACGGGGATCAACGTTTTCTTTGTCATCACATCCACCGAAACAGCCAATATATGACTTGGTAGTGTTGTACGGTGACGGAGTAGCGTTTGCCGTATTCTTGCTTCGAGGGGTTGCAGCGAATGTTGAGGTCGAGTCCATCATGGCATGTACATATGTATGTATTGGCAATGCTGTTAGGGCTACGGTACAGTGCAGTTTGATCTGACGCGGTGTTGTATTAGAGATAGAGGTAGAGTTTATTGCAGGATAGTCGGTACATGTATATATACTCTCTGGAGAGGGAGTGAGTGAGGTTACGAGAGATTCCAAAGAGGGAGGAGTTTGGGCGCGTCCTTCCTTCCTTTCCTTTTTGGGGAGTCGTGTACACATCATCTAATTTTTTGAAAAACGGTTGATGATTCTCTCCGGAAACGTAACGTAACGTAACGTGAAACGACGGGAGCAACAGGCAACAGGCAATAGAGAGAGAGTTGAAACAATTATTGAGGATTTGGCAGTGTGAGACTTCACCACATCCCTAATACACTAATATAGAGAATCAAATAGTTCATCTAAATTTTGGAAAATTGGAGAACGGATTAGCTACGAAAAATATCGGTCGTGATCATGGCGAATTCTAATGGTGGTGGCAATGGCGGTTCCTATCAGGCGCCAGAATCAAAGAAAGAGGCAAGTTTTTTTAATTGAAGTCTGTGTGCCAGATGATAGAGCATTTCTGTAAATGCTTACCGTCCGAATATTTTAGTTCAATAATAATTTTTCCAGTGATTGAATTTAACATATATACTGGTTTTTGAAATCTAATTTTGGGTCGAATTTTTTTGGTTACAGGAATATCGAAAGTATCTTGAAAAGAGTGGTGTTATTGACTCCCTTACAAAGGTCTTGGTGGGTCTCTACGAGGAACCGGACCGGCCCGTGAATGCTGTTGACTACGTAAAGCGGTCCATAAATGCTTCTGCTTCTGACGATAGTAGCAAGGATGCTCTTCGTAAAGAAAATGAAAAGCTGAAGGCTAAAGTTCAAGAGCTAGAAAAAACAATTGCAAGGATGAAGAAAGAACAACAGCAGAATGGTGCGAACAAGTAATCTAAAATATCAAATATCATTAAAATACGTTTCTCGTTTTTCATTTGAATATTTGCGTTCCGCTAGTCCACAACTTAGGTTAGCTTGGATTCCTTTGATTTTGTTTTGGGCGAAAACCTTCTGCCAGGATACTCCCATGACTCTTATTCCATAAAGATTTCATGTATTTTATCCTCTCTCAATTCCAAATTTGTGTTCAATGTCGAACATTTCATTTTTTCGTTTGGTTAGAAATGCCTAGTTTTGAATCTCTGTTACCTCTACAGAGTCCACGCAAACAGTCACTGATTCTAGGAAAACTATCGAACGATCATTATTGAAAGATGACCTTAAAAGCAGTCAAATAAATGTGAGAAATATTTTACTTACAAATTGATGCTTATCCAAGAGTACTCTATGGGATAGACATCTTATTATTCCAACCTCTTCGCATGTGAGCAAAGTACCAAGACCGACGGTAAATCTTATGATCCTTCTCATTTGGACAAGCTCTTTTTATGTAGTTCATACTTATCATTGTGCAGAGTTTATAGAAGATGTGCTTAAATGGTACCAAAAGAGTTAAGTCGGCACTTATTGCCCTCATTGCAGTAAGGTTGAAGACAGCTGCAACTTGATTAAAATGTATCAACTCCCACATTCAAAAATTAGCACGTTGCTTTTGATCCGATAAAATGCGCAACACATTATATATTGTCGAAAACGTAAAAACTTGATGAGAAGTTGAATGTTCCCTGGGATTCAGTGAGTAAGTTCGAAAAGACAAGCATTTAAACCAGGTAGCAGTATCCTGCAGTCTTCAGCATCAGCCAAAGAAATTATGCAACTGTCAATAATTTTTGACGTTTCCCTCTTCTTTGCGAATACGATAGAGATTTCTTGTCGTCCCACAAGCAGAAACTCTTTGATTTCTAATACTGGCACTGTCACAAGCGACGAGTCGTTTAAATCAACTCCTGATATTAAGAAGACTTTTTTAAGTAAATTGATCGAAAGAACTCTTAGCTGGTAGCTCTTCCTTCTTTTTTGACTCGCGTTTTTTCCTCCTAATTTGAACTCTAATTTCACAAAGACGTAAAGTCCTTTGGAGAGCATCGATAAAAATAAAGAAACATAGTCCTCGTCTTTCTTTCTTTTAGAAGGGCTTAGAGCATCTCGAACTGAATGCTGAGGTGTAAGGTCTAACGATTTCTTCTCTGCAGGCAACGATACATGACTTTTTGAGTCATACAAATTCGAAAGAGGCATTTCCTGTAAACGCTCTGACTCCTTCGCGGCGAGAAATTGTTGAAAGAAAGAATTCGCAACTGACGACGTCGAATGGAGCAACGACCGCAATTGAACAGTGTTATGTTGCGCCTGCAAGTACTGAGAAGTATTTTCGTGAATTTTCTCTCGTTGTGCCAATATCTGCTCATCAATATCATCTTCATATTTACAGAATAACGGTAGAAAGAAATACTCGTACAACAACCGAGCACCTTGGTATTTTGGGAGACTCATCCAGAAAAGAAATATCAAATGTAAAATCGGAGGCACATAAGATAACATGGGCGCGAGTACAGATAATGTAACCCAAAACGTAGCCCAATGTCTATAGGCATGAGTATCTTGTTGAATTATCGCCTTGATGGTGTTCAAGGTGGGCAATACATATCCAAAAGATGAAATTAGGATCCGAAAAATTACTGAAACGATAGTCATATTCTCTTGCTCTTTTCAAAATTAGAGGATACTAATGCAGATCCGTCCTTCATCGGAAATCAATTAAGAGTTTGCAACTGATTGTTTATTATTTGATGCTCCGCATACTGTGTATTGAAAAAATGATACGAGTAAGAATCGCATTTCGATTTTTGATATTTCGTTGCCGGTTACCGGTAATCTCTTCAAACGCACATGATAACGTTAATTTTTAAATTAGGTTAAGTTTGGGCTCGTACGTAATTGACTGCTGGAACGCTCGTAGAAACCAACATGTATTTTCATACGAGCAAACACGCCTTCATACTTTTTCCTCTCCTCCTTTCCTCTCTTGAAATACAATTCACATTGTTTTTGAAATCAAGAAGAGAAAGATTCAAAATGTGCAAACCGTCATCACCCCCAATGCGGGTTCTATTATCCAAGCAATCGCTTTCTCTTTCGAAGGACCATGGTCCGCTTGACATGCCTTCCGTTTCGCTAACCGTTGCCATAGTTGTGTTGGGATTGTTTGCTTTAGAACATCTCGTTGCGCGCCCAGTCCTTGAAAATATGAAGGATTTAAATCCCATTTTAGAGATTGAAATGAATCGATTTATTATTGCAAGACATATTGGTGTTAGTTTTGTTTCCTGCGTAGCAGTATCAATAGTGGGTCTTTTAGGAAGGCACCACATGTCTGACTTACTAGAGAGTTTTTTCTCGTTTGGAAAGAAGAATACGATGGTGTTAAATCGAGAAGGATTCGAGCGGCGGCTGTTTGAGTTCAGACAAGAAGGATCTTTAGTGCTGCTTTTGTTTTCGGGATATCAGATGAAAAATCTATACGACTCATATGTTTGGGATGATGGTCCAGAGTTTATTTTTCACCACGTACTAGCAGCGACTGCTGCTTTTGGTGGACTTAATCCAGGCTGCAGCCAATACTATGCCATCTTTTACATGGGGATTAGCGAAATTAGCACAGGAGTTTTAGTTCTACTTGCAAACTTTGACCCTGACCTCGGTGTTCAAGGACTTGAAGATGTGTTACCAATTACAAGAGTTGTCATTGGACTTGTATTTGTTGTAGCATTTATTATCTGCCGCACACTTCTCTGGCCGTTCGCGACCTACTACTTCGTCAATGATGTCTTTAATGCTGTTGCGTCAGATTCCATTCTCGCGAAGCAACATAAGAAGTGGCTCTACATTCAGGTGGGTACTTGCGCTGGTCTTTCAGTGCTGCAAGTATTGTGGCTCGGACAAATTTTTTACACGGTCTACATTGAAGCTGCTAAACTCTTAGGATAACAAGAATTTTTTGTTTCTGATCAATATCAAATAATGTTTATTCATATTTGCCAATACTATTTTAGAAGTACTAAACTTTGATCTATGCTGGTGTTCCTTTTGGGTTACATGTATCAAAGAGTCACAGGAAGACCAGTTTAACAGGTAATCAGAGATGAGTATGTTTAAAAGCTCTCATAAGAATTTATTGAAGATCATCTCCCACGTTTCAGCCTAGCTTGCTCCCTGGCTTCTCGAGCTTCCTGTTTTTTCTCTGCTACTTTCTGTCTTTTGTAGGCCTGTATTTCGAGCGCCTTCTTCGACGGAAATTCTCCCTGTGAAATGAGTTCGCTCAACCCAGCTGATCCGACCATTATAATTGAGTCGGAAGGACGAACCCTTAAAAGCTCGACTCCTTTCGGAGATCCAGCGTTCTCTGTGTATTCCTTGAGTTGGTAAAACACTTCTTCGAGTGTGCCCAGTTTGCTCGTGTTAATTTTGACCTTGACTGCTTGGTGTTGAGAAAGTAGATCTCTGAGACTATTTCCATGGCTTTCAGTCATCCCACTCTTTCCTATCCGTAATAGCGGCTTCTTGATGTGACGCCAAGCTATTTCCATATTTTTATCACCAACTTCCATTTCATCACTTTTTTCTGCTTTGAAACAGAAGGAATCGCGTTGCTCTCGCATCACTCTTCTGTCAGTTGTGAAGGCACCTGCCGAAATCACAATACAGCAAGAAAAAGTTACCCTCAATAGCAATAAAAATGTGTGCATTTTTATTTCAGTGGATGTCCCAAAAATTTCTTTATAACTTGATATTGTAATTGGGATTAATTTATTCAATAAGTGTACTTGACACAAATACGAGTGCATTGGATGAGATGTGTTTCCGGTGTGGATTGATGGTCGTAAAACGCCGTGCACATGGATAAACTTTGCTGTACTTACGTGTACCGCGCGTACTCCGCCGGTCGTAGAGCAGTAGGATGATAAGTACCCTTTGTTCAGATGAAACTGCTGTCTAATCACTATACCATGTCCAAAGCA
>Ga0115008_10005498_pt1 | contig 10459 bp, 11 predicted proteins | sample FraStrMetagenome_FD_87164 | JGI IMG/M metagenome (GOLD analysis project Ga0115008, IMG submission 87164) | Marine eukaryotic phytoplankton communities from Arctic Ocean - Fram Strait ARC3M Metagenome | ecosystem: Environmental > Aquatic > Marine > Oceanic | place: Fram Strait | collected...
CGCGCGCGCCGTACGTGATGACACCCTCCTGCTCGGAGAAGGCGTACCTCCGCGTGATCTCCTCGAGGTACTCGCCGGTGGTGTGGCTGAAGGAGCGCGGGATCACGGTGCGGAACTCGCCGTTGCAGCGCACCTTGTAGTAGTCCACCTCGACCGACTTGTTGATCTGGCAGAGCGACATGTTGACCTTGCACAGCAGCAAGTGCTGCGCGTAGGCCGGGTCGCAGTTGAGCTGCCCGAGCAGCTCGTTCTGCCTCGAGTGCGTGGGGAAGCCCTTGTTGACGAGAAACTTGTGCGAGGCCTCCCAGATCAGCTGCTCGAGCTTGGTGCGCGTGACCGCGTCGGCGGTGTTCTTCTTGTCGAACTCCAGGATCATGTTGGCCACCGCGACCTGGCGGGAGCGGAGGGCGGCGTCAGACGCACGCGCGCCAGAGGGAGGCGGGGCGGCTGATCTGGGCTGCGAGAAGCCGGCCTGCAGCTGCCGCTTGTCACCGCGCTGCAGCTGCTGCAGCCAGGGGAGGTTGAGGAGCCCCGCGTGCTCGTCGTAGAGCCCAAAGTCGAGCATGAGGGAGAGGAGGCACAAGTTGAGCACGGCGTTGTCCGACTTGAAGCGCACGCCATTCGCGGCCGCAAACACGGAGCCGAGGAGCGCGCGCAGGTGGCCGTGCTCGTACACGCGGTCCGTCAGCACGAGCTGGTTCCGATCGCGCGGCTTCTCGCGGCTCACGACGGGGACCACGTGGCCGACCGTCGTGGCGAGGGCGAGGTCCATCTCGCCGCGGAAGGAGGCCGACTACGGTGCGGCGAGCGGGCGGCGCGTGCGGCGATGCGTCGCACACCGCGGCTGCACGGAGACGGGGAGGGAAGGGGGGCAGCACGGGGATGGGGGTAGGCACCTCGATGGGCCCGTAGTGGTAGAAGCGGTGGCCCTCCTCGAAGAAGATCTTCTGGCACGAGACGGCGAGCAGCGCGCGGATATCCTTGCCGAAGACCTGGATGTTGTTCAGGTCCGGGTTGTGCCAGTACGCCTCCGCCGCATTGAGAAAGTGCATCAGCGTGTTGTACTTGGAGTAGGTGAAGCCGTGGCCGATCCGAATCGAGACGCGGTACTTTTGATGCAGGTTCTGCCCGCCCTGGAACTTTTGCGAGTACTTTCGCAGCGCCGAGCGCGCCATCTGGTTGATGCACTCCTTCTCAAACTCGTGCTCCATCCGGTACATCTGCTGCCTGCGCGGGTGGGCGCGCGGGAGTGTGGGGGAGGGAGGTGCCCCGTGCCACGCCGCGTCCTCCCGGCGGGCCGGCCGCACCCCATCATCTCGCTCAGGTAGAATGCGGTCTGCGTGAGCGAGTTGACGTCCTTCTCCTTCGGGTTGACTTCCGCAAAGCCGAGGCCTACGCCGCAGGGGCGGGCTCCCGGAGGTGAGCGCTCGCCTCTCCCGCCGTCGGGCGGGCCTCGCATGCGGCCACGGGGGGCCTACGAAGTCGCTGAGGTACTGCGCGCTCAGGAAGGTCTTGAGGATGGGCGCGTAGAAGCGCTTGCTGCTCTGCAGCTCTGCGAGGCTGAGGAACTGCTCGTAGTTAGTCTTCTTTTGCGTCGAGAAGTGGATGTGCTCGACGAGGAGGCGGTTGACGCGCTCCACCATCGCCAGCCCGTCGGGACCCACCAGCGCCGCGGAGTTGGCGTTGCCCACCATGGCGCACAGGTCGATGAGGTACGTGTAGTGGTGCAGGTCGACCAGCTCCTCCTGCCCGACCTGCGCAGCGGGCAGGGCAGGCGCGCCTCGCCGCCTCGGCCTCGCGCCACGCGGCGGGCAGGGGGCGGCGGGCGGCGGGGCGCGAGGGGGAGCCGGCGGGGTCGCGACGAGGAGGCGAGCGCCGCACCTCGTACTGCGGCAGGAAGTAGTAGTCGCGGTACTTGCTCGTCGCAACCGCCCCGCCGCGGCATCCGCCGAGCACGGGGCGCAGCGCCTCGGGAGGTGTGGAGCCGTGGTGAGGCGCGGCTCAGACGGGGCCGAGATGGGGCCGAGGTGCGATCGCGCCTCGTAGAAGGCGAGCAGCTGGTTCTTGCGCAGCGAGTTGAACTCGCAAAAGGAGGCGAGGCCTACGCGACGCTTCCGGGAAGGGTTCGCGGAAGGCTCTGCGCCGGCTCGAGCCCTCGACGCAGCGGGCGAGGGCCGTGCAGGATGCCAGCGTTGAAGCCAAACATGAAGTTGATCGCGCGGTACTTGTAGTAGCTCGAGCGCGCCAGCTTGACCACCGCGCCCTCCGTCCCCGTCACCGGCTGCAGCGTCTTTGTGTTGACCGTCGATGGCATCGACCCCGAGAGGGTGAAGCGGGCGTATCCGTGGAGCGTCTTTTGCTCCTCGTAGTAGCGAAGCGTCTCCGAGTACTGCAGCTCGTAGTCGGGCGCCGGGACGCCGCGCTGTCGCAGGTAGTCCGTGAAGAGGCCAAAGTACGGCGAGCTGCGGTGCCGGTAAAAGTCGAGCAGCAGGTTGCCTATGGACACGTCGGGGACACGAGTCGTGGCCGTGCCGTGGACATGTCCGGAGCGGGTCGAGCAGCAAAGATGCTGTTTGTGAGCGGCCGCCGCACGCCGGAGCCGTCGAGGAAGAACTCGAGCAGGAAGCGGCTCACCGAGACGGTGGCGGCGGCGAGCTGCGGCTCCGCCCGCAGGCTGATGGCGCCCTCACGGTTGAGTGCAGGCTGGCCGACCTTGCGGCGGCGGGGGGGCGGCGGCACGGCGGGTGAGCGGCTCGAGGGCAAGGGGGAAGGGGGTCGGCGAGGGGGGCGGGCGGGTCGCACCTTGCACAGGAGGGCGTAGAGGTAGGTCTGGAAGTAGCACGTGTTGCCCGTCAGCTGCGTCGACATCGAGCGAGGGCTGCGGCGGCCTACGGTTGGGAGGACGCCGCTGGCGCCGCGCGTCCCGCTGGCGACAGGCGAAGCGAGAGGCGGGGCTGGCGCCGTTGACGAGGAGGTACCGCTCCAGGTCGAGCGGCGCGGGCGTGAAGCGCACGTTGTGCAGCGAGCCAACCTACTTGCTCCGAGAAGGCTGACAGGAGCGCCTCTTGAAGCCCTGCACGCAGCGGAGCAGCTCCTCGAGGTTGTTGATCTGGCGCCAGAGGTTGTAGAGCATCCGCCGCGTCGGGTTGGCGTCCGGGCCCATGTAGTGCGCCTTGTTCTCCTGCGGCGAGGAGGCGCGGCGAGGGCGGCTGGGCACGGGCCGGCACGGCCAGCGCCAAACTGCTGCTGCTGCTGCTGCTGCCGCCGCCGCTTCTGCTGCTGCCACAGGGCGGCGCGGTTCCGCACCTGCATGTGCTGCGAGTCGCCGTAGCAGCACTTGAGCAGCAGGAAGCCCGCCTACGAGCGGCAGGGTCCTCGCCCCTCTGGCGGCGGCGGCGGAGGAGGAGGGAGCGGAGGTGTCCGGGCTCGCGCCAGCTTGTTGAAGGACTCCCCGCTCACGAGGGAGAGGCCCGCGGAGAGCGGGTCGTAGTAGAGGAGGTTGCGCTCGTCCAGCACCTGGAAGGCGGTGAAGTGCGCGTCGATGCAGCACGAGACGAACATCCGCTGCGACGCCACGTGGTGCAGCAGGTCCTCGTACAGCATGTTTTTGCGCTCGTACAGCACATTCTCGAGCATGTTGACCTCGAGCACGCCGGCGAAGAAGGCGGCGACGGAGTTGTAGTTGGAGTAGCCCTTGTCAAAGTAGGAGGCCTCGGCGAAGAGCAGCAGTGGTGAGAAGGTGTACGGATAGCAGTCAAGCAGCCCGTCCTCCTCTGCAGACCGCCCACTCGCCAGCGTGCCGTCGACGACGGCAGCCTCGTCAACGTCCATATCATCCCCGCTGGCGCGAGGCCGCCAAGGCGCGCAGGGCATGGGCACGTCGGGTTGCTCACACGGGTTGCTCACACGGGCTGCTCCAGCCCGTGCAGAGGCCTCTACCGATCGCGCCCTCGCGCTGCTGTGGAAAAAGATTTTTTAATAAAGACGATTTCGCAGCAGCTCCATCGTACTCCATCTCACGACGACACTGGCATGGGACTGGCGGCACTCAGAAAGAAATCGGATTGCCCACGGCGCTTCACGACGCGCCCCCTGACCGACGGACACAGGATCTCCCCCGACCCGACTTCGAGAAAAGCGTGCGGGCGGCAGGACAGCTCGATGTCGTACTCCTCGCCCTCCTCTTCCGTCGCTCCGCTCTCCCAAGCCACGCACGACGCGCTCTTCCCGGCGTGCTCCGACGACGCCTCCGCTGGCGGCTTCTCGGCCGACGCACTTCTTGAGGCGCTTCGGCCCTGCACTGAAGCCGACGACGCGGCTCCGCTCGCTGAGCAGCCCGCTGGCCTGACGACAAAGCTGCACGAGTACCAGCGACAAGCGCTGCATTGGCTGAAGTCGCGAGAGATCGCCGCCAACGACCAGCTCCTTTGCGAGGCCGGCACCGGCGGCGGTCTCCTCTGCGACGAGATGGGTCTCGGCAAGACGCTGGAGGTCATTGCCCTCGTGTATGATCACCGCCTTGTTGCTCCCTCGAAGTCAGCTCCCAGATCGGCTCCCAAGAGGGTGGCCAGAGCGGCGGCTTCCGCACCAGCCAAGAGACTGGCTGTCGCTCCCTCACCAGAGTCAACCGCCAATCCGAAGTCCTGCGGAGCTACCCTCATCGTGACACCGACGGCGATCGCTTCTCAGTGGGAGAGCGAGCTGGCAAAGCACGCCGCCGGGCTGCGCTGGATGCGATACACGGGCATGGACCGTCAGAATCCGATGGGCGTCGACGCGTTCCTCGATGCCGACGTCGTCCTCTGCACGTGCGCGCCCAGTCCACGTCGCGCGCGCCCAGTCCACGTCGCTCTTTTCTGGTTTCACGCCTTTCTGAGCCGGTACTCTCGCGCTCCAGGTACGATGTGCTCGGGCGCGAGGTCCACTATTTGGAGGAAAACGGCACCACCACGAGCCTGCGGCACGTGAAGCGGTTCAAGGTGGAAATAAACATCGAGGACAGGACACCACAACGCCGGGGAGCTCACGGCGGCAAACGACCGACCGTAGGTGGAGCAGTCGCCGCTCACGAAGCTCCTCTTCTGGCGCGTCGTTCTCGATGAGGTCCAGATGATTGGCGGCTCGGGCACTCGGCAGTGCAGCAAGACAGCGCGCGCGATCGCGGCCGTCAATCGGTGGGCGGTCACCGGAACCCCCGTCAGCAGCGGCGTCTCTGACCTCGAGCCGCTGGTCGAGTTCGTGCTCGGCGCGGGCGGTCTCGCCGAGGCGGGATGGCGCTCACTCGTCATTGCGTTCCAGAGCAAGAGGCGGGGGGCGGCGGCGGCGATGCACCACTTCTTGCGCGGCAAACTGTGGCGGCAGACAAAGGCGCGCGTGCTCGGCGAGGTGTCGCTGCCGCCGCAGCGCGTGCACACGCTGACCCTCGAGCTCTCGCCGGTCGAGCGGTGGTATTATGAGAATTTGGTGCTGCCTGCCGCGAAGAGCCGGGCAGACACGCACGCCATCAGCACGGTGATGCCACAGCTGAAGTACGCTTGCCTCGCCCCGCCCACGTGCGGGGATCCCGTCATGCGCCACGCGGTGCGCTACAGCTGGAACAGCTACCGCATTGAGGAGCTCGATGAGGATGGCGACGCGCCTCTCCTCACCTGCATGCGGTACGAGGCGCAGCGGCTCCTGTCCAACGTGGACAGCGTCGAGCGGCATCGCGTTTTCGGCTCGTGCCGGACGATGCACGATTGCGACTTCCGTACACGCGTCTCATGTGCGCACCGGGCTGACCAGGACGTGTCCATGATGCGTCTCCCGGCACCTCCCGTATAGGCGTGCTCTTCGAGCTCGCCGGACTCTCTTACGTCGCGCGCGGGGCACCGACCGAGGTGGCCCAGGCCGCCTGCAGCGTGGCCTTCCTCTTCCGGGCAGCCGAGTACAAGGCTCGCGAGTGGCTGCCTGCCCCGGCCGAGTGCAAGGTCTTGAACTGGCCCACGAAGCGATCGCAGCTGCCCTCCTACCTCCGACCCGCGCACCCATCCCGCCTCGCCGCCATCGTCTCGGAGCTTTCCCCGGAGGAGAGCCCGACCACGACGAAGCACACGTGCTACCAGCTCTTGCAGTGGGGCGCCTGGGGGCCGCACACGACTCAGATCGGACACAACTACCACGGTGTGGTCTACCTCGACGAGGCGTCGGGCATCTGGACGACGAAGCGCCCGGCGCCGGTCTATGGTCGGAACGCCTTCTCGGCATCGGGGGTCCAGACCACCTTCGAGGGCAAATTCCTCGCCCCGTCTTACCTGCAGCCGCCCCCAGTCCGCAGTCACGTGATCCGGATCAGCGTGGCGGAGCAGTTCGAGCGCCTGGACCCGCGAAAGCGAGGCAACGAGCTCATCTTCAGCATGCTCCCGGACGAGCACTCGCGCATGCGGTCCGCCCGGCTGGCGATGTGCAAGCGGCGTGACGCGCTGCTGCGGATCTGCTTGCCGGCCACGACCCTCTTCGGCCCCTCGCCCTTCCCGTCGCCCGAGAGGCCGCGGCAGCTGGTCATGTGCTCGCCGCCGCACCCGCTCGCGTCGTCACTCGCGGGCGTCGAGGTGCGTGAGGACGTCCACCTCTCGACCAAGCTCACTCGCCTGGTGCAGCTCCTCTCCTCGGTGCGGCCCGAGAAGGCGGTGATCTTTGCCTCGTACAACGAGGGGCTCGAGCATGCCAAGAAGGTGCTCAAGCGGGTCGAGATCGGCGCCGTCCGCGTCAGCAAGACGGGCAAGACTGCGGCCAAGGCGATCGCCGCCTTCATGAACGACCCCTCCATCCAGGTCTGCCTCCTGCATTTGGGCCAGGACGCGGCGGGGCTCACGCTGACCGTGGCGCAGCACGTCGTCTTCCTCGACCCCGTGGAGGATGTCGGCACGATGCGCCAGGCGGGGGTGTAGTGAGGGCCCGCCCTTGGTGGGCAACATTGGCCCTTGGTGGGCGACATTGGGGTCCCAGCGGCAGCGCCACCGCCCTTAAGCATGTCCGATGCATCCTACCAGGCTGTCGGGCGGGTGCACCGCATCGGCCAGACCAAGGAGACGAACGTGTGGCACCTCGTCGCCGCTGACACCGCCGAGGAGGGGCTTCACGGTCGCCTCCGCGCCCGCACGGCCCAGCACGCCGCCGCTGCAGCCGATGGCCCCGTCCTGATCGACGACGGGCCGGGGCTGGCCGTTCGCTCGCTGCTCGCGCGGCCCCTCGACTTTTACTCCGCGAGGCGACTCCGCGCGTGGCACTTCTGGCTCAACGCGGCCGTCCGGCGGCTCACGGGCAGCGAGCTGCCGCGCGACGTGAGCGACGACCTGTGGCAGCTCGCGTCTCGCCGCAACGAGGAGTGAGAGGCGAGAGACGCGCGCTCCGCCAGAAGACTGGCGCGCGAACAGGACGGCCGGAGAACACGCGGTGAGACGACGCGAGCTCGCTCTCCCAGCGCACCCCGCACCAATTCACCAACAGAGCAGGAAGAGAAGACCCGCGTGTGCCGTGTGTGTGTGCCCTTGTGCCGTTGCGCGCGCGTTGTGCGGCCGCTGTCAACTGCACGGTCCCCGGCGCGCGAGAACGCGCACGCACCCCAGCGACCACAAAGCGAGCGCGCCGCCGGCCCCGTGCCGCCGCGTGGGCCCCGTGCCCGTGCCCCCCCTCTCGTGTGACGAGCGCTCCTCAAGTCATTGACGACGACTGAATGCGTGCACACACCCCTCGCTTAAACTACATGCGACCCAGCACACCAAAACGCCCCACAAGCGCCCAACATTATCAAAAACTCACACCCGACGCGTGGACGAAACAAACGCGAAAATGACGAAAGGAACAGATGCCTCAGAATCGAGATCGGATTCAGCGTCGCCGCTGCCGGCACGCCTCTTGAGCGCGCGCCTGAAGCTGATCAAACCACGCGGCCTGCGCGAGGGCGGCCTGGTGCGCGTGCAGCTGCAGCGCCCCCTCGGGCGTGAGCGCGTGCCCTGTCCAGAAGGGGTGAGGAAACATCCCTGCTGCGGGCGGGAACCCAGCCGGCATCGGCAGCGGCGGTGCCGTGGGCATCGGCTGCGGCGTCGGGAGTGGCAGCGGCGGCGGTGCAGCCGTCGGTGTCGGGGTGGGCGTCGGCGCCGTCGCCGTCGCAGTCGTCGATGCCCTTGCTGGCCGTGGCGGCGTCGCTTGTGTTGACGCCGGTGGCGGCGCACGAAGCGCAGCGGGGAGAGGGGTGTCGCCCTGCGGCGATGCATGCGGCGGCGGCGGCGGCGGGGCGGTGGCGGGCGGCGCGGCGGCCTCGCGAGCATGCCGTCGCGTCTGACCCGCAAGCGCCTCGTCCCAAGCGCGCGCGGCTTCCTCGCCCACCCCCAGCATTGTGAGGATGGTCTCGGCCTGCTGCCGCACGCTCCCGCCGGGCTCGAGGCCGAGCAACACCGCCGCGGACCGGATGGCCTGCTCGGCCTCGTCGATGCTCGCAAGCCTCGCCGCCGCGTTGCTGTCCGCCTCGGCCTCCGCCGCCGCATCCGCCATGGCGCGCAGCTGCACCTCACTCAACCCGACCAGGCCCGGCGCCGCCACGAACATGCCCATCTCCTGAATGATCACCGCCGCCATCGCCGAGATGCGCTCCTCCTCCGTCACGTCCTCCCCCCGGAACGCCGCAGCGAGGGTGCGTAAGGCCCGCGGGGGTGCGTATTGCCCACCGATACGCATCTCGCCCACGGCGCGCGCGGCCCTGAGATCTTCCTCATGCGCCCTCACGACCTCATCGGGCACGCGCACCCCAACCACCACGCCCTGCGGCTCGATCACGGGCTGCGCCAGCGGCGCTCTCAAGACGATTCCAAAAGCAGCGAAGAAAGCCGCGATAGCGCCCTCGCGGCGGCCGCCGGGGAGGTGGGGCGCCGGGACTTCCGGCGGGCGGCGCCGCATCGCGGTGGCGACGAGGGCGAGGGAGACGGCGAGCTGGGCGAGCCAGCCGAGCCGACTGGGCAGCGCAGCCTAGTGGCAGGCGCTCTTGTGGCGCTCTTGTCTCGCGGACCGGTTTGGGTTGCCGCCCCTGCGAGCTCCGGTGCGCGCCTCGATCAGCTTGCCCGGAGTGCGCGAGTAGAGGAGGAGGGAGAGGGTGCGGAGGAGGCCCCAGCGAGCCTCGCCGCCCCCCGGCGGGCGATGGCCTGTCGAAGTGCGAGGCTGGCGTGAGAGCGGGGCGCGGGGAGTGGCGGCGGAGTGAGGACGGGGTGTGTGTGTGGTGGGGTGGTGGGGTGGGGGGTGGTGGGGCGTGCCGCCTCCTTCCACGGCCTCAGCGTGTGCAGCTCCGCGTGCGGCGAGTAGGGCCGGCGGCAGCAGTATCAGCACGAGGAAAAGCTCCTGATACGGCGGGAGGCTCCTGCTGTCAGCACGTTCGCCTCCCTGCCCCCCCCTTCCCCCCCCTCTCCCGGGCCGATGTCTCGCGATGCGGAAGCGCGCGCCTCGCCGACGGCAAAGGCAGCGCCGACTCCCAGCATCGCCACCGCCGCGGCGAGCTGCATCGCATTCTGCATGGCGGGGGAGTGTCGCTTCGAGGCGCGCCGCGCCAGCGCACGCAGGTGCGGCTTGCGGCAGATAAACGCGTCTGCACTGTCGAAGCCCAGGTCGTCGAGCATCCGCGTGCACTCGGGGTCGCCAAGGGCGCACGGCTCGCAGAGGCCCTCGGCGAAGGGGAAGAGGTGGTTTCGCACCTCGCGCGTATCGAGCGAGTACGGCGCCTCAATCAGCGCGCCGGTGCCAAACAGCGGGTAGTAGAAGCGGACGCGCTGGTCCGTGGCAGCCGCCGCCACCGTGACGTCGGTCTGTTTGTCCATGAGCGACTTGTAGAGCTCGGTCTCGGTGGTGAAGATCAGCCGCATCGAGAGCGGCGTCTCCCACGCCTTCGCAGCGGAGGGCGCGCTCGTCAGATAGCCCACGATCAGCATGAAGAGAGACGTGGCCCACGACGGCGCGAGGATCTCAAACGGGAGGTCCCGAGAGGCCTCGAGGTGGACCTCCCCGTCCGCGGAGCGCTGAAGCGTCACGACGAGGTTGTCTGGCCACGCCTCTGCCAGCTCCTTCATCACGGCGCCCGCGCGCAGTGAGGCAAACTCGGAGGCGCTTGCTTGCAGGAAGCTATGGAGCCGCAGGCCCTCCACGAGGTAGCACACGAAAAGGAGGTGCACCACCGCGGCGAGCAGGCTCCGGTCGAACCGCCGCCAGAAGGAGAGACGCCAGCAGCGGAAGATGTCCGTCAGGACCATGTACAAGAGGCGCGAGACTGCGAGGGTGAGTCAAGCCAGGAGCCTTCGCCAACTAAAAAACACAGCACCGACGCCGACTTAGTGTGGGGAGGGTCGGCGAGCACTCACTCACTAGGCGGCGCCGCAGGGCCGGGGCACTGGCCACGGCCTCGCCGACCACTAGAAGGCGGCCCACCCACTACGCGCAC
>Ga0115008_10005501_pt1 | contig 10455 bp, 5 predicted proteins | sample FraStrMetagenome_FD_87164 | JGI IMG/M metagenome (GOLD analysis project Ga0115008, IMG submission 87164) | Marine eukaryotic phytoplankton communities from Arctic Ocean - Fram Strait ARC3M Metagenome | ecosystem: Environmental > Aquatic > Marine > Oceanic | place: Fram Strait | collected 2012-06-18
ATTACACCAGATTGCTGGGATGAAGCAGGAGATGGAGATATAACTACTGGTCCAATAGGATTAGGAGCTGGAGATTGGAATCCAGATGGGTTTTTAAACAATGGTTTTACAGGTGCATATAAAATCAATTTATGGCAGGCATTTAAAAGTGATTGGATTTTGTCACCTCAGTTTGATTTAACAGGAGGTCCATTTCAAGTAGATTTTGATTTTGGTATTATGCAATTTGGTAGTAATATTAACGCAGGAACTCTTGGATCTGATGATACAGTGCAGTTATTAATAAGTACAGATAATGGTGCTACTTGGGTTAATTTAATAACATTTGATAATACAAGTTCGGTACCGGCCACTGGTACTCAAGTTGTATTCGATTTAACAGCTTATGCTGGACAAATAGTTCAATTTGGAATCTTAGGATCTGAAGGAACAGTAGACGATACTGAAGATAATGATGTTTTTGTAGATAATTTTAGAGTAAGAGCAATTCCGTCTTGTCAAGAACCAACAGCTTTAACTATAGCTAATGTTACAGGTACTTCTGCTGATGTAAGTTGGGATGCAGGTGCTGGTGAAACAAGTTGGGAATATTTAGTTATTCCTGCAGGAACAGGACCTCCAACAGGTACAGGAATTGTAACAGCAACTAATATAGTAACGATTACTGGATTAGAATTTGATTCAGCTTATGAAGTATGGGTAAGAGCAGATTGCGATACTAACGGATTAAGTAGTTGGGTAGGACCAGGAGAATTTACTACAACCATTCAAACAAATTTTGATGTAGATTGTGGTGCAGGTCCATTACCAGGATTTTTATGCTACGGAAATAATGACTCATTAATATTAACATATACAAGTTCTGATGGTTCACCTCTTAATTTATCATTTCTAGCGGGTGAAGTTGAGGGAGCTCCTTTTGATTTCTTAGTTGTTTATGATACAGATGGAACTGAACTTTATAATGACGAAGGTGATAATGGTGATATTTCAGGTTTAACATTTCAATCTACAGGTGATACTATTTCTTTTCAAGTCCTATCTGATGGATCTGTTAGTTGTGATTCTGGCAGTTTCTGTTGTTCAGATGGAATAGATTTTACAGTAGCTTGCGCAACGTGTATTAATCCTGCAGCAACTTATCAAATTATTGATGACTGTGAAAATGGAGATCAATTTTTAGTAGATGTTAATGTAACGACTTTAGGAGATGCTGCGTCACTTACTATTTCTAATAACGTGGATGCAAATACTGTTTCTGCAACAACTGTGGGTGTTTATCAAGTTGGACCTTTCCCATTTGCTACAGATGTTATTATTACATTAAGTAATGACCAAGATGTCAATTGTGTTATTAGTAGTTCTTCAATTCGATTAGAGGCATGTCCTCCAGATAATGATAATCCATGTAATGCAAACGTTGCAGGAGTGAATGCAGACGATACTTGTGATATAGTTACGTCTGGAACATTATTAGAAGCAACAGATTCTGGAATACCAGCGGGAACATGTGGAGGTGATCCAGATGATGATGTTTGGTTTGAATTTACAGCACTAAACGAATTTCAAATAATTCAATTAACTAATATTGATGGTGGAGGATTTTTCCAAAACTTAGATCATGCTGTTTATGAAGGCACATGTGATGCTCCAGTAGAATTGTATTGCTCTGATGCTGAAGCTAGTTTAACGACATCATTAACAGTTGGTAACACCTATTATGTTAGAGTGTTTTCTGCTGGTGATGAAGGGGTTGATTATACCTTTGATTTATGTATTAGACCAGGTACTGGAAATGTATCTATAGATCAAACTACCTATACTATAGAAGAATTGGTTACAGATATCTTAATTAATAGCCCATGTGCTCAGATTTCCAATATTACTTCATCTACAGGATCAGATTTTGGAGATGTCAATGGTATTGGATATTTTGCGTCAGATGAAGGAAGTTTTCCTTTTGAAGAGGGTATATTATTAACATCAGGAAATGCAGCTTTAGCAGCAGGTCCTAATTTTAATGCTATGAGTGATGGTGGCTTTGCTTGGCTAGGTGATCCAGAATTAGATACCGAGGTTGGTATTACGTCTAATAATGCTTCTATTATAGAATTTGATTTTGTACCACTATCTGACGAAATTAGTTTTGATTTCTTAATGGCTTCGGAAGAATATAATGGCGCATCAGGAGGTACTTTTGAATGTACGTTCTCAGATGCCTTTGCGTTCTTATTAACAGATGAAAACGGTGTTACAACCAATTTGGCTGTATTGCCTGGAACTAATACGCCAATATTAGTGACTAATATTCATCCAGAAAACCCTGGCTGCCCAGCTATTAATGAAGAATTCTTTGGCGGTTATACTCCAGCAAATCTACCTCCAATGTCGTTTGATGGCAGAACTACAGTATTTACAGCATTCTCTCCAGTTAATATTGGTGAAACATATAGTATTAAATTGGTGATTGCTGATGCTGGAGATACAGCATTTGATTCTGGAGTGTTCTTAAAAGCAGGAAGTTTTGATATTGGTGAAGTTGATTTAGGTGTTGATATTACTGTAGAAGCGGGAACAGCTGCTTGTCTTGGAGAGCAAGTTGTGCTCGAAACACAAGCCCCATCTGTTGACCACGTATGGTTTAAAGATGGATTTCAAATTGATGGTGAAACGACAAATATTTTAACCGTTACAGAAGATGGAATTTACACAGCTCAAATTATATTTTCGCCAACTTGTATAATATCAGATGATATAGTTGTTGAGTTTTTACCACTACCAATTGCAAATACGCCTCCAGATTTAGTAGGATGTTCAATAGGAGATGATACAGCAGTATTTAATTTGCCAGATAATGATCTTCCAATATTGGGAGAAACTCAAAGTCCGGCGGATTATACAGTAACCTATCATTTAACTGAGCAAAATGCAATTGACGTTGTTGACCCGTTAGATAGTCCATATACGAGCGTATCTGATCCTCAAACGGTTTATGCTCAAGTTACTGATAATGTCACAGGTTGTTCAAGTACAACTAGTTTTAACTTAGTTTTAGGTACTCAGCCTGAAACAACCTTTACAATGGATTTTAACTATGAAGTTTGTCCAGATGCTGTAGTACCAATTATTATAGAGGCTACTCCGGTAAACTACGATACGACGCAAGTATCAATTAATTGGTATTATGCTTTTGATGCTAGTGCAACTCCAGAATTGGTAACTGGGGAAAATGGTTTTACATTACCGGTATTAGAAGGAGGTATTTATACAATTGAAGTTATTTTTAATGATACAGGATGTACATCATTACAATCACAAGAGGTAATTGAATTAGAAAGCTGTTTTATACCTCAAGGTATTTCTCCAAATGGAGATGGAATGAATGACAGCTTTGACTTAAGTAACTTTAGAGTAACGAGGTTAGAGATCTTTAATAGATATGGCACGACTGTGTATCAAAAGACAAACTATATTGATGAATGGTTTGGACAGACAGAAAATGGAGACGAGTTACCAGTTGGAACTTATTTCTACTCTATAGACTTTGAAGATAGAGAAAGTGAAACGGGTTGGGTATATATCCAACGAGAATTGTAATCAACTCGATTTAAATTATTAAAAAACCTCTAACGTATATTCGTTAGAGGTTTTTTTATTGAAAAATTGTAGCGAAATTAAATTACTATCAATATGGTAATTGATAATACGATACAACTAAGTAATAAACCCCACAATAACCAAATATTATAAGATTCAGATTTTTTCTTACTATTAAATTTAGCATTTAAAACCTTTCTTTTTTTACCGCTATACTGAATCCAATTCTTAAATATTATAAATATACAAGCCATGACAAATAGTGTCCATGTATTTCCTGGCGACAAGGTTACGGAGTTCATTTCATTTAAAAATGCAGATACAAATATACCAGACAGCAGTAAAAGGCTACATTGCAGTGAGGTAATATAATACATGGCTATTGTATTTGCTTTTTTCTTTTTAGAGGGCTTATAATGTTCAAAAACATTAAAAAAAAGTGAATCAAAAACATCCATAATTTACACACGTTATAAAAAAAGCCACATCTAGAAGATGTGGCTTTCTAATTATTTTAATATTTTTATTGAGCGTCTATGCTTATCAGGTCTAATTCATATGTACCGTCAAAATCAGCTTCTCCACTACCGCTATATTTAAATGCGATATAGATTTGACCAGAGCCACAAGATAAATCTACGTTACCAGACTGCAACCAATCACCAAAGAAGTCACTGTTTTGTGCAATATAAGCATCAGATATAATTCCCCATGATGCAGATGTAATCCCAGCTTCCGTACCATCCCAATCATTAGAGAATAAAACTTCCATGATACTTCCATCAGCAAAACTAGTAGATGTTTCAAAGTTTAAAGTGGTTTCAGTATTTGCATCTAAATCAATTTGTGGTGTAATTAACCAAGCTATAGTGCTTAAATCACCTGAATTAAATGAACCTACTCTTGCAGAAATACCTTGAGACGCATTAGTGCCAGATTGCGTGTATGCTTCCCAACCTTCTGACCCTGATTCGATAAAGTTTGTCCAACCGTTTCCAGAAATTAAAGAGTTAATAGTTTGTCCTTCAAAGTCATCTTCAAATAAATTATTCGAACCAGTTGTATCTGCTAATCCACATTCTAATTCTATTGGATCGCATCTATCAGTAGTTGTAAATGTAATATCCTCTGGAGTATTGATATTAACATTAAAGGCGTCACCAAAAAAGTTTTTTGTTAATATTACATTCATTGAACCACTCATAGAGGGTAGTTGTAGCGATTTAAAATCTGCAAATGTACTTGTACTAAAGATAGTTGTGCTGCTGGACTCACAGCTTTCTAAAATGCGTTCTCCGTCAAATTCGTCTGATGCTTCTGCAGCAAAAGTTAATGGTACTTCACCTAAAACATCGTTTCTATTAAACTGGACATTTTGTAATTGGATGTATAGATTTGTTTTGCTGTTTGTAAATTCGTTAAGTGCTAGAGGCAATGGCACAAGGGTGCCAGATTCTGCAGAACGAAAAATTGTAGAATCTTCTTGAGAGGCTGGTATTTTTTCAGCTTGATTGTTAGAGTTTACTCCAATAGTCAAAACTCCGTTTGTAAATCCAGCGGTTAATCCGTTCAATTTTATATATATTTTTCTACCAACTTCGTACTTCGTAAAAAGCGGGTTAACATCTATAAGTACTTTAATTCCTACCGTTGGGTTTTCTAGTTTATCCTGAATGATCATTTCTTCAAAAAAGTTTCCTCCCTCATCAGTTGAAATCACATAGCCTTCCATGTAATCACTGGCGTTATCAAATTCAAAGGTAACACTGTTATCACCATTATTTATAGCTTGTTGCACCTCGCCAGCGACAGAATTAATAGTCACTTTTGGTCCATCTAAGATTGGTTCTACAATTGTTACATTTGGTGTCTCAAAGTCGTCATCTTGCACACACCCGTTGAATACTACTACACTTATAAGGAGCAGTAAAATTTTGTTTATATTCATTGTTTTCATATCATTTCTATTTCTTTTCCTAAGTCAATAGGAAGTTGTTTTTTTAAAATCTCACATAAAAGTTTAAGTAGTAAGTTGTCCCATTTCCGAAGAAATAACGAGAACCAAAAACTTCGCCATTAGGTCTAGATGAATCTTCTAAAACTCTATCATAGGTGCCTAATCTTGATTGTTCAAATCCACCAGTTTTATAAGATTCATTGAATACATTATTTATAGTTGCAAAAAAACCAACGTAATAACTATCAATTCTCCATGATTTACCACCTACAATATTTACTAACATGTAATCATCAAATTGCTCTTGTTTTAGTAAGCCTCGTGCGACGTCATCATCATAATCTACTATAGGTTGACCATCAAAATCTGTTGTGAAGTTAGCAGATCGTCTCAGTCCACTCGCATCTACATATGCGTTTGAGAAGAAGTTTGAAGTTGCTCCAATCCACCAATAATCAGGGTCACGATATTCAAACCCTATTTGGTATGCGCGTTCTGGACCTCCAGCAATGTGCAAGTTTTTGAGATTAGTTGTTCCGTCACCAAAACGAACTTCTCCATCAAAATCATCACTTGTTAAATATAAATTTGGATTATTTGTAAATGTATATTGACCAAAGGAAGCAGCACCTTTCAATTTTATAGTTGGCGTTACTTGAGCTTCAATACCGAGTTCTACTCCAATATTACGTCTTCCAATATTAGTTGTGACTTCTTGAACAAAGGCATCTCCATTGTCAATTCCTAAGCCAGCCAAATCCTCAGTAAAATAAAAGCCTACATCTGTACCATTTTCAAACCCGGTATAAAAACCAGTTAATCTCGCTTTAACAGTTGGACTTCTATAAATATAGCTAATATCTACCGCTTGAGCAGCTTCACTGTCAAGACCAGTCACAGTATTGTTATTTTGTCTCGCGTTACTATAAGAGTTTCTTATGGTTGGAGCTTTTGTGAAATAACTCGTGTTAAGGTCTATTAAATGTCTACCAGTCAATTTGTAAGTTCCACCTGCTTTTATACCATAATTTGAAAAATCGAGTTTTTCTCCTTTTCCAAAAGAGTTATTTAAGAAGTTTCCATTTTCGTACAAACCATTTCTTTGATAAGATGTTTGTGAAAAGTTAGCACCAAGATAGAAATCTACTTTATTGTATTTAAATTGTGCTTGAGCAAATGCACTTATAACATTTGCATTTATTTCATAGTTGTATTTGTAGCGTTCTCCTTCTTGTACAATTCTATCTGGATTGTTTGTATCACTTTGTGCCAAATCTTCTAAAGAAACAGCGTTCCCTCCGGCAGTTTCTTCAGCAAAGAAATCTACATCTAAATACCCAGTTCCTCCCAGTAAATCTTTTAATTCTGCAAAGTTTTCACTTTTAAGATTTCTGTAGCTAAGGCTTCCATTTAATCTAATTCGATCTGTTAATTCTGTGTCAAATATTGTATTGATACTAAATTGTGTGTCATCATTTCTATCCTCTTGAATAGCATATATAGAATTACCGCCTTGAGCTCTCACAATTTCGTTTCCAAGGTATAGCTCATTCCAATCAAATTGACCGTCATTTCTAAATTCTTGCTCAGCTAAATAGGCTTGTTGATAATTGTATGCACTTAAATTAGGAAAACGTAAGTGGTAACTAGGTAAGTTTTGGTAGTATGCTGGATCAGGATTTCTAGCTCCACCTAGATATGAGTTTTGCCCATTGAAGTTTACTACACGTGTACCACCATTATCTATTCTAGTGTTTCCAACTTTACCAAATTGATAAGCTACATTAGTATTTAACTTCGTTTTTGATGAAATATCCCAGTAATGACTTAAAATAAAGACTGGTTCATTAATTTTTCTTACTCTAGAGTTTCTTATTTCACCGTTTTGAGCGCCCCACAAAGGGTTGTAGTCATTTCCTTTTAGATTAAATACTTCCTGAGTAATAGCTGTAGAACGTCCTCTTCTATTTTGGGCGTAAATACTAGTAAGATTAATACTGTGTTTCTCATTAATTTGTTTTTCAACCGCAGCAAAAAATGAATTAGAATCATACAATGTTCCATCTACAAATCCTTCTTCTCCAGAGCGACGAGAAGCCAAAATAGAATAAGACCAACCGCCTTCTAAAATACCAGAATTGTAGCTAGCCATAGCGCGATCTGTATAACTTCTATTGGCAGATGCATAAGAAATTCGTCCGCCACGTCTGTATTTTGAAGCCCGCATTATAATATTATTCGTACCTGCTAAGTCACCAAAAGTATAGTCATTTGCAGACATTCCCATTGTAAACTCTTGGTTTCTTTGTACATCATTAAGTCCACCCCAATTTCCCCATTGTGGTCGTCCACTAAACTGTTTGTTCATTTCAATACCATTGATAAGTACTTTACCATTGCCATTATCTAAGCCTCTTGGTCTAAAAAATGTAGCACTAAAATCAAATGCTGCTGCATTTAAAAACACATCTCTTGAGGCTTGAAGTAAACCAGAAATGTTATCGGTTAATCCGTCATCTTCACTATTGAGGTTATCATCAGAAATTGAAATAATAAATAAATCCTTTTTATCGCTAGAATCATAGTCAAGCGTCATACCGCTAATATCTACCGTTTTTCCTTGGTTAACAACAATCGGATAGCGTTTCGTTTCGTAGTCTTGTTTTTCAATTTTTAAAAATTGTTCACCTAAGGGAACAATACCTGGGAATTGAAACTCACCATTAATATCTGTTTTTACAACTTGACCCGTTTCTTCAATGGTAATAGTTACATCTGGAATAGGTTCTCCTGTTGTTCCATCAAGCACACTACCTTTTATGATTGTATTCTGTGCAAATGATGACAGCACGGAGAAAACTCCAAATAGTAAAATTAAAAAACTTTTCTTCATACCTTATTTTAAAGATTAATAGTTCTTGTGCTCACAAAATAATTGTTATTTCACTGTGCAAAATTAACATTATTTATAATAAATACATACTTTTGGGTTAAGATTTGCTTGTATCACAGCGAGAACTAAAAATACTTACTATGAGAATAAAACACTTTTCATTAACAATTATCTGTTTATTAATCACCAGTAGTGGTTTTTCACAAGATGAGAAGAAAGAAAAACGCTTCAAAATTCATACGGTAGCATTCTATAATTTGGAAAATTTATTTGATACAATCAATGATACTACTAAGTTTGATGAAGCTAGTCCAATTATGGAAATGAAAGCTAACAGAGAAGAAACTTATGTTAAGAAAGTGAAAAATATGGCTCGCGTTATTGCAGATATTGGTGCAGACGTGACAGGCAATACACCAGCAATTATTGGTGTTTGTGAGGTAGAAAACCGACAAGTATTAGTAGATGTTGTTAATGACCCTCTTTTACTTTATAAAGATTACGGTATTATACATTATGAATCTCCAGATGCTAGAGGTATTGATGTAGCATTGTTATACCAAAAATCACTTTTTAGACCAATTAGTCATGGCTCTTACGAGGTTAAAATTTATGACAATACAACAAGAGAAAGAAAACAAACTAGGGATCAATTATTAGTAAGTGGTAAGTTAGATGGAGATCTCATTCATATTATAGTTAATCACTGGCCTTCGAGAAGTGGAGGAGAAGCTCGAAGTCGTGCAAATCGAGTTGCAGCTGCAAAAGTGAGTAAACATCTTAAAGATTCCTTACAAGTTAAAGATCCGTATGCAAAGGTCTTTATTATGGGAGATTTAAATGATGATCCCACTAACGAAAGCGTAAAAGTAGTTTTGAATGCAAAGAGTGATAAAGAAGATGTTGATTTAAAAGGTATTTATAACCCTTATGAAGATATGTTTACCAAGAGTGGTTATGGTACAACAGCATATAGAGATGCATGGAGTTTATTTGATCAAATTATGTTCACTAGAGAGCTCATTAAAAAAGATGACTATACTTCATTTAGATTTTATAAAGCAGGAATTTACAATAAACAATATTTGACAAATAAACGCGGTCGTTACAAAGGGTATCCGTTTAGGAGTTTTTCAGGCGGATTTACTGGAGGTTTCAGTGATCATTTCCCAGTGTATGTTTATCTAATTAAAGAGGTCCAAGATTAAGTATAAAATTGAATCCTCAAAAAAAATGTGCTATTTAATCAATAGCACATTTTTTGTATCCATCCTTTAGAACCAAACACCCCAAGGTATTTTAGCCAATACCAAAATTAATGCCAGCGGATAAAAAATAGCTAACATTTTAAATTTTGAATTAGAGGTCAATTTCTTCTTATGCTTAGAGTATCCCATAGTGATAAATACAACAGCCAAAATCATAGCGAAAGGATGCTCAATAATGTTAGATCGTAGCGCGCTATTTTTCATAACCTCACCCATTCCCATATCACTAATAAGTGAAAGATAGTCTGAAGCAAAATAAAGCACGATTCCTATAAGTAATTGAATGTGTGTAACAATAAGTGTAAATAGTGAAATTCTAAAATCTACAGCATGAAATTCTTTTTTTCCAAAAAACTTTATTAGTGCATTAAAAGCTGCAATAACAAGCATAACAAATACAAGATAAGCCCAATAAGAGTGAATCACTTTAACAACATCGTACATCGTTGGTGGTTTTTAAAATTATGATGGTAAAGGTAATAATTTAAACGATATTTTATTCTCAATTAGGTTGTAAACGCTTTGCATATTTTTCAAATTCACTCACTAGGTTGAACGTTGAATATTCATTTCTTCGGAAAAACGGCACGTTTATATTTATTCTGAAATTGAAATCAAGCGTTTAACTTCATTTCCAAATTCGTCAACAACGGTTATGGTGTGTTTTCCTGTCGTCGGAAGAATTGCCAGTTCATGAATATCTTTTGTCGTGCCAACATACGTTTCATCAAGATACCAAA
>Ga0115008_10005503_pt1 | contig 10451 bp, 8 predicted proteins | sample FraStrMetagenome_FD_87164 | JGI IMG/M metagenome (GOLD analysis project Ga0115008, IMG submission 87164) | Marine eukaryotic phytoplankton communities from Arctic Ocean - Fram Strait ARC3M Metagenome | ecosystem: Environmental > Aquatic > Marine > Oceanic | place: Fram Strait | collected 2012-06-18
AACGCATGCTGCTGTCAACGCACGAACCGCACATTTTATTACGATAGGAATTCCTACGAGTACAGCTGTATGCAGTCATCAGTCAACACACGCGGCCCGACTTCACTACCGGTACTTTGGTACACGTACCTCGTTCAAGCCATCCTTCCAGCAACTGTCACTTCTATACGAGTGCTAGACTCTGCCAAAAGATGAAGCGAACCGCCTGCATTTTTGCCATCGCGGCTGCATCGGTCTCTCAAGCACAGGACTACGGAGATTATGCCGGCCAGGACGACAATCTCTATGCCGACTATGCTGCCAAGCAACAGGAGAAAGCAGTTGGCGCTGGAGGGTGAGTTATTCTTCGTTTTGTTACTGGAACGTGTGTTTGATTTGTGTTTACTACATGCAACTCAACGATTCATCTCGCTTTGACCCATCCGATCTATGAAACGAAGCGGGCCTGGTATTGGCAAAATAATCATGACGGGTTTTGGCGGGTGGCTGCTTGGTGCCAAAATCCATTCTGGTCGAGCTACGAAAAAGATGACAATCAAACACAAGGCGGAGCAAAAGAAGCTGTACACGCAGTACTACAACGACGTTAAGAAGCTGCAGGAGACGAATGCCGAGCTGGAGGCGTATATCAAAACGTTGGGCGATGCCATGCAGGGGCTGACAGAAGACCACGAATTGGAGGCGGTAGAGAGAGATTACGATGAATTCAAGCAGCCGGATATTGATGGGGATGACCGCATTAGTCGAGCTGAATTCAATATGTACATTCGAGATTATCTGTCAAACTATCCTGGGATGGCACCGGAAGATTACCCTCGCTTTGAAGATTTCGACCACGATAATGATGGCTATATTAGCTTCCAGGAGTACGCCGAGCAGATGGCGTTGGCAGTGCAAAAGGCGGAGAAGCAACAGTCGGCCGTCTCCTTTTGAGTTGGTAGAGCTTCATTTGTATCGCACGCATTTGATTGCCTCCCACAAATCGGTTGTAGTGTCCTACAAGCAATAATATTGCAAGCCAAAAACCCACCGAGGCTTGAGTTCCGTGGCTGCTACACGCATTCACGTACTACGTAGTACCTGCTCGCTCGTTCGCTAGCTAGAGCGTATGTCAAATAGGTAATAATGGTCTAAATTGGCGTTGAAATATATCCCAAAATGTGCGAATCTTTACTTTTACCGTTTCTTTCTATCCCCATGTCCTTATCAAGAAGTCGTTCTTGATAATATCTAGCTAGATGAAACACGGCAGTTGTCAGAATTACATGAGTGCAGTGGGAATGCAATTCGTTTGCATTACCCCCTGTCATTCTCATAGACAGTCCCGCCCGAGAGTAGAAACTTCATATATGTATGTCCCAAGGAAGTCCACTTCTTGGCTTGACGAGGAGCACAGTACTTGCTTTTCTTAGCTCCTCGTTGATACAATCTATGCCCCTTCTGGCTCAAAAGGTCAGAGACCGACCGATCTCGGCTTCGAGGTCCTCCATCACCTTGTTGGCATCGGACCCCCCGGGAAGAATCTTCTTCTTTTCGTGAGGGCTCCGGGCGGTTGCGACTTCGTGAATGAAATTGTCATTGACGGACCGGACCAAAGACTGGCACTCCTCGTCCCTGCAACAGGGGGCAAGGGAGAAGAAGACCGTGGGTGCTCGAGGCCGGCTTCCCTTCCTGGTCGGACTGCCACCAAAACCATCCCTCCCCAAAATGACGGATGTGTTTAGCATGCGATGATGAGGATTGGTACGGCATGCGTAGCAGAGGTAGGCGTCCGACTTGGGGTCGCCGACGATCTCGATCATGGACTCGGCCATGATGCGCGGGGCATTGGCGGCGACGTAGTCGTACTGGTTGAACTCCTCGGCGTTGGTGGTGAGCGTGGAGGTGGGGGACGTGGGACTGAGCTTTCTGAAAGTTGTTTGGGTTTGGCTCAAGCCGGGAAAAGAGTGGAACGTCGTGACGCACTTGACTCGCGCGCGAGAGGTACTAGTGGTGACCATCTTGATGACCGGTGTGCACAATGATGCGTTCGATGACGAGAGCAATCTGTGAGGTGGAGGCGAGGAGACGGATGATCGGATGATCGGATGATCGGATGATCGAGGAGAGCTGAGAAAATGAGGCCAATTGCATTGCCCGACTTATCTTCCTGCCTCGAGCCACTGCCGCTGCCGCAGGGCAGGGGGCAAAATCAGCAAGCAATGCACACCCTCAACAGACGCACGACGAAATGCCTACTCGCCAACCTTGCAGCCTTGGCCGTTCCTCTTACCTTCGACTTGGCTGTCCGCGTCTGCCGATCCGCAATGCGATCTGGCGGTATCCGCGATCCTGGCGGCGGTTTTGCTGGGCGAACTCTCGAACGCTAAGGAGTCATGAGTAGATCTCGATTCTCGCTTCAAAATCTCGGATCCACAGCTCCACGCTCCATCGGCTCGACGACATTGCTCTTCTTGGCCAACGATCACTACTCGTACCAATCGATCTGGAATCGAATAGCCATGGCAGTGGTCTACATCGCCAGGGATGGCACCATCCATCGTGCTGGTGCAGGCGAGGTCTTGACCGGCAGCGCCGCCAAAGTGGGCAACAACAACTCGTCATCATTCCGGCTGGGAGTTCAGTATCTCATCGTCATTGTTGGCATTCTGCTGGTGGCCGAGAGCTACCTCTCGCCGCAGGCATCGAATCCACTGGCCGACGATCGGATCCCGGCCGCCGAAGTCCGTCCCGAGAAGCACTGGTCCAGGCTCAAGGGCGATACGTTCCTCGTCCGCGACATGATGAGCGGCATCGCCGCCAGCAGCAGCAACGTCGACAATGCCGAAATTGTTCGCCTGGCGGCGGCCGAGGAAGTGGACTGGAGTGAGCGGACGATGCTGGAGGCCGTCAAAGTGACCCGATGCGCAACCACTCAGGTTGCCGTCACGGCCTACTTCTGTGGTGCCAGGGTGGCCAGCAACGAACGTCATGGAGGAGGAGGAGGAGGAGGAGGAGGGGAATACTACGAAGAATATCGCCCGAACGAAGGTACCGAGGGTTTGTCATTCCACCTAACGTGCCGCCACGAGCAAGGCGAGAGGAATGGAGGCGTTCACAAGCGATCGGTTTATAGAATTGACGTGTCTCCGGCCAATGACGAGCTTGTATTTGGCCATGTGTTGAATGTCGTCGCGCAACCTGACGGCACATTCTTCTGGCTGCAATCTTTCATCGGAGAGTACTCTCTATCGACCTGGCTCGGACGGAAGGATCCGCAAACCCAATCAGGCCTAAGAGGTCACTTGACGCTTTCGGAGGTGCTGGCCAAGTTGGATCAAATCAAGCTGCTGATGGAGGTGAAGGGCTGGGACGAGGAAGCTAACTTCATCTACAAAGATCTTTTCGATGCTGACAAGAGCCAAGTGGCCAACGAGTGGGATTTATCTCATCGTCTTTCTGTTTTTCTTTGGGACGAGGCCTGCGAGTATCCAGTTCCCGACGGATATGGCGGTATTGATGTGAACAAAGACGATAGTGGCCTCTCGGCTGACGACGAGGAGGACGAATGTGTCTCTGAAGACACAAAGGCATTCGCAACCTACCGCTGAACCTTCTGAGAGGGAAACATGATGACGACGAAATGTACCAGTATGGCGATGACGAGCATGCTTACGAATACGAGGACGACTATTCTTATGCCGAGGAAGAAGACTACATGCATGATGAAGAACATGATGACTATTACACCAGCGAAGAATATGAAGAATTTGATCATGTGACGGCGATGGCCTGATCTCGGGAATCTGATACATACACGGTTATCGGCAAAAATATTTTCGGGGATCCTCAAGGGGAAAGACAGGCCCAATCCATATTCGTTTTTCATTTCATAGCTCTCATGTAGAACATCAAACTGCAGCACACTCATTCTCCCTTTCGATATCCATTCATTTGCTTTTAGTAGTAATAGGATATCAGCGGCCAAAGCATTACAATACTGGTACAGCCCTTCACAATGACGGCTGATGAGGTGGCAGCTTCTTGTTCCTCTTTTAGGTCATTGTCTTCATTAGGACAACAGACTGCGAAACGATCTGTGGGGTCGATGAAGCAAAACTCCTCCTCACCGCAGTCCACTCGATTCGGACCCCTGCCACAAAAGGTATTCGGGATCGGTTTCTGCCCGTCGGGACAAATAATCGACTTTGTGCCAGCGGATCCTCCGCCGCCACAGCATACCTCCCCCTCGATTGCAATCGGTTCTCCGGCAGCTCCGGCAGCAGGAACGATTGCACCTATCGGCGGCTCTCCACTGCTCTCGCAGGTGTAGTCGTCGCGGTGGATGGCGCCATTGCCAATATCACCAACAACGACTCCTCCTCGGTCCCTGCATTCCTGCCGAGTCAGTTCTGGCCGAGAAGTGGATTCGCTATCCGTCGTGCTCAAACAAATCCCTCCGCAGTCGGCACCACCACAGTTGGGGGAACACATGTCGCCCTTGCTATCGACGCATACCGACCCGGTGGGACAGGGGAAACCGGCAAACCCACCGCAAAGACCCGGACTACTGGGTGTGACATCTTTCATACACCTGCCCTTACAGCCAACATCTCCGCAATCCTCGTCGCATGCATCCAATCCCGTGTAGCAGATCAAACCCGCTTCGCAGCGACTGTTCGTCGTTGCTCCGCATGGTTGATATTCGCCTACATAAGTGACCTGCTCCCGAGATTGGCAGCTGCGAGGACCGACGGCTGCTATTGCTATGACTCCGAGGACGCTCCAGCGAATCACCATATTGCTTCTCTCTCATCAATGAAAAATGAATGAGGTGAAGATCAGAAAGATCTTCGGCACTGCAGAACCCCGACCCCGAAAAATCCATGCGACGCGAGAGGCGAAAAATCAGATAAAATTCCTATCATGCCGATACCTCTAGGTACCTAGTAGGTACGTATATATACGCGATGCCATGCGCCATCACATCACATCAGATATCAGATCGAACAATGGAGACGGAGACGGACCTGACGACGAAGCTTCTTGGGGAGGCGCACCCCTCCGCCGACCCCCTTTTCATCGGGGACATTGATGCCACCACTACTAAGGCTGCAGATGAGCCGATTGCTATCCAAATTGACAACCAGGACGCCGACGACGACGATGGTGACAACAAGAAGACTTCACCCGAACTTCCCGATTTAATCCTGGATCCTCAAGAGGTGTTTGAGGGTCAAGACTACACCCGAGGCGAGCGGCAGCGGGGCTGCCGGGATGTCCCCTTTGCTCTCGCTTGGTATCTGCAGCTCACAGCTATCGTCGTTCTGGCAGTCAAGTGGGGCATCCCATCCCTTGCCGCGACGCATCATCACCACCATGACGACCAGCACGACTCGGCGGATGATGAAACCTATTCTTATGCCGGGTTGATCTACTTTACCCTCATCAGTGGCGCCTCGAGCATCCTTCTGAGCGGCTTGACAATGGCAATTTTCACAAAGTTTGGCCATCATCTGATCCAGCTATCACTTCTGTTCTCCGTCTTCGCCTCACTTGCAATGGCGGTGCTGGCTCTGATTGCGGGCAACCTCGTTCTGGCCTTGTTGTCCATCGTAGGCTTTCTGGTCGGATGTTGCTACTACTTTGCCGTGTCTGATCGCATTCCCTTTGCGGCGGCCAATTTGAATGCGGGGGTCTCGGCCATCAAGAGCAATGGAGGGGTGGTACTCATAGCCCTTCTCTGCGTCTTGCTGGCATTTGTGTTCACCGCCATCTGGACGCTGGCATTGATCGGGATCGCCGATAAGACCACATCTTGCCCGGACAATGACAGCGATTGTAATGGCAATATGAGTGAAGGTGCGGTCTTTGTTATGCTTGTATCATTGTTCTGGTCTCAGCAGGTCATCTCCAACGTTGTTCATGCAACGGTTGCTGGCACTGTTGGCACTTGGTGGTTCGCTCAAGAAGAAGCGTCATCGTTTTGCTCCTCGGCCGTCACTGACTCATTCGTTCGGTCTACAACCAGCTCATTCGGATCCATTTGTTTCGGCAGTCTCTTGACTGCCGTCATTAAAGCACTCCGTCAGATTGTCCAAAGCGCACGTAACGACGACCGGCGCAACGACAATGGCATTCTGCTCTGTCTCGCCGAGTGCATCTTGGGTTGTCTGGAAGGCATAATTCAGTACTTCAACAAGTACGCTTTCATTTATTGTGGACTTTATGGTTATGATTACCTCTCAGCGGGCCGTAACGTGATGAATCTCTTCAATGCTCGGGGGTGGACCTTGATTATCAATGATGATATGGTCCAGAACTGCCTTAGTCTTTCATTCCTCATTCTAAGCTGTCTGTCTGGTTGTGCAGGTATGTTGATATCTACAATTCAAGGAGGATCTTGGTTAGATGCTCTCAGCGCCAGTGACGACGATGGCCCCAACCTTTCCGCAGCATTCCTCATTGCTTTCACCCTTGGTTTAATCATTGCAAGCATATTGATGGGTGTCATTGACAGCGCCGTGTCCACCGCGATCGTCTGTTTCGCAGAATCTCCGTCCGACCTCCACCGCAACCATCCCGACCTATATGAAGAAATGGTCGGTGCCTGGCGCAAGGTTTATCCAAATGACTGTGGATTCTAACGGACGGTTGCTCAGTATATGCCGTGCTGTTTGTTTTTATAATAAAATGTAACATTAGGAATTTGATACCATTGTGAATTGCCGATTCTACTATTACGAAGATCTGCTACATGTACATATAACTTGCTTCCTTTCCCTTTTAGCCGTAGTACGGGGTTGGATCGTGAGTATCATCATGTGGTAGGCCATAATCGTACTCGGTGTACGCGTGCTCGTGGTGGACGGCCGCTGCAGCAGCCTTCTCAGCTTCTTCGGCCTCCTCCTGTGCCAGCCTAGTGGCCTCGATAGCTTGCTTGTTGGCGTTGTACTCGGCCACTTCCTTGTTGAAGCGCTCCTTATCCTCTTCGGCGAGGTCTTGGAACTCCTTCCTCTCCTCGGGGGCGAGGGCTCTCCAACGTTCGCCCATGATTGTGCCCAGATCGACGAACTTGATGTCTGGGAACTCCTCCATAACCTTGGGGCGCATAACCTGAGTGAAGAAGACGTAGGAGCCCTTGGCACGCTTGGGGGCGTTCGGGTCACGATTCTTCTTACGGCCTCGCTTGTTTTGGTAGGCTTCGAGGAGATTACCGGACGCATCAAAGCCGGGAGGTGGCACGTAGGCTGCCATCTCAGTGTCGTACCGGACCTTATCCTGAGCCGCCCTGGATTCCCACATGTTCTTCTCCTCCGTCGTGAGGGATCGGTACATATGCGACGTGTACTTGGACAGCTGCCCGAAGGTCATCCCGGGATTGTCGATTTTGAACTGCTCCCTCATGGCGTTTTGATAGAGGAGGTAAGCGGACATGTTTCGTTTGGGCGCGTTCTGGTCACGATTGTTCCTCTTCCCGCCACCCCGCCGGACAGGGACGATAGCATCACCCCGGGCATCGTATCCTGGAGGGGGGACGTACAGTGACAGCTCGTTGAGATACCGCTCCTTATCGGCGGCTGCCCGAACTTGCCAGCCTTCCTTGTCCGCCGGCGGCATTTCTGCATACATGGCCGATGTGTACTTGGCGAGCTGGCCAAAACTCATCCCGGGATTCGCTTCGCGGAACTGCTCGCGCATCGCGCATTGGTACAGCAGATAAGCGCTTTTGTTGCGCTTGGGGGCGTTGGGGTCACGAGTGGCCGCCTTGTTCGGTTTCTGTGCCGTTGACATTGTGGCGGAGGTGAATTTGAACGTTTCTGCGGTGGACTGGAACGAGAGGGCATAGGACCGTGGGGTGGAAACATGGTGGCATGTGAGTAAATCAACCAAATAAATATGCACAATTATATGGCAAACAATAGAAAGTATCCGACCTTGGCATTGTTGCATACGAACCGTTCGTAACGGTTGACATACGAACAAACGAGCACACGAACAAAGCGTAAGCATCTCCAAGCACGAAATTTCACGTGCAAGATACGTTGCGACTGGCTGTGGTGCATTGCGACTGGAGCTCCGCTGCACCACTGAAGCACCAGAATCAACAACAATGTCATGCAAAATAGTAAAATAAGATACGCGCATTAGAGGGAGGCTGCGATAGCCATCCATCTCATCTCATCTTCCTTACCGTCGCTGAATGGAACAATGGAACGAAGCTGGGTGCTGTTGGTAAAAATAACGCATAGAGGGGTTTATCCCTCTCGTGAGGCTCAGTACATAAACCACGTGAAGTGGAAATGTGCAGGTGGAATTTCAGTACCAGAAACCATTTCGGGGAAGCCTCCTTCTACCTGTTACATTGGGGGGAAATAAATAATATGGGAATACCGCTGCTACATGTAGCATTGTCATTTTACTTTAAAGGTGCACACTGCTTAGGCGTACTCAATCTTCATGGTGTTCGTGGCACCCTTCTGGGCGGTATGTCCGTGAACAATCACAACGGCCTCACCGGGACTGGCAACACCATCCCTCTTAAAGCTCTCAATGCACTCGCTGATGGCACCGTGAGTGTCCTCGAGAGAGTGGAGGAGCGTGCACTTGGTACCCTTGAGGACGCCGAAGGACTGGCGAGCGGTGGAGGCACTGCCGGTGAGAACGACAACGGGCATCTGGGGGCGGAACTTGGCAATCTGTCGAGCGGTAGCGCCAGTCTCGGAGGCAACAATGATGGCCTTGGCGTTGATGTCAACGGCGGTCTTGACGGCCGAGGAGGCAATGGACTCCGAGGTGGAAAGGTGACCGTAACGGCTGAGAGTGGAGTTACGGACGGCCTGATAAAGAGCATCGAAATTGATGGCACGCTCGGCCTCGACACAGGTACGGGCCATGATGGAAACGGCGGCCTCGGGGAACGTGCCGTTGGCGGTCTCACCGGAAAGCATCACGCAGTCAGTACCGTCAAGAACAGCGTTGGCAACATCAGAGCACTCCGCACGAGTCGGGCGAGGGTTGGAAATCATCGACTCAAGCATCTGGGTGGCGGTAATGACGGGCTTGCCAGCAATGTTAGCCTCGCGGATCATGTACTTCTGGGCGAGGAAAACCTTCTCGGGGGGGATCTCCATACCGAGATCACCACGGGCAACCATAATGGCGTCGGTAGCAGCAAGGATTTCCATGTAGTTCTGGAGGCCCTCCAAGTTCTCGATCTTGCAGATAATCTTGATGTGCTGTCCTCCGTTCTCGGCGAGGAGTGAACGAATCTTACGCACATCCGACGCCTTGCGTACGAAAGACGCAGCGATGAAGTCGACATTGTGCCGAATGCCAAAGTTGACAATATCGTCAATGTCCTTCTCGGTCAGGGTGGGGAGGTTGACAACGACGCCGGGCAAGTTCATGTTCTTGCGCTCGCCGATCTTAGCATCATTCTCGACACGGGTAATAACCTCACCGGCGGCCTCATCACATTCCAAGACGGTAAGGACAAGAGACCCATCGGCAACGAGGATCGACTGACCAGGCTTGACAGAGGTGGTCAGGTCAGGGTAGGAGCAAGCCAATTTGTGGGCATCGCCCTTGAAGGCATAATCTGTTGTCAAGGTCAGCTGAGATCCCTTGGCGAGGGTGATGGACTTGGCGCCATCAGCGAAGAATCCAGAACGAATCTCGGGACCCTTGGTATCAAGCATGACGGCTGTCGAATAATAAGCGAAGAAATTGATATGATTGAGTATACTTTATTTCATGGAAATATATATTGCAATATGCATGCACTTTTCGTCATGTATCGCCGCAATAATTTCCCCACGTGTACTTATACTTACCGATATTCTGGTCCTTGTTCTTGGCAGCCTCACGAAGGCGGCCCAAGACCTTGCCGTGACCCTCTGTGGATGAAAATGGCAAGTGAGCAAGTGCATTTTCATGCAAGAATGTAGAGAATCAAGAAGTTAGGGCAATATCAATATGACAGCTACGGAGTGGCAAGATATAGCTGGTGAAACTGCTTGGATTCGAACGGTAGCTACAATGCAGCCACCGAGTCTCCATTTTTCGTTTGTCGAAATATGAATGGCTTGACGCAACTCAACTAACTATTCCTTCATCTTTTTTTGGCGGGGATACAAAGCGAGATAACGCACATCCATAGACAAGCCACACCCGCGACAAAACAAAACAGCACAGAACCACGCCATACGTGACGTACCGTGGTCACCATGGCTAAAGTTGAACCGGGCAATGTTCATACCGGCATCCATTAGCTCCTCCAGCTGGGAGACCTCCCAGCAGGCCGGGCCAATTGTGCAAACTACCTTGGTTCGGCGGGTGATGAGTTCCGTCGGCTTCTTGACGGTCTCCAGCTTGATAAAGCCGCCGGCAAGGGTGGGAACTTCGGATGTGTTGCTGATCATTTTGTATTTGAGATAATGCTTCAAGGCTTGGGAGGTACTAGTAGACTG
>Ga0115008_10005506_pt1 | contig 10449 bp, 8 predicted proteins | sample FraStrMetagenome_FD_87164 | JGI IMG/M metagenome (GOLD analysis project Ga0115008, IMG submission 87164) | Marine eukaryotic phytoplankton communities from Arctic Ocean - Fram Strait ARC3M Metagenome | ecosystem: Environmental > Aquatic > Marine > Oceanic | place: Fram Strait | collected 2012-06-18
AATTCATTTTTGAATTAAGAAAAACTGACGTATATGGAGTTTATGATTTATTTGCCAAAAAAAATCAAACTGAATATGAAGACATGGGTATAGGAAGAATAGAAACTATAGAAATATCAAATGAAATTATAAATAAATTAAGACTATGTAATAAATTTAATGTTATAGCAGATTATAGCTATAATTTTAGTAAATTTAGAGTTCTTGAAATTACTAAAAATAGAAATATATCTAAATCAATTGATATTAAAACCAGTATTTAAATATAAATATTTAATTAGTTTTTTTTTTGTTATAATCTTATACTATTATAATAATGAAAATAAGAATTTATAGAAGTATTTATAAAAATAAAACCGATGATGGAACTGTTTTAAGTATCTTTCAATTTCCTATTGGATTTATTAAAATTCCCAAAAGAAAAAAAGACTCTTACGAAAGATATTATAATAATTTACTAGAAACCGAAGACAAGATACAACATGTTCCACCTCTTTATAAAAAGAGTTATAATTTTATTTATTCATTAAATAAACAATTAGAAAGGCTAATCCATAATAGAATTTATATTTTATCAAGTAAAACAAACCAAATAGATAAAGCGCAAATAAACTTAGAGCTTATAAATTATTATCTTAAACAGATGGATATTTTTCCGTCTTTACGTAATATAAGAAATATAAATCATGTATTAGAATCTTTTTCTGAAAATTATTCCTCTTTGGATGGATTAAGTGAATTTATATCATGGTGGAATATTTATAGCATAAATATTATAAAAAAACTAGTTAATATAGATGAAAGTCTAAGTAATTTAATTATGTTAGATAATTATGACAGACTTGATATCGAGAAAGAAGAGGGTTTTGAAAGTGGATATGTGATGAATAACAGAATAAATTTTTCGGAATTTATGGGTAAATTATCAAGTAAATCAATGACTATTCCTCCCAGAATTATAAAAAATTATAATTTAACAAGTAATAACAAAGCATTGCTGCATAAAATTATTTTATCTAATCAGCAAAAATTTGTATCAGATTATTTAAATGATAATACACCATATAGAGGATTATTGTTATATCATGGTTTAGGTTCAGGAAAATCAGGAGCTTCTATATCCATTACAAATGGTTTTAAAAATAAAAAAATTGTTATTTTATTACCAGCATCACTTAAAATTAATTACCTACAAGAAATAGAAAAATTTGGAGAAAGTCTTTTTAAACCTAATTTAAATTGGAAATTTTATGATTTTAATATTAATAATAAATATAAATCATATGAATGGATTACAAATAATATTATAAAAAAACTTGATAACATTAATAAAAAAACTATATTATTTAATCAAAATAGATATGATAAATATCTTAATTTTAAAAGAGCTGATATAGGAACTATTGAGGAGGGACATATGGCCAAAGAAACTATAAATATAGATAATCAATTACAAAATTATTTGTTTATGTCTCTTGAGAAGTTAGGTATATCATATGAATTACTCCAAGATATAAAAACTACACATAATGATTCTGAAGGAATTTGGCTTTTAAATAATACATTTGAAAGAGGGGATATAATTGAGGATAGAAATTTAAAAAAACTATATAAAATTGTAAAAATAAGAGACGACCAAATATACTTAGCAAATATAGACCGAGAACATATTGGTGGTGGAAAATGTGGTTTATGTGGAGCTCTAAAAACAAGCTCAAGAACGTGTCCACTAAATGAAAAAGCTAAAAATCCCGATTATCAAAAACATATTGATGCTACATTAGAGATAGCGGCAAATACCGCATTAAATGCCTCTAAACATGCTCAAGAGATTTTATCTGAAATAGATGATCTTGATTTTCCTGAAGCTAAAGTTATTACTCCTGAAGACCTCGATATAGATGAAGAAGAATCTGGTGATATAATAATTAATAAAGATGATATGAATAACTATATACAATATGTTATTAATCAAAATTTTACAGATGGTGATAAAAAAAGTATATGTAGTCAAATTAAGAAATCATTTAATTATAAATATAAGTTATGTTCGTATAATGCGGGAGCATATACTGTTATTAATCTGTTTCAACAATTAATACCTAATTTCAAAGAATATGTTGATGGTAAAACATCAAGTCAAATTAATATAGATGATATTAATGAAATTATGATTAAAATTAATAGAAAAGAAATTGAGAATCCTTTTAATAATAAGGTAGTTGTGATTGACGAAATTCATAATCTTATTTCACTAATTATGCCTAACTCAGAAAGTGTAAATTTTAATGGAGGAGTTGTATTTGAGCTTTTAGCAAGAGCTGAAAATGTCAAATTAGTATGTCTATCAGGAACACCAAGTATTAACGATATTTTTGAGTTCTCAATACTATATAATATAATAAATGGCTTAATTAATTCATATGAATTCGAATTATCCTCAAAAGATGCTCTCATATCACTTGATAATACCAAAATAGAAGCTTTTCTGAAAAAATATAAGCTTATAGACAGATATACTTTAAATAAAAATATTTTAAATGTTACGAGAATACCTAATAATTTTGTAAAAAATTTTGATGAATCAGGTGAATATGTTGGTGTAATTAAAGATAGCTTAAACGATATGAATTCATCTGATTTTATAAACTTTTTTATAAGCGATTTTGAAGATACATTTAACTCATATCAAGCGGTTTATCAAACTACAAATATATTTACGATTTTTAATGGAATTGTGGATACATCAAAAACTCCTGAGCAACGAATTATAGGAGGGGGGTTATTTATTGATGAACAAATTAATACATTTAAAAATACATATATTGATAATGAAGATAACTTACTATATCCTAGAAATTTTAAAAATAATATTATGGGTTTAACATCTTTTTATAATGAAAGATCTAAAGATGAACAAGGTGAAAGTATATTTCCTACAGTTAATAGAAATAAAATTAATTTAGAAATGAGTATGTATCAATTTATAAAATATTGTTATGCACGAGAGGAGGAGCGTAAAAAAGAAAAACGATCTAGATTAAATAAATTTATTAAAGGATCTACTAATATTAAATCTTCATTTAAGACTCAAACTAGACAATTGGGTATATTTACATTTCCACCAGATATTATAAGAGTATCAAAAAAGAATCGTTATGATGTAGAATATATTATGGATGAAATTGGTAAATTAATAGTAGAAATATCAAGAAATATTCAAATCGAATTTTTTAAAACACCTCTTCATAAAAAGATTTTTGATAAAATTAAAGAATTACATTCCCTTAAAACAAAATTTATAAGAGAGATTGTTAATTCAGAGCTTCTTAAAAATTACACAGAAGATGGCATATTTGAACCAAATGTATTATTATTAAATTATATAACCAAAAAACAATCGATCGCGTCTAAAGATGATGAAACTGCTGACAGAGACAGTGATACTATTTCAATTAAAATTAAATTAACAATTACAGATCCAGATGACTCTGAAAGCTTAGTTAGTTTAATAGATAGTAATAAAGAGTTTATAATTAGGATATGCTCGGTTATATCTGATATGTGTGAAATTCATAGAGATGAAATATTAGCTGAAGATGAAATTAATGAACAAATAGAACTTATAAAAACTAAATTAATGGAGGACTATTTAACTTTTAATTTAGATTTGGATAAGGAAAGTATATTAGGGGATATAACAGTAGACGAGGAATATGAAACTTTACTTCAGCATCAAATAGAACGCCTTGTAGAAAATGATATTTATTTAAACCTTAATTCGGTCGTATCTGAAGAATCTTATAATTTATCTTGGTTATCCCCTAAATATCTATCTATTTTTAAAAATATTGTAAATACTACCGGATCCGTTTTTGTATACTCCCAATATCTAACAGCAGAGGGTATAGGAATATTTACAGAAGTTCTTAAAAAAAATGGATTTGAGGAATTAAAATGGACCAGACAAACATCTATTGAGGATATTGATACTGATCATACTTCGGAATGGTGCACAATTATGACAAATAAAAAATCCGCTGAAGGTAAATTTATAGTTGATACAGAACTTATCCCTGGAAATTTAGTTAGATGGACTAGACTAAACAGTGAATCAAAAACAATATCTACTACACATAGAGTCATTAAAAAAACAGATGATAAAATAACAATAACTAAATCTTGTACACTAGAAACTATGTATGAGCATATTGATTTTGCTCAGTTTAGTAATACTAATCTAATTGATATACCTGCTGACCAATTCACTGAGTTAAGTAGATGTCGTTTTGTTTTATGGACAGGTAAACAAACCAATATACAAGAAAGAATAGATATTTTACAAAGATTTAATAATGGTGATAATAAGTATGGACAAGATTGTTTAATATTATTAGCAACATCATCTGGTGCGGAGGGTATTAGTCTTGCTAATGTAAGACAAGTTCATATAATGGAGCCATACTGGAATAATGTTAGAATTAATCAGGTAATAGGAAGAGCTCGCCGTGTGAAGTCACACATTACATTAGACCCTGAGGATCGGAATGTAGAAGTATATGAATATATTAGTTGCTTTTCTGAAACTCAATTAAGCCGTATATCATCTGAGCAGCTTGAGTCTCCTGAAATTTTACAATTAATTAATGATATTAATAATATAGATGAAAGTAAAAAAGATACGGAAGAGGGTGATGATGAAGATGATAGAGCTGAAAATATAGATTATTTTTTAAAACTTATAAATACATTTACTGACGAATTAAACCAAATTGATAAAGGAAAAAGCACAGATGAATATTTAACCATTATAGCAAAAAGAAAGGAGAGTTTACTAAATAAATTTTTATATTTAATTAAAGAAAGTGCGGTAGATTGCATTCTAAATTTAGAAGAAAATAGATCATCTGATCCAGAACAATTATCTGATTTAGAGTGTCATTCTCCTAATATTGATACTGATAATTTATCTAGAAATAATGGATATTCCTATAAGTTTAATCCGTTAATAAAAGCTTCTTTTACTGACGATAGCAGAGACCAAAAAGAAAAGCAAACAATAAGAGATGCGAGTGTTAAATATCAAATTCTTGATTTTACAATTAATAATCCTGATTTAGATTTAACTGATATACATCTTAAATGTATTTTATTTCCTTTAAAATCAAGAAGAGATATTGCGAACAATACAGTTTTATATAATTATTATTCATTTTTCTCAATTAACTTTTTACAAGAGGGAAAAAAAATTAAAATAGGTAAATTTATTGACTCAAATCTGGAGTTAAATCCAGAATTTTTACAATTTGTAAAACTATTTAGTATTATAGATGAATGTGAAAGAGAGTTTAAAGAAGAAAATCCTGAATTTAATGGTGATTTCTTAGATGATGATGAAAAATTATTAAGATTTAAGGAGTCTATTCATAGTTTATATCTAAATAAAATAGAAATAGACCAATTAGATTTGGAAGAGGAGGAAGAATTAATGGAAGAATTAATGGATGAGGAAGAGGCAGATGAGGAAGGAACTTGGAAATGTCCAATGTGTGATACAGTAAATCTTTTTGAGAATTTGGTTTGCAGTAATACCGAGGATGAGTGTGATATGGAAAAAGCTGATTTATAATAGAATAAAAAAAATTTTAAACTTATTTAAGTATATTAATTAATAATTATTAATATGTTTAAAAATATTTTATACAATAATAAAACAGTATTGATTACTGGGGCCAGTTCTGGATTAGGTAAAAACCTATCAATTAATTATGCAAAAAAAGGGGCTAAAATTATTAGTATAGCTCGTAATACTAATAAATTAAAAAACATTACTGATATTCTTAATAAAATAAACCAAAACAAAAATATATTTTATGCGTGCGATGTATCAAATTATAAACAAGTAGAAATAATAAAAAATGATTTATTATCTCAAAACATTATACCTGATATTGTAATTAATAACGCTGCTGGAAATTTTTTATGTCCTTTTGAAAATTTGAGTGAAAATGCTTGGGATAGAATTATTGATATTGTCTTAAAAGGAACTTTTAATACTACAAGCTTATTTGGTAAAGAATTTATTAAACACAATAATAAAGGCGTATTTCTTAATATATCCACAACATATGCTGATACAGGTTCCGCATTAGTGTCCCCTTCTGCTGCGGCTAAGGCTGGATCAGATGCTTTACTAAAAAGTTTATCAGTCGAGTGGGCCAGACACAATATACGGTTTGTTGGAATTGCTCCTGGTCCAATAGAAAATACTGGAGGTGCTGATAAATTAGACCCTTTCAATATTTTTAAATATATTAATAATTATACAAACCCCCGAAATAGAATGTGTCAACAAGATGAAATATCAAATTTAGCTATGTTTCTAACAAGTGAATATGCGGATTATATAAATGGAGAAATTATTACAATAGATGGAGGTGAAAAGGTAAAAAATAGTGGCCAATTCAATTTTATCACAAATATACCCTATTTCTATAAATTAATAAAAAAATAAATATAAATAATTATTTAATATTAAATAAATATCTATTATACAAATACATTAATGGGAAAAAAAAATCGCCGAGGAAGAGTAAAAAAACCTATTGTTCTTAAAACAAGGGAGGATAGATGTGGTGAAGTGTTGGATATTTTTAGTAAGTTTCGTGAGGTTGGATTAGAAAAAAAAATAAATGGTGTCGATGAATTTTTTAGTATTTGTAAAGACTATGTAAACGATGGAGTTGCTAGACAAGGAAAAGTAAAAATACCAGGTGAAAAGAGAGTTATTGAATATTTACTTCCTGTTAGAAAAAATACTTTATGCTCAATTAATCTAAAATATGATGAGAATGTTTAATTCATGATAGTATCCATTAATCTATTAATAATAATAGGCATTTTTTCCTTAGGCCAATTATTAATTTTTAATGTGGCAATAGTGTTCGTCAGTCTACCTTTTTGTTCATCATTCAGAGTATCATTACCAATGCTGTTTTCAGCATATATAACAATTATTAGAATATCTTCATAATAGAGTTTTGTCTTTTTACTAAAAGTTTTTAATATACAATCAAAATAATTAACTCGTTCTCCACAAGTTTTATTAATATTATTATATTGAGTGTATATACTGTAAGCTGTTGAGCAAGTTTTTTCCATTATTATGTGTTTATTATTATATGTTTAGTAATAAATAAATACATATCAAATTTTTATTGTACCTTATCACTTTACTATAATAAATATAATGGATGTTTCAAATTAAATAAATTTATTTACCTATATTTTTACCCATAACATATTCATAGTCTGGTTGGTCGCAACGGGATATAATTTCTATTGTTGAATCATCTACCTTAAATTTTCCAGATACAATTTTTCTGAAAAGTTTATAACAGTCTAACTCAGTTTTTTTTTCTGTTTCTTTTTTTTTACATGGGGGTTCTGTAGATTTATTACGAATTTTAATAGTTGGCATCTTTTATAATAATGTAATATTTAAATATTATTAATTTATATTAAAATAATATCATTTCTTTATTTTGTATTTCATATTTGAGTATATTTTCCAAGGGAAAATAAACAGAATAACATTTTTTTTTATATGGACTACTAATAATGTTAAGAGGATCATGTTCAACATAAGTATTCAGAACCAATTTTATTATTTCTTTAATATTACTTAAAATATGTTTACGATCAATCTGAAAAATTAGGTTATTTGTTATATCACTAATTCTTTTATACATTCTATTTACTCCTGATGTAGAAATAATTTCTATTATAACTTTATTTTTGGACCATATATGATGAATCATTCCAGCACCATGTGGAGCAATAAAAATAAAATTATTAATAAATAACTCAATTTGTTTTCTAAATGATAAATCCTCCAGATATATAATTCCTTTATAGTTACTAAAATTATTAAGGATTTTATCTAATTTATCTATAATTTCATCTATATTTCTTTTACCTCTTCTGTTTATTAAAACAATATTTCGATTTAAATTTTGTTTTTGTAATTTATACTTTGATTTAACAAAATTAGAAAAACTGGTTAATTGTTTTTTTAAAGTTAAATCACTGAAGGGAGATATTTGAGAACCTCTCCCATTGAAATACTTATTACAACTCCAAGGAGAACGTGAATGATTATCATCTTTAATATAAAAATAACAATTCTTAATAAAAATTGCTTTATTATTATCCAGATTATGTTCAAAAATATTTTTTTCGGAAATGATACTTATTAAATCATTCCAACAGCCATTATATTTTTGGCTATTATTATTAACTTTTCGTAGATTATACCCTGGGTATTTAATGAACTCATGTTCTCTAATAAAAAGAGTTAAATTTTTTAAATTAATATTTTTATCATTATTATTATTAATATCATTAACTGCCCAATAAATAGGGAATAAACAATCAATTATCGCGTGACAAAAACAATGATGTAATGTTTTTATTACAAATAGGGTTTCAACATTCTCTATATTATTAATTTCAGTATCAAAAGTTTGTAAACTATAATTATATATAAATTTATCAAGATAAGGATTATTATTATTGATATAAAATTGTTTTTTATGATAATAAATATCTGATAATTTTAAAATATGTTTATTAATAATCATCTTTATATAAAGATAAGAATAATTATTTAATAAAATGAATGTAGAAAGAATTTTAAGGGAATCTTTAGAAGTTAATGTTAAATACCAAAATGAAAGTAAAAAGAGAGATTTTGATAAAGATATATTTACAAAAAATATTGAAGCAGAATATTCTTTTTTAAAGGAAAGCTATTCTGCTATACTAAATATATCAATGAGTTCCACATATGAATTTCTTCGTCTTAAAAAAATGTTGTTTTTGGCCAATAAGGTTAAGGAGAAAGAGGTTTCTGAACATGACGCATCTGTGGCGGTTGGTCAAATATTAGTTGATGAAATTGTTAAACCTCAGCTAAATAAAGACAAATAACTAATTAATTAAAATATTATTTATATATATATGAATTATGCATATATAATTAATCCTATCAATAATAAAAAATGTAAGATATCATCCTCCTCGGGTCATTTAGTTATAAAAAAATATATTGAAAGATTAGAAACTCTTAACCAGAAAGGAGGTAATAAATCTTTTTGTAGTAAACTAAGAAAGTATAAACCTCCTCCCTGCGAGAGTCATAGAAATTGTAAATGGGTTAAGCATAAGGGTTGTTTTAATAAAACTGAATCAGTAAATCCAAATGAATTACCTAAAATAAAAAAAATAGTGGGTCCAATAAAATTATGTTATTGGGAAATAGAATGTCCTAATAAAACAAAAAAGAAAATATTATTTTTAAACGATGAGCATACTACAGTTAAAAGTATTTGCTCAGATAAAAAAGGATATAACTGTTTCGATATAGATGACGTATTAGATTTAATAATTAATAAAGCTGATAAAGAAAAAAAATGTATTGATTTGTTTATGGAAACTTCACCCAAAAGAGTTAGTGGTCCTTCATATCTTAGAGGCGGTAAATTAAGTAAAAAAATGGATGTAATAGATTATTTGAATAACAAATATAGAGAATGTGCTTGGCACTCAAGAAAAAAAGATTTGGCGATATATGATTGTCAGTATAAAAATTTACGATTTCATAATTTAGATTTAAGGCGTTCAATGATAAAAAATCGCGGTAGTCAAAGAAATAAATTAGATTCATTATTATATTATACAACTTCAGCTATAAATTATGTGCATGATAGAGACTATAGTATATTAGCAGATTATATATTAGGAGTTACTATTAAAAAACAAAATAAAGATAAATTAATTAAAATTTTAAACGCTATAAAAAATAGCAATAAATCAAATTTGCATCCTAATACTCCTATCTCAAAAAAAACTTATACTATTAAACAGATTATGACTGAAATGGGTTCATTCAGAAGAATTATACGAAAGGAGTATAATAAATTTCTCAAAACAAAAAAGAAATATCTACCAATACTTGATTTACGTAAATTAGTTAAAGATACAGTATCAGATAATTTTAAAAAAAAAGGCAATAGTTTCACAGAATATACTCATTTATTTACTGATCTTTATGTTTTAAGTAGAATTTTTATGGAATTTAGTATAAATAAAGATAAAATATACAGAAGTCCTGAAAATTGTCCTGTAATAATAAATAAAAAAAAAACTGTAAATATATCACCAAACCGAATCATATTAATAGCTGGCGCGGATCATATTGAATTATATAATAATATACTTACTAAATATTTTCCTGGAAATAAGTCTAAATTTTATGAAACAAATGAAAACTCAAGCAAACTCTTATCTTATACAAGTGTTTATCCTAAAGTAAAATCATTTACTGAGTTATTTGACAAATTTTTAGAATAATATTAAACTAAATACAATATTTTATACTATACTATA
>Ga0115008_10005509_pt1 | contig 10444 bp, 10 predicted proteins | sample FraStrMetagenome_FD_87164 | JGI IMG/M metagenome (GOLD analysis project Ga0115008, IMG submission 87164) | Marine eukaryotic phytoplankton communities from Arctic Ocean - Fram Strait ARC3M Metagenome | ecosystem: Environmental > Aquatic > Marine > Oceanic | place: Fram Strait | collected...
ATACCCACAACCACTTGAAGACATCATTGAGACATGTGAAAGAAAGGGTTATGACTTTGTCACAGGGGGTTTTATAGATAGAATAGGTACTAATGGTACTTTCCCTCTAGTAACGGCAGAGACAGATATTCTCAAAGAGTTTCCTTTAGCGGGATTCTTTAGATATCCAATGAGTGGTGCCTGTCCAAACAAGGTAACGTTAATGAAAGGTCACCAAAAGCTAGCTCCCGGACAGCATTACGCTATATTTCCTGATGGCAGCAACAGTTGGGGTAAAAAACATCCTAAAAGAATGCCGATACAGAGATGCTTTACACAAGTCCATCATTTCAAATGGGATTCTACCTGTATAGATAGAATAAAGAGAGTAGCTGACATAAAAAAAGAATACTCTTATTCAGATGAGTACTTAACGATGTATAATTCGATAAAAGACTCAGGATTTAAAATTAATATTAGTAATCCCGACTTTTTAGTTGAGGAATTAAAAGATAATTCGTATATTGATTATATGGATTATTCAAATTGGAATAAATTAAGAAATAAAATAGTTTTAATATGAGCGCAACAACAAAGAAAACAACAGAAGAAAGAAATGCTAAGTCATTAGAATCAATCGCAAACTCTTTAGATGCATTAAGTCTATGGTTCGAAGAAATCGACAAAGACGAATGGGGACAGAGAATGCAGTTCTATTTAGCAGAATTTATGAAAGTAGCTAAAAACGAAAAGTAATCAATGAATAAATTAGCTGTAATTGTTCCTTATAGAGATAGAGAAGAACAGCTAGAAACATTTATTGAGGAAATAACGAACTACTTAGATAGTACTCTAAACTCAGAGTATATAATTATTGTAGCAGAACAGCTAGACAGTAAAAAGTTTAATAGGGGGAAGTTACTTAATATAGGTTTTCTAAAAGCTGTAGAAGAAGGGTGTGACTATGTTGTATTTCATGACGTAGATATGCTACCTGAAGATGTAGACTACTCTTACGAAAATAAACCTCTTCAAATTGCTAACACGTTTATTGATGATGGTGAGTTTACTAGGGAAATACAGAGAAACTACTTCGGCGGGGTTACACTATTTCCAGTAGAGGACTTTCAAAAAATTAATGGGTATTCTAATTTATATAAAGGTTGGGGATTTGAAGATGATGACTTATTAGAGAGATGTAGAAAAGAAAACATAGAGCTTAAAATAGAGAAATATAGAGTCCCTAGAATTAATAGGGATGTAATAAGTTTCAATGGTGAAACATCTAAAGTGCAGTTCTTTAACTGGCATGCAACAGTAAGACCTTTTTCATACATAGTAACATTTGTACCCGGTAAAATGAAACTAAACCCATCTGAATTCTCAGACGAGTTTGCTGTATTCGGTATACCTGGAACAGATTTAATGTTATCATACAATTCATTTGGTAGAGTTAAGTTCGAACTGTTCTTAAAAGATAATACTGCAGTAAATATTACTTCTGATTACGTACCAAGTATGCCTATGCAAGCTGTAGTTAACATAAACCCTAAACAAAAAAGAGTTCAACTATTTATTAACGGAGTAGAAGTAGGTCATAATTTTTGGCATAAGATAAAGAATATAAGGTTGTACGAAGAAGAGCCTTACTACTATCTTGGAGTAGCAGACCCAACACGAGATGATAAACATAAGTACTTTAATGGAAAGATACTTAATTTTGGGATATTATTTGGAGAACTATCAAAAGAAGAAGTAAGAGAACTATTTTTAGCAGACCATAATATTCCAATATTAGACAGATTCCCAACATTATCATTTAGATTTCAATCGTATTTTGATGCTAAGTATGTAACCTATGGAAATTTAGACAATCACCCACTTCTACAAGAAGCCGGTAATACAAGTGCTGGGCAAATGATAGACTGCACTATTGAACATTTAGATACAGAGAAAATTTTTAAGATGAAAATGCCTACTAGAAGAGCAGGTACATTCCGATTAAAGAAACACGAAGAGTTAGGGTATCAAGATGGGTACTGGAAAGATTGGTCAAGTAGAGAAAACCAATTAAGATACTATAGATTTAAAGATAGCCCAGACGAGTTGCATTTAAAAGACGGACTCAATAACTGTAAGTATAGAATTAGGGAAGAAATAAAAGAAGAAAACGTAATAATAGTAAAAGCATTAACATAATGAAATTAGGGGTTTGTGTACCGTATAGAAATAGAGAAGCTCATATGCATGAGTTTATACCAAAAGTAGCTAAGTACCTTAAAGGACAAGGAATCGATTTCCATATGTACTTTTGTCATCAAGTAGATGATAAACTGTTTAATAGGGGAGCAACTAAAAATATTGCTGCAAAACACGCATTTGAAGATGGATGTGATTACATAGTTTGGCATGATATAGACATGATACCAGAAGAAGGCGGAGGAGCAGACTATACATTTCCACTAGAAGGACCAAGACATATAGCTACTCAGATCTCTCAAATGGACTACACACTTAAGTATCATGAGTACTTTGGAGGAGCAGTATTATTTTCAAAAGCACATATAGAGAAAACAAACGGATATTCTAACGGATATTGGGATTGGGGAATGGAAGATGATGACTTATTTTGGAGAGCAAATAAAGAAAAGCTTACCAACAACACATACCTATACCCTGAACGTAAAGCCCTTAAATACTTTTCATTTACTGGAGATAACAGTTACATGAAAATACCCTACAATCAAGAGTTAAGAAATTTAACAGCAAGATCCCACACTGTTTCGGTACTAGTAAGAGCTTTTCAACAGGAAAATAAACTACCTATCTACTTAATTGGAGACTCAACCCGTAAGTATAAAGAGTATCCTATATTAAGGATACCTGGATACGATTATGGATTTTCTTTTAATAACTCTAGAGCAATCTCACTACAATATTGGAATAGCTACAACGATCATAACTATATGTGGATTAAGAGGTATGACAATCAATGGAGCTGGGTAACAGCAGTCTTCGATAATGAAGACAAATTGTCTAGCCTATATTTAAATGGAACAGAAGTAGATTCAAAAGGAGGTATCGGTAGTCCATCCCCAATTCGTTGGGCAGGTAGACTTAAAGCTTACGGCAAACAAGACCTGTACCTCGGTATATCACCATCAGAACCAGATGACTCACCAGTTAAATACTTTAGAGGAGATATAGCTAAAGTTATAGCATATAGAAGAGCTCTATCACCAGAAGAAGTAAGCACATTACATACAGATCTACCAAACGACCACATAGTGTATATAGACCCAGATAACACACCACAGGAAGTTGGAAAAACAAATATAGAGACATTAGAAGAACTAGCAGTTATACCTAATTCAATATTACCTCATAGAGTAGAGGGTAAGTTTAGATGTCTTCCACACGAAGACGAAGGTATTATAGATAATAAATTTGTTAAGGGAGAAACCACTGCAAAGAACGAAGAGAGATACGTACTACAAATGCAACAAGGTAAAATAGACTACAAACAAGATGGATTTGCACAAGTAGAGTATGAACTAGTAAGAGAGCACAAGATAACACCTTTTGCTACTATGATAGATATTAAATTATGACATCAAAAGAAGTAAAAGATAAATTAGACGGAGTAGGTTGTGGATTTTGTTTAGCAAAATGGACACAAGTAACTATGCACCTAGGAACAGGGATGACACATTCATGTCACCATCCTGCTCCACATAAGATACCTCTATCGGAGATATCAAGGAATCCGTCTGCACTACATAATAGTAGGTTCAAGAAGAAGAAACGTAAAGAAATGCTTGAAGGCAAACGTCCTGACGAATGTAACTACTGTTGGCAAGTTGAAGATAACTCTAACTCATTCTCAGACAGAGTATTTAAATCTTCAGAAGACTGGTCACTACCGGACTTTGAAACAATTAAAAATAGTGATTGGAGAGCAGATTTTAATCCTAGATATGTTGAAGTATCATTCTCTAATACATGTAACTTCAAATGTGCATACTGCGGACCTCAGTTTTCATCTAAATGGGTAGAAGAAATTGAAAAACACGGAGGATATAAGACTGTCGATAACTATAATGAAATTGAAGGTCTTAGAGCAAAAGGAGAAATGCCTTATAAACAAAAAGACTACAATCCATATATAGAAGCCTTTTGGGAATGGTGGCCAGACTTATTTCCGGATCTACATACATTCAGAATAACAGGTGGAGAGCCGCTTCTATCTAAAGATACATTCAAGGTACTAGAATACATAAGGGATAACCCAGAAGTTAATCCAAACATCTCTCTATCGATAAATACCAATCTAGGTGTACCGGATAAATTAATGGATAAATTTATTGCACTAGCAAAAGATCTATGTGAAAATAATAAAGTACGAGAGTTAATTGTATTTACATCTATTGAAGCTCAAGGAACACAAGCAGAATATACTAGACATGGACTAGACGCAGTAAAGTTTTGGGAAAATGTAAATAAGGTATTAACTGAACTACCAAAGGTAACAGTGAATGTAATGGCAACCTTTAATGCACTTTCTGTATTTACATATGGAGAAGTAATCGATACAGTTTTTGAATTAAAGCAAAGGTATGCAAATGAAGATAGATACTGGGTTACCCCGATACAGTTAGATACCTCATACCTTAGATGGCCAGCCCACCTATCAGTTAAACTATTAGAGGACAGACATAAAGAATTAATTTTGGAGTCTGCTAAAAAAGCACTATATTACGGTATGAAAGAGTATACCCATGAAAATGTAGGATTTACAAATGTAGAGATTCAAAAAATAAAAAGGATATACGACTACGCCATAGGTGAAGACGATTTCGACGTAGAACATCAGAGAGGTAAGTTTGCAAGATTTGTAACTGCACTAGACGAAAGAAGAGGTACTAACTTCTTAAAAACGTTTCCTGAATTAAAAAGCATGTATGTTAAATATAAGTAAAGGTAATCCATGGTTATTTTGGCCAAGCCATATCTGTGATACATTCCCAGAAAACCCAGCCAATAAAGTACTAACCGGATTTAGTTCTTTTGATCTAGTAGTAGATTTGAAGGTAAATAAGGTACAGGGAGAGATAGGTACACTCTTTACATTGCTACCTCATTATACAGCAATGGACATTTACGATGGGAGGCTACTCTTTACGTTAATGAATAAAGTTAATGAAACAAAGTACTATGACCTACCAACACCACTGTATGATGGAATAAGATTAAAAATACACTGGCAGCACATAGCAAAAGATACTTTCACAGTATTTATAAACAACAACGAGGTACTTAAGGTTGATTTAAAAGAACATGGATTTGCAACAACATCAGATCCTCATATTATTATAGGAGCAGGAAACTTTCCTAAGAATGATTTTAACCTTAATTATGTCGATATTGACTTGTTTGAATTTACACTAAAACAAAGAGATAAGGTTCTATGTCATCACACATTTGAAAATTATATTTTTGATAAATCAGTAGACTTAACAGGAAATTGTAATTTTATAAACAAGATTTAGAATAAAAAAGAATGACAGAAGAATTAGACCCTCTAGTAGAGTGGAGAAATACACATCTCGATTCGGTAAGTAAAAGTTTTTGTGCTGCAAAATGGTTAAATGCGTCCTTACATTTAGGACACGGTTTTACTAATTCATGCCACCTTCCTTTACCTCACCCAATTGATTTAGAAGAGATTAAAACTAATCCATCAGCTCTACATAACACTAAGTTCAAAAAAGAAATTAGAAAGATGATGCTAGAAGGTACTCGTCCTGCTGAATGCTCATACTGTTGGAAGGTAGAAGATATTGGAGACAATACTATTGGAGACAGGGTATTTAAAAGTAGAATCTATACCGATGAAGAGATTAAAGCAATTTCTGAATTACCTTGGAATGAAGACGTAAACTTAAAAACAGTAGAAGTATCTTTTGATAGAACTTGTAACTTTGCATGTTCATACTGTAATGCAGGATACTCAACGTCATGGGCTGCGGATATAGAAAAGAACGGACCATACCAAAACTTCAAAACAACATCAGCAGGAGCATATCATGCAGACGGCTCTTGGGCAGATGCTTTTGGAAAAAATAACAAAGATAACCCATATGTAGATGCATTTATCGAATGGTGGCCAGAACTATCACCAGGTCTACAAGAACTAAGAGTAACAGGAGGAGAACCTTCTGCATCTTTTAACTTTTGGAAATTCTTAGAGAGAATGCAAGAAACTCCAGCACCACACTTAAGGTTAGCAGTAAATTCAAATTTAGGAGTACATGATAAACTTATAGACAAGCTAATCAATATGTCAAAAACACTTCCTATTAAGGAGTTTGATTTATATACTTCTTGTGAAGCATTTGGAATACAAGCAGAATATATTAGACATGGATTAGATTGGGACCTTTGGAGAAAGAACCTAGTTAGGGTAATAGAAGAAGGAAACTTTAAACAGGTAATCTGTATGATGACTATTAACTCATTATGTTTATATTCCATTACAGAGTTTATGGATGATATGTTCTCACTAAAGGAAAAATACGGAATGAATAGTCCCGGAATCGACCTTAACATCCTTAGATGGCCAGCATTTATGTCCCCTACTAACCTACCAGAAGGAGAAAAAAGAAAACTACATAAGAAACTTTCAGACTGGTTTGCAATTAAAACAACCCACCCATTAATGATGGATCATGAAAGATCTCAAATTGAAAGGTTAATTAGCTACATAGACGTAATCGAACAAGGGCACGTAGAAACAGAAGAAGATATAGAAAAGCATCACCATGACTTTAAATCTTTTTACACTCAACATGATAAGAGAAGAGGTTCTGACTTTAGAAAAGCATTCCCCGACGCAGTAGAGTGGTACGATTCAATTGAAGTCGATACAAATATACCTCAAGTAAAGGTTAATGATGGTAGAATTACTCATTTCGAAGCTGGAGAATACTTACCGGATATGGAGAAGAGATTGACAGCAGTATCTACCGGACCTCTACCACCAGCAATAGCAAAAAGAAACGAATTAAATAAACAAAAGTAACCCCAATGGCTCATCAAGTACCTCAAACTATTCGACTAGCAGAACCTTGGGGCGGAGGCCACTATGCATTAGATACTGGCCTATGTAACAGGTTACTACATTGGGAACTAGTTTATAGTATGGTACAGCATACTAAAGGAGATCATCAAATAATGTGTTTAGATCAACATTGGTTTGAACTAGATTTCATATGGCTACCAGAAACACAGCTCATAGGAAAATATGAGGGTAGGTTAGAATCAGCAGATGAACCTTTTCATTCCTCTATATATTATGATAAAGTTAAGTTTAATTATATTTTTGATATTAAAAACAACTCTATAAGTAAACCAAATGTTATCTCCGACGAAATGGTTGAGAAGATGCATAAGACTGGAAAGTATAACATAGGAACGAAGGATCATTACATTACGGACTTTAAATGGGAACTTACACACTCTTTTACAGAAGATAGACCGGAATTTAACTTACACGATAAAAATTTCCACCAATGGGGACTATCTGATATGTCTTTTAAAGATGAAGCCTTAGATAGATATGTAAAGAACTTTACTAAAAACTTAGTTGGAATACATTTAAGAAGAGGAGCAGGAGTAAAGAAGACTCAAGATCAGATAGATAGCACAGACCCACATACAAGAAAGTTTTTTGCTGAAACAGAAGCAGATAAATACATCTCATCAGTATATACGTTTTACGATAATGCTGCAGTATTTACATTTATAGATAGAATCCTACAATTAAACGGAGATCAAAAATTTTATGTAAGTACAGACTTACCTCCTTCTGCTTTAACTTTTTTAACAGAAAAATACGGAAAAAAAATATTATCGAGGGCAGACTTAGTAGCCCAAATGCCTAGCGACCTCTTTTACCCATTGAAACTTGATTTCTCCAAAGACGATATATCTTTCTTAGATGAATCCTATATCCCTTCTGATAATACAGTGTATACTAATTTACTGCTTAGAAGAGTAGCGTTTTTTAACTGTATAGATTTAATAGCATTAGGAAATTCACTTTTAATGTTAACACCTCAATTTTCTACTTGGAGCTATGTAGCAAAAATACTGAATAATAAACCATCAGTAAACTTTGAAGATACTTTCCAAGATTTGGAATATTTATATATGGGTGTTAGACATGGCACATATCGACCGCCAGCAAAAATAAAAAATAAAGACGTTTTATAAAATGAATAAAGGTTTTGACTCTGTAGCGACATTTGAAAATACAATTGCTGAATACTATAATGCACCTTATGCTGTAGCAGTAGACTGTTGTACCCATGGCTTAGAATTAGCACTTAGGTATACACAGGCTACAGAGATAACAGTACCGAGACAGACTTACCTGTCTGTTCCTATGTTAGCTAATAAGTTAGACATAACCAGACATTGGAAAAACGAAAACTGGTATGATTATTACTACATTACTGAAAATATAATAGATTCAGCCGTTTATTGGCAAAAAAATTCGTATATTGATAGAACATTCATGGTGCTATCTTTCCAATTTAGAAAACATTTAAGTTTAGGAAGAGGCGGTATGATATTAACAGATGATAAAGAAGCAGCACATACACTTAGATGTATGGCTTATGATGGTAGAGATAATAATAAAGGAGCATGGGCTTCTCAAGAAATAGAATCAATAGGGTACCACTACTATATGACACCGGAAATTGCTGATACAGGAATACATAAATTTCCAGACGCAATTGCAACAACACCGAAAGAATGGTCGTATAAGAATTACCCTGACATTAGTAACTTAAAAGTATTTAACAATGGTTAACGTAAAAAATGAATATGGTAGATTAAGAGAAGTAATTGTCGGTAGAGTAGACAATGCTAACATGCCAAAGCATGGTTTTGATCTACATGCTATAAATTATGCGGACAAAGATAAAATTCCATCCGACGAATTAGGGTTTTTCGATCCTCAAGTCTATGAAGAATCTGTAGAAGATTTAGATCTATTAGCAGAAGCATTAGAAGACTTCGGAGCAGTTGTACATAGACCCAATGTATATGATACTACAAAAACCGTGTCTAACGGATATTGGGAGACAGATCAATACTATACATTCTGCCCTAGAGATACTATGACAGTTATAGGAGATACCCTTATAGAATCACCTATGACGTTAAGGTCTAGACAGTTCGAAACAGATGCATATAGAGAATTATTTATAGACTATAACGACAAAGGAGCCAAGTGGATTTGTGCACCAAAACCGAGGTTAACAGATGATTCATATCAGAGAGATAACTTAAATGATTTAACACTAACAAACGTAGAACCTGTCTTTGATGCAGCAAATATACTAAGGCATAACGACGATATACTTTATTTAAATTCTAACACAGGAAATAAAAAAGGACATACCTGGTTGAAGAATATATTAGGAGATAAATACAATGTACACTACTTAGAAAATATGTATTCATATTCTCATATAGATTCTACAATTGCTATTCTTAGAGACGGTCTAGCATTGGTCAATCCATCTAGAATAAACGAAAAGAACATGCCAGAGTTATTTAAAGGCTGGGATATTATATATGCACCACCAATGGTAGATATAGGATATAAAGGAGTGCTAAGAGCATCAGAATGGGTAGGTATAAACCTTATCTCATTAGATGAAAACACAGTATGCGTTGACAATAGACAGACAGAATTAATTAAAGAACTTAAGAAGTACAAGATTGAAGCTTTAGACTTAAATATAAGACACTCTAGAACACTAGGAGGCTCTTTCCACTGTTGTACTGCTGATATGATACGAGACTAATGAATAATGTAGTAATTAAAAGTAGGATACCTAAAAGAATTATAAAAGATGACTTTTTAGACTTCGATTATAAGAAACAACCATTAACTAACTCTTCAGAATTAGATAATTGGAGAAGTCAAGGATATACTCATGATAGTTTCTTAGGGTCAATGTACAATAGTACAAATCCAATGCCCAAGTGGGTCGATCAAATACCGGACGCACTAGGAATGACCAAATGTGGCTTTGTCTTCTACAGAATGGACCAGTTAGATATTATGCCACCTCATGTCGATCACTTTGACACATACTGTAGAGTATTTGAAGTAGAAAGAGAGTTAGTATACAGAGCAATTGTATTCTTAGAGGATTGGAAACCTGGTCACTACTTTGAGTACGATAGTAGAGGAATAGTAAACTGGAAACAGGGAGACTATATAATATACAGTACAGATACACCTCATGCAGCAAGTAATATAGGAACATCCCCTAGATATACTTTACAGGTTACAGGTATACTAAAATAAACGTTATGAATTTTGTTTTTGAAGACATAGAGAATAAACTTAACCTAATATCAGCTAACACCTTACGAGATGCAA
>Ga0115008_10005511_pt1 | contig 10443 bp, 10 predicted proteins | sample FraStrMetagenome_FD_87164 | JGI IMG/M metagenome (GOLD analysis project Ga0115008, IMG submission 87164) | Marine eukaryotic phytoplankton communities from Arctic Ocean - Fram Strait ARC3M Metagenome | ecosystem: Environmental > Aquatic > Marine > Oceanic | place: Fram Strait | collected...
CCCGTCGCAGTTGACCGTCCCGGCGCTCACCTCGTCGCCCTCACGCTTGGCCCGCGGGATGGGTTCGCCGTTGATCGCCGCCTCGTCCACCTGGCTCACGCCCTTGACCACCACGCCGTCCACCGGTATCCTGTCACCCGGCAGCACCAGGATGGTATCCTCCGGCTGGATCACAGACGTGGGCACCGTCCGGTAATACTCACCCCCGTTCGAGTCGTCGACACCCTTGGGCACGAGCCTCGCGGTCGGCGGCAGGAGATTGAGCAGCGCGCTCATGTCGCTCGTCGCCCTGAGCTTGGCCCGCTCCTCCACCGCCCTGCCCAGCAGCACGAACGCGAGCAGCATCACGGGCTCCTCGAAAAATGTCGGCCACCCGAGCTTGGGAAGCATCACCGCCGCCGTGCTCATGCCGAAGGACGCGAGCGCGCCGAGGGATACCAGCGTGTTCATGTTGGGCCCGCCGCTCTTGAACGAGTTCCACCCGTCCACGAATATCTCCCGGCCGGGACCCAACATGGCGAACAGCGACAGCCCCGCGTGCACCGGCGTGCTGCAAAACACCTTCAAAAACGCCGGCGGGCAGCACCCCTGGAGCATATGAGACGCGTGTCCAATCAGGCACGTCGCCGCGAGCGCCCACGCCACCACCACCCGCTTGGTGCTCTCCCGGATCCGCGCTAACCTATCCTCGCGTTTGCTCAGCGCCGCGTCCATCGCGGACACGTTGGACACCGCCACCCCGCACGCCTCCCGCACCGAGGTTGGGAAACCCCGCTCCGTTACCGTCTCCGCCAGTTTCTCACCCACCGCGCGCACCGCGTTCACCACCTGGTCCTCGAAGTTGGCCGTCACAACCGCGACTCCATCGGGAAGTGGCGCGTTGACGTCGACGCCGACCCTGACCAGCGCGGACTCGTTGGCGAGGTTGACGGATGCGGACACCACGGCGGCGTCCGCCTCCAGGGTCTTGCGCACGTTCGCGGCGCACCCGCCGCAGTGCATCCCGCGGACGTCCAGCATGACCACCTCCTCCAGCCACCGCACGTTGACGTCGCCGCTCTGCCCGTCGTTCGTCGAGAAGGACGCGGTGGCGGACGCGTTGAGCCGCGAGGCGTCGCCGCCGCCGCCGCCGCCGCCCTGGCCGAATCGGGGTCCCATTCCTCCGCCGTTGCCCCCGCCGCACCGCTCGAACGCGACGTAGGCGCCGGTGGCCAACGCCGCGGACGTGGCGGCGCCGACGGCCACCTGCCTGCGACTCCACCCGTCGTCGGTGTACCCCATCGCCCGCTTGCAGCAGTCGCGAAGGGTCTGGCCCTCGGGCACCAGTCCTATCTTTTGGAAGAAGGCGTCGCATTTCGCGCAACGATCGACGCGCGGGCGGCGGTGGTGACGGCCGCACGGGAACCCTGGGGCGCACGGCACGAGCGGCGTGGGCCCGAGACCGCGCGGTGGGGCGCCCCCGCGGATGCTCAGCGCCGGTCGGAGCGGCTCGCGTCGCGCCAACGCCGCGGGCCTGGGGCACGCGACGCTCGGGGAGACAATCGTCCGAGTCATCTTTCGGGTGCCGCATCGCGCCCTCACGCGGTCGTTACCGCTCGCCCTGAGCCTCAGGGTCGGCGCGGCGACGTGCGACGTCGTCATCGCGAAAGACATGGTCGCTGTACCCAGCCGATGGCTCCAACGCCCGGCTCCGTGGTGCGTCGCGGCTGCCAATGCTCCGTTGAGACGACGTGCCGAACCCTGATGCTCAGGGCCAACGAGATCTCAACTCCTTTCCCGGATCGGGCTTTGTACATTGACCCCGTGTGACTCGTCATTCTTTGGTATATTTCTCCCCAGTCAACATGATCCACAAACGACGATTTTCGGCCACCTGTTCAAAGTTCCGACGATCTAAGCACCAACCGCCGACGCCACTAGACGGAGCGCGTCCGAAGAGACAGCCTTTCGTATCGTCAATCGACCATGGACGTCGAACTCATCGCTGATGCCATCGGCGTTCCTGTCTGGGCCCTCGTGCCGATGGCCCTCGCGGCCGCGGCGGTGCTGGTCTTCATCCTCGACGGCCTCTCGCACTCCGTGCTGAAGCCCGGCAAGAGCCCCCCGGTCATAGGCACCACGCCAATCGTCGGCGGCATGATGGAGTTCCTCAAGGGACCCATCGGTCTCATGGCCAGGGCCTACCCCAAGTATGGCGAGGCGTTCACCGGTGAGTTTCGCTCCAAAATCCCTCCCCTTCGTCCCGATCGCGGCGCCGATTGACCGCCACTTGGAGGCCACGTCGCCCGGAGATCGCCGAATTCGCGAAATTTCCCCGCCGACGCCCACCCTGACCGCGCCTTTCCCCCGCTTCATTCCACAGTCCCGGTGTTCCACAAGCGCATCACCTTCCTGATCGGCCCCAAGGTCTCAGAGCACTTCTTCAAGGCGAGGGACACGGAGATGTCCCAGAAGGAAGTGTACGAGTTCAACGTGCCAACCTTTGGCAAGGGTGTCGTCTTCGACGTTGACCACACCACCCGCGCCGAGCAGTTCAGGTTCTTCGCCAGTGCGCTCAAGTCCGACCGCCTCCGCCAGTACGTGGGCATGATGGTCAAGGAGGCGGAGGTTTACTTCGCCAAGTGGGGCGATGAAGGCGAGGTGGACCTCCTCGACGTCCTCTCCGAGCTCATCGTGTTAACCGCGTCGCGGTGCCTGTTGGGCCGCGAGATTCGCGAGACTCTGTTCGCCGAGGTGACCACCCTGGTCCACGACCTGGACAAGGGCATGGTTCCCCTCTCCGTGTTTTTCCCCTACGCCCCCATCGAGGCGCACCGCAAGAGGGACAAGGCGCGGAAGGACCTGGCGGCCATCTTCGACAAGGTGATCCAAGGCCGGAGAGAGAGCGGAAGCACCGAGCCCGACGTCCTCCAGACGTTCATCGACGCCAGGTACAAGGACGGCTCGAGGCTGACCAACGACCAGGTGCTGGGCATGCTCATCGCCGTGCTCTTCGCCGGCCAGCACACTTCCTCCATCACATCCACCTGGACCGGCCTGTTGTCCATCGCCAACAAGGACCGCATCTTCCCCAACCTGGAGAAGGAGCAACGGACGGTGATGGAGAAGCACGGGGATAAGATCGATTTCGACGTCCTCGCCGAGATGGACGAGCTCCACTTCTGCATCAAGGAGGCGCTCAGGATGCACCCGCCCCTCATCATGCTCCTCAGGCAGTGCCACGTCCCTTTCGAGGTGGAGACCACCGAGGGCAAGAAGTTTGTCGTCCCCAAGGGCCACATCGTCGCCACATCCCCCGCGTTTGCGCACCGCATGGACAAGGTGTACACCGAACCGGAAAAGTACAAACCCGAACGGTTCAAGGGTGACAAGCCCGAGGACAAGGCCGCGTACGCGTCCTTCATCGGGTTCGGCAGCGGGCGGCACGGATGCATGGGAGAGACGTTCGCGTACATGCAGATCAAGACCATCTGGTCGCACCTGCTCCGCAACTTTGACTTTGAGCTCGTGGGCGACTTACCAGAGCCCGACTACGAGGGGATGGTCGTCGGCCCCAAGCACCCGTGCACCGTGCGGTACAAGCGCCGCAAACTCTGAGCCGGTGGTGCGATCGTAGTACCGGACCCCGCAGCAGCCGCGTAATTAAAAAATTTAATGTCACATAAGCTCGTTCATCATCGAACAGTCTCCGGCGTAGCTGCGTAACGAGAAACCTTCATGTCACAAACGTATCCAACTGCACTCTGAGAGTCATTTTCAACAGCGCCGTTGGATCATGAGCAACCGCCGGGTCCTGTCCCTGTTGGCGCGCCGGCTCGAGGCGGTCCGGCTCGCGCCGTCGACGTCCTCGATCGAGGGCGTCAGGCAATTGAGCTGCCTGGGTCGGGGGAGCGCCGCGGGGTCCGCGCTCGGCGAAGATCGATGGGCCACCAACTCCACCGGTGCGTCTGTACCCTCCGTGGCGCACTGGGCGGAGTGGAGACGGGGGATGAGCAAGTCCAAGTGGCCGTTCCCGAAGAGCGGCGGCGTCGAGGGGTTCCCGGATCAGTACGTGCGCAGTATTAAGCGCAGGGTGACCAAGAAGCAGCACCACGCGGGTACGTGCGCCACGCCGGGACCGCACCTTTGTCCCTAACCCTAGTACCCGACGCAAACACACGATACGATCGCGCATTTCCAACCAACGCAGTCACTGAGCACGTGCCACTCACTCACCACCTTTCGATCCAATCAACGCAGGTCAGAACAAGGTACCGGATGCCAACCCTGGGGTGTTCATCGGCCAGCTCCCGGAGAGCGGCCTGGAGAGGCACTTACGGGACGTGTCCGAGGACGCCAGGGCGGCGATGGTGACCATCCTGGACATCGAGTCGGCGGATACGAACAAGCCGGACCTGCCCTCGATGGAGACGATCGACGCGGAGGAGAGCGAGGAGCACCGGCTCAAGGCGGAGAGACGGGAGAGCGAGAAGCAGAAGGAGGAGGCGCACAGGGCTGCGCGCGTGGCGGTGAGGGACGAGTTTGGGGGTTCATCGGCGACGGGCAGGCGGAAAACCTCGGTGGCGCGGGTGACACTTCGACCCGGCGAGGGTGCCATCACGATCAACGACAACTCGTTCGACAGGCACATCCCCGACATCAACCACCGCGGGTTGATGTTAAGGCCGTTCCTGGTGACGAACACCATGGGTTTGTTCGACTTGAAAGCCACCGTTCACGGCGGGGGCATCTCAGGGCAGGCGCAGGCCATCAGACACGGCATCGCGCGCGCGCTCGAGCTGTACGAACCCGCGTTCAGGCCCGCGCTTAAGAAGGACGGTATGCTCACGCGTGACCCGAGGAAGGTTGAGAGGAAAAAGCCGGGCAGGAAGAAGGCGAGGAAGGCTTTCCAGTGGGTCAAGCGTTAGCGTCGTCGTTTGTTGTCATTTGTTGTAGGCACCGGCGTTCAGTCACTCAGTCCTCGAGTATCTTGCGCAGATCGTCCAGATCCGCGCCCCCGCCCACCGCCTCCAGCACCTTGCGCGCCATGTCCGTCGTCGCACCGCCCTCAGGGTCCAACGCGTCCTCCTCCGCCATCGCCATGAACCCCTCCATCTCGCGTTCCAGCCGGTCTCGAATGGCCATCGCCTCGTCCCGGCTCCGCTTGGCATCCTCCAGCCGCGCCTCCATCGCCGCGATGTGCGCGTCGATCTCCGCGTCGTCGATGTCGTCGATGTCGTCCAGCGGGGTGACCACGGGTCCCCGGGGTTCCGCCCTGTGCGCGTCCACGACACGAGCCGCGAGTGACTCGCGGTACTCCTCGATGGTGTGTCCCATGCTTTCCAGCTCCGCCACCACCTCGGGCGGGTACACCACCCTTTCAGCTTTGACCATTTCGTCGAATCCATCCAGCCTTGCGCCGGCGAGCTGCTCGACCATTCGCGCCGTCTCGGCGTCCAGCGATCCTTCCTTCTCGAGCTGGAGCTTGAGCGCCTCGAGCTCGGACAAAGCCGCCGTGGTGCCGCCCACCAGCTCCTCCCTCATGGCTCGGATCCTACTCGAGAGGTCCCCGTGGAGACCGTCGAGCTCCTCCATCGTCGCGCCGGTCTCTAAACCCTGGAGTTGCTCCGACGTCGACTTCAGGTCCGCCTTTAGGGCGGCGGCCTCGTCCTCGAGCTGAGCCTTCAGAGCCTCGTACTCCGCATCGGCGTCGAGAGATCTCAACGTCGGTAAATCGTTCCCGCCAAAGCTGAGCTCGGCAAGATCCGGGTGGGGCTCCACGCCCACGGCGGCGAAGACGGCATTCGGCGTGGGCGAGCGGGCGTGAGAAGGGGACCCGGAAGGCTCGGCCATCTCGCGCGTTCGGGTTCCGTGCGCCGGGGTGTGCGCAGGGGCGGACCGCGACAACTCGGTAAGTACCACGTGAAAGTAACACTCTGAACTAAATATGGCGTCGGCGGGCGCCGGTCAGCATCCCGGAGGCTGCGTCCGCGGGTGCGTCATGCTCACGCAGGACATGATCGCCACCGCCGCGGTCTCCACACGCAGCCTGAGCGGCCCCAAGCCCACCGGCCTCGCACCGGCCGCCACCAACATCTCCACCTCCTCCGGCGTGAAGTCACCCTCCGGCCCCACGATGAGCACGCCACCGCCGTCCTCGCCGTAGTACCCGGCGTCCACGTCATCGCCCATCCTCGTATCCGCGGAACACATGACCTCCCTCAGCGGCGGTGCACCCGCGGCGCACAGCAACGCCACGGGAGCGCGTCGCACCGCCTCGCACAGCTGTGTCACATTCGTGGGCGGACGCACGGCGAGCCGGTGACGACGTAGGCACTGCTTGGCGGAGGCAGCCGCGACGCGCTCCCACCGTCCTTCCCGTCCCGACCGTTCCGTGTCGTCGTCGTCGCCGTCGTCCTTGCCTTTCTTCCGCGCACCTTTCTTGTCCTGCGACGACCCACCGACGGAGTTGGATCGTTCGGTGAGCGTCGGTATCAGCGACGCGGCTCCGAGCTCTGAGCACTTCTCCACGAGCCAGTCCGCGCGTCCCCCCTTGAGGCTCCCGCACGCCACGGCGACGTCCCACCGTGGACCGGCGAACGGGATCCGCCTGACTTCCTCCACGGCGGCCACCGCGGCCACGCCCCCGTCCCTCCCGCTGCCCTCCATGCCCACGAGCTCCGCGATAACCAAACCCCCGGCGCCGTCGCACACCTCGAGCCGATCCCCGGGCTTGAGCCTGAGCGCCTTGGTGGCGTGCCTCGATTCCTCGCGTCCCAGGTGGAAGGTACCGCCCGAGGACGGCAGTGGGTCATCTACATAGAAGCGGTGGAGGCGCGACGCCTGAGCCTCCCTCGCGGCGGCGTATCCGGCGTCGGCAGCGCCCGCCGCGGTCTCGCCGTCCGACGCGGATGCACGGCTCGACGATGCCGCGCGCGGTGCGACGGCGGAGCGAGGCGACCATCCGGCGCGCGCGCGAGGACGAAGAAGGCGCAGCGCGGGCGAGCGCACCATGGCGGTCAGCATGGCCCCCTTGCAACCGACGACGGCGCGGAGTGAACTGAGACGACCGAGAATCGAGAGGGAACTTTGGGTGGAAACTTTTCGGTTAAAACTCTCAACTGCGCCGAGTGCGTGTGGAGAGCAGGGCACGTCGACACGAAAGAATGCTCGCGCGACTACAACTCCGTACAATACGCTATGATCACCTAGTCGACTACTGCACCGGGTCCGCCCCGGTTCCTTCACGCGCCCGTGCCGCCGATACCCGCTCCCCGACCATCTCGTTGACGGCTGCGAGAACGACAGTGGCCGAGGCTATCCTCGCGGCTCTCGGCACCGTACCCCGCCACAGCGCCCGCACGCCGTCGTGCCTCACGAGATCCCTCGCCGTCGCCACGTACCCCTTGCCCCGTCGCGTCCCTCCGTCGCCCAGGTTGGACTGCATCAGGGTCTTGACCGTGTCGATGGGCTGAGTGAGCACCCCCGCCGTGCCGCCCGCCGCCGCCGCCGCGACGAAGGCGTCCAACCCGCGCCGTTTCGCATATTCCGGCACCCACGGCTCCGCCCGTTCTCTCAGCCACGGTGCACCGCAGAGGTACCCGCACGCATACAGCCCCTCCCTCGCCATCGTGGCGCGCACGCCCCTGAACGCCACCTTCGGGCCGTGCGTTCTCACGAGCCCGCTCACCACCCCTCCGAGCGATCCGCCGAACTTCTGCTGCTGCGTCATGCACACGTCCAGCGGGTTGATCACCGCGCCGGACACCGCGCCCGCGAGCAGCGCGGAGGCGACGCGCGTGGACCAGCTAGGGTTCGTAAGAACGTCCACATCAGATGCCGACCCGCCGATGGCCCTCTCCAGTTGCCTGCTCCCCCCGAACTGGACCACCTTCATGGGCACCCCGATGAGCACCCCCGCGGTCCAGCCCCGGTACCACACCGCGGGGTTCATGGGTAGCATGCGACCGTCCTGCGTGAAGTTTTTCAGCGTGTGCAGGGGCTGGGGAAGATGGAGTTGGGGCGTCAGTTCCGTTGGGGCGTCAGTTCCGATGGTTGTTTTCGGTCGGATCGGGGCGGGTGCCCAGTGACGTGGGATGGATACGATGCGCGTCAGTACGGGTCTCACCTGGTTGATCGATACCTCCACCAGGCCGGCGAACGCGCCGATCCCAGCCTGCGTGGCGGGATCGAGCGTCGCGGCCATCCCGATCTACCCCACCGCGTAGCCCGCCCGGCGACGACGACTCTGACGCGTGACTCCGATTGATGATTCATTCAGTATGCAGTTTGGCGATCGGATAGTCGAAGGTCGGGACACTTACGTCGTCCACGCCCACAACTCGTCGCGCACCGTCTTCAAGGAAGCGAGACCGGGTCGAGGAAGATGTCGGGTATCTGGAGGAGGTTCGCGTCCGTCGCGTGCCGATCGGGACGCGCCGCGTCGCTCGAGGCGTCCACCGCGGTCGCATCCCTCGGCGCCAACCCTAGTTACGGGTCGAGTGCCACGCGTGGGTTCACCCATCGCGGATCGGGGTCCGAGCGTTGGCTCGCGGCGTGCGCCAACCACCAGGGGTTCGCCGCGCGGGGCTTCCGCACCCACGTCGCGGTCGCATCGGACGCATCGGACGCGTCGGACGCATCGAACGCGGCCTCGGGCGGCAACGTGGACTACTACTCCGTGAAGCCCACGAGGGGGAAAAACCGGTGGAGGCGCGCCCGGGCGAAGGCCGCGTTCATCAAGACGCAGGCCCGGGAGCACCGGGAGAACAAGACGATGCGCGCCGAGGAGAGGGAGGCTAAGCGGCTGCAGCGGTGGAGGGAGAACGCGGACGCGGCGCGCGCGTGGAAGGCGAGGAAGGAAGCGGAGGCGGTGGATCGGGCCGAGTCGGCGCTGCGCCAACTCAACGAACTCGACGGGGACGAGACGCGGGCGTGAGTCACGTAGACTATCTGTGTTACGCTCAGACACTCGTATCTGTGTTACACTTGGACACTCATTAATTACCGAACCGAATACTTCATCGACGTGCCGGCTGTTTGTCGTCGACGCGACCTCTTCCCCGCCGGCGCGTACTCGTATCCACACTCACCCGACCCGTGTGCTTAACCCCGCCCCGCCCCGGTGGTCAAGCACTTGGGCTCCTTCCCCGGCTCGAAGTTGTTCAGCACGTCGTCAACCTTGACGAACTGCACCACGCTGCTGTACTTGCCGATGATGGGCTTTAAGATGGCCCACACGGGCTTGAACGCCCACGGCGAGTCAATCGCGGCCACCTGGTTAAGTCGCTTGGGGTAGTACTTGCGGAAGACGTCGAGGATGCAAAACTTGGCGAGGTCCAGGTCCGCGTTCTTGCCGGAGAAGTCCCGCATGTCCCAGACCGCGTAGATGGAACCGCTACCTTCGGGTGCATCCTCCATCATCTTGAGGCACTGCTCCACGGCCTTCACGGCGTGTTTCTTGGCTACGTCCAAGTCTCGCTCCTTGATGACGTGCTTGGCGATCTCCACGACGATGACGGCGCGGCCTTCTTTGTCGAGGTGGGGGTGGACGTACGCGGCGCCGGCGTCGGTGGATTGCTTGACGTCCTCCTCGGTGATATCACCGAGGTCCGCGCGCCAGCGGAGGAAACCCTCGAGCTTATCCGCCGCGGCGTCAGCATCCATTCGGCGGTCCCTCAGGAACCAGAGCGCGGTCTCGTCGTCGCAGGGGGGGCAGCCGTCCTTCGCCTCGAGCGCGGCCTTGACGGCGGCCAGGCCCGCGGCCTCCTCCTCCGGCGAGCCCTCGGCGTTCATCACCCTCTCCCCGACCGTCTCCTCCGCGCGGACGACCAACCGGGACGCCCGATCGCGGCCACGCGTCGTATTCTTCATCCCGAGAATCGGCTTTCCAAACCTTTGGGGCCGAGACGCGGTGGAGGTGGAGACGCGCGTGCCCCGCGCCTTCGCGACGACCGGGGCGCATCTCACCGCGGCGGCCGCGTGTGCCATCGACATCGACATCGTTTGCTTCGCTGTTCCCGAGAGACACAGCCCGTGCGCGCGCGACAGCGATTGGTGACCCCGGATTGTTCTGTTCCCGTGACGATGACGAGGTGTATCTATCCAGAACGATATTTTCCTCGAGTTCGTTGCGCGTGATTGGGCGAATCGTCAACAGAGCATCTAGCCGTGACATGCGCATTTGGCTCGTATTTGTGTAATTTGTCAAAATGCTCACTGGAACTCGCCACTAAACTTTGAACTCGCCAGTCTCTGGGTCCCTGCGCTTGACCAACCGGCCGAATATATCCCGTTGCTCCTTCGCGCCCCACACCCGCTCCTTGGCGTACCCCCACATCACCTTGGCCCCCCCGTACGCGGCGGCGACGGACGAACCACGGCCGTCCTCGCGGTACACTCCAGCGTTGAGTCGAAAAGCGGTTTTGGCCTCATCCGCCACTGACGCGACGTCATCCTCGGATA
>Ga0115008_10005512_pt1 | contig 10441 bp, 6 predicted proteins | sample FraStrMetagenome_FD_87164 | JGI IMG/M metagenome (GOLD analysis project Ga0115008, IMG submission 87164) | Marine eukaryotic phytoplankton communities from Arctic Ocean - Fram Strait ARC3M Metagenome | ecosystem: Environmental > Aquatic > Marine > Oceanic | place: Fram Strait | collected 2012-06-18
CCCAAACATTGTGATAAGGAGTATGGGGTACTTGGAATGGTTAAAATTAAGTTTCTGGAAGTGAAGATACAAAATTTGACCAAATCGCGCACCAAACGCGCACCTGGGTAGAAAAGGGTTAACTAGATTTTAGAAGATGATTCCGCGATTACGACAACGTAGTGAAATTTGTGGTTTGCGGAGTTTTTAAGAATAGCCCCCATCCCATGTCTGTGCTCTACACCTGGCCTGATTCTATTTCTGAGCTAGACGAGCACATATTAAGATTTTGTCGTGGTTCCAGATTTAGCTATTTTTTTTTTAAATATTACATATTCATAATTGTTTCGTCGACCGTTTTGGTGACCCTTCAATTGTATAACTTGGCTTTCAGTCGAAAGACAATGTGGAGTCATTGCCAAAGCTTTTGAAGTAGCAACAAAGTTAGAATGAGACGCCCTTTATAACTGCCGCCATTCTTGAACAAAAATTGGTCGCAAATCCCAATTGGTGTACCACCATTTCCATTTGCCCTGGAAAGCGTCATAAAACAAGTGGATTTCGTCCCCCAAGACGTCCGTTTTATTATTAGAGACATTCAACCATTTCTCCGCTTTAAGTTTTTGACGTTCTTGCTCCAACTCAAAAGAGCGGCGTACCCACGCAAGATTACCACACTTCCAGGGCTTACTTCTTCGCATTGGAAATGGCATAATGGATTCGTCAGCCAAGAGAAAGTCGATTTCATGATACAATTCGTTACGATTGAGTAGCACACAATCTAGAGCACGAATTCTGGCTGTATAAGAATGTCCTATATCTTCAAAATATTTTGTACAGCAGCGACCGGCTTGCACACGGAGTGTCTCCGGAGTGCCAGGGTGCTCATTGAGAAAAGGAGCCATATCCAAAATTGAGCCATGTAAGCCAACCAAGCATCGTTCTTCACTATTTTCACCTGCTATTGTCCAATTCATCCAGGATTCTGTAAATTCAAAATAAATTCTTTTCCTTGATCTATTGTGGTGTAGCATATTTCTCGAGTGGAGAAGTTCTGCGATATCACATGTCTTCATTCGAAGGTCTAGTCCATTAGGTTGAATATTTTTCATGGAGCGGAGGAAAGCACTTTTTGCAACTTCGATACGGAAAAGACTTCGAAAATCACGACAAAGAAGGCTATTCCATATATGCCTAGCAGGCGAAGATAGTCCAACTCCATTATGGCTTCCTCCATATTTCTCATGCGTATCATCCGTTAGCAAGAAGCATGCTTTCGAAGAGCAGCCGAAATCACAAATGTCTCGAGCAGTAAGATACGTAAAGATATTCAATTGAATATCAGTCGGGAGCATATCTATAAACATCTTTTTGCCATCATCTTCTAATGATTTGTGCCATTTTTTCACGTCGACTACCCCATCATTGTTTTTTGAAGCTTGATGACCAACACTTGAATCATCAGTTGCATTATCTTCATATTTAGAATAACCACTAACGTTACTACGATACGCCTTGGCAATAACTCCAGGAAGAAAACTAAACAGTACGCTATATAAACCAAAATGTACCAATTCTTCCACAACATGCCTCACTCCATGAGAAGATATCTGATCATAAACTCGACAAGTCATGGCTAAAATCGGTGCAATAATAAACTCATTCGCAGCCCATCTTCTACCTTGACCATTCCTCTGTTCCTCATGACCCCTAGGACGATCGAACGCATGATCATGCCGCACCCTACTGCGCATCGCCAAACGCGTCCTTCCCTGACTTCTACTCGCATCCGGCGGATGGTACACATGGTTACAGCTTAATTCTTTTCTCCAAATCGTAATGCCTATTAACACAAATAGAATGAACGCTTGTGGTCCATATCGATATAGAATATACATGGCCAAGGCGTTCAAGCTGTGTTCATGGTCGTTGCTGTAGTATTGCTCGAAGGCATTGGAGAGTATGGATGGTTCATGTATTTGATACAACAGCTCTGTACCTAATATTATCATGTCAATGATGGTATTGTACCGTTCAAGTATGTGTAGGAGCAGGTAGATTATGGGTTCGATGGGTCAAACGATGGAGCTGAATAGGGAGTGATAGTGAAGAAGATGAAATGGGATTGGCAATAATATAACGAGAGATTGTGTTACAAAAATCCTCGTTATTTTTCTTTTTCGTCGGTCGTTGATGCGTTGCTTCTGTGTGCATGAATGTGTGTGCCATAAGTTCGCCAGCGGCAGGTCAAATCGAACCAGCAGTACGTGTACTTCCTACGGGTACACTTTTTTTATGTCGCTCTCTAAACTATATATGTACCGTATTTGGAGTTCTCATCGCTGCAATGGTTTGTTGACACGAACCATATGGAACTTAGCAGGAGGCACAGGCAAACTCTGCACCCACGAACGGGAGGTTCCCGCGCGAAAATAATTCTGCAATTATTATTGTAGCCGAGGAATAAGTTTGAAAAGTCTCTCAAAGGTATTTGATATCTCTAAAGAGCTTTCTAAAGTATAATATGATCTGAGAGTGATTGTGATGTCTCTAAAGTACGACATAATCTGCATTACAGAGAGAGAGAGAGAGAATTCCTTCAGTATGAAGTATTTCTTATTTACCAAAAAATACCGAATATATATATATAAATATGTAATCAAAGTTTTGCCTTTTTATTATTATTCTTGTAGTCATTGCCATCAGCTTCGGACGTAAGCTCATAACCCGACTGATAGTTTTTAAATACATTACCATGCGGACCTAGAAATGACAAACAATTGCGAAAGAAGATACAGTCTCGTTCACTTTCAGATAAGTTCAGATCTTCTATGCTCCTACAGGCTGTTCTGGTAAACATGCCCGGAACTGCCATATCCATAGGAGTATCAGTTCCAAATAAGACTCTTCCCTCTTCAAAAAAATCTAAACACTGGCGAATATTCATCGGTTGATATCCAAACGTGGCTGTATCAACATAAAACCGTTTCAAATCATCAAATTTTTGCTGCTCGAGCGATGAATTAAAGTTTGACATCTGCACTGCAAATCTTTCAGTGAAAAAAGGAATCATACCGCCTCCGTGATGCCCAACTATCTTCAGCTCAGGATATCGTTGCAAAACTCCAGAAAGGGCAATATGAACCATTGCAACGGAAGTATCATAAACCCATCCAAGTGAGTTCCAAATCGCGTGCATACTACCATTTTCACTGTACCGAGAGTAATCGGCATGTGATTGTGGCCGACATGGATGCAACCAAATAGGCGAGCTATTAATTTCTGACAGCATGTAAAGAGATTCAAATCGGACATCGTCAGGTGGAACTGCGTCAGGACCAACAAACAAGGCACTGCCGACCAGGTTCAATACATCAATGGCATATTTATATTCTTCCATCATGACTTTCTCATTCACGGTAGGAATCAACGCAACGCCAACAAAATACCGCTTTCCTTCGGACGTTAAAGCACTCGAACAAAACTTTGCCATGGCCTCATTTGCGATCCGACAAGCACGAGCTGCCAAACTGGGATTTGACCATACCGTCGGGCATGCCTCAATCCACGGCAGAGGAATTAATATTTGACCTACCACTCCCTCCTTCTTCATATATTCAATTCGAGACTCAACGCATGCTGAGTTCTTACAATCAAGAAGAGGAATTTTATCAAACAGCTGTTTGAATGGAGGTGCTCCGGTTTGTTCGGCAAGGAAAGCCATTAGCTCCGGTGCCGCAAAGTGTGTGTAGGCATCAATTTTAGGAACCATCGCCGTCGTCTTCAAAGCAACAAATACTTCTCCAGGTGAATAACTAAACTTTGTTCAGTATCCGTAATTTGTCACTTTCATCGATACTTTATAGATGCGCACAAGCGACAGAAGTAAGGTGGTAAGTTTTTCAACTTTATATCTATATCACTAACATCTTGAGACTTGAGATCTCTGACGGATGAAGATGAGTGAAAAGATGAGATGAACGCGAACTGAGGTACATGTATGAGCTATGAGCTATGAGCTATGAGCTGATTGAATCTTCGCATAGTTTCTCATCATGAGAATAGAACGTAGAACGTACGAGTAGAACGTAAAACGAAAACTTGTCCTCAATTTCATCTCTCTCATTAGAATTCACTCGTGACATTGGTGAGAAATCAATGACTGAGGTTTTGGTATCAACAACGTGAAGACTACCTTCACCTTCAGCCAAAATTATATGTGCGTAATCTAAGGTTGCTTCGAATTCTCACTGAACGGACGCAGTAAGTAAATTCTAAGTAAACTCATGAAATCTATCATTTATATCAAATATCCAAATTCTCTCATCGCCTAGGATTAATTCCTTAAGAAATTATTAATACCTACTTCTACATTTACTCTGAATACCTCAAGGCTGCAACCGGTGCATATCTGTAATGCACAGTCAATATATTAACTCCAACTGAAATGTTTTTCAAACCGAATACGGAATAGATGTTGCATCATCATCGCAAAAATAGGAGCCTTTTCAAAAATGACTAAATCGGTAGTAACTCTCATTTCGAAAAGCATTATTTTTCGTGTCAAGTACAAAATATCAAGTAAGACAACGTTGTTGATTTGAATCAAATGCGTCAATGATTAGAGATAAACAAACTTTAAGAGTAAATGAAAAACGACACCGAAGCTGAGTTCCGGTACGATACGAAATCTTCTTTAAGCTTCATCACATGACTGCTCTCTTCTAAGCTTTTCCAAAGTTTTCAGCGCGAGCTCTACATGAAGTCTAGAGCCCAATGGCAAAACTTCCTCATCAATTGCAAAATGGGGGTGATGAAGTCCGTAATGACTAGGTGGATTCATGGCGTCGCCTTGACCCAAAAAAAGAAATACTGATGGAACTGTTTCAGCAATAAAAGAAAAATCTTCTGCTCCCATTGTCGGGTCAGTAATGGTCATTTTTCCGTCAATAGCCAAATCTTCGGCAACTCCCGTCACGAAGTCAAAAAGCTCAGCATCATTTACAGTCGGGGGGTAATAATCCCTCCAAAAGGTTGCATTCATGGAGCAACCGTGTGCTTCAGCAACAGCAGCTGAAATCTTTTTCACCTTTTCTTGCAACTCCAATAATAATGTGGTAGATAACGCACGAATAGTTCCACGGAGAACTACCTTAGATGGTATAACATTGAAGGTTTCACCTGCGTCGATCATTGTGACAGAACAAACACCAGACTCAGAAGGCGATAAGTGCCTAGACACGATACTCTGCAAAGAAAGCACAATAGCCGAGGACGCAACAACTGGATCCACGGTAAGATGTGGCATCGCAGCATGACCGCCTACACCAGTCACTACAAGCTCAAACGCATCTGCACCGGCGAAGAGAGCTCCTGGTCGGCCACCTATAACACCCGATCCTAAAGTCGGCCACAAGTGCATGGCAAACGCATGTTCCACGGGTGGATACATACTGAGTACACCCTCTTCTCTCATGCGCTTTCCTCCAGCACCGCCCTCTTCTGCAGGTTGGAACATAATTCTAACTGTCCCATCCAACTCTCCGAGTTCTTCCATTCGCTTCAGCACTCCTGCTGCCCCTAATAACATTGTGGAATGACCATCATGCCCACAGGCGTGCATTTTCCCCGCATTTTGTGATCTAAAATCGACTGGCGTTTCCTCCAAAACAGGCAAGGCATCCATATCAGCTCGAAGCAAAACACAAGGCGGCTTCCCTGTCCCAATATCTACCACAACGCCATATCCACCAGTGCCATCAAATACATCTCGATGAATATTCACACCCCACCCTGTCGAATAATTTGTAATATTAAGGCTTTCTAACGCTCTAATAATAGAAGCACTCGTCTCCTCCTCATTGAACAATAACTCGGGCGTCTTATGAAGTTCTCTTCTAACATTCACGTGAAAGTTACTATCCATCAGATCTTGTATCGCGTTCTGTACGGTAGCCGACCAATCATTCGAAGACGACGAATGGGAGTCAACGCCAATTTCATTACTAATGTCATCGGTACTCTCTGGTTGCCGCGAATGCTTAAACGGTAACGAGTGTACGTTCCAGGGTAGGAGTAACGTGCATATTGTTAAGCCTAGGTAGCCGATGCGATGATACATCATCATCATCATCATTCTTCTATATTATACTAAGTATATATAATAGAGTTATGGTAATGTGCGATGGAATGTTTTTCTCGTGTACGAGTGTATGTTCGCGTTGGTGTATCGTTTCCGTGTACGTGTACATTGTACGCTCGAATGTGTTCGCATTTGAATTCGGTGCCTGTAGACTCTACATATATGTACTTCCGTAATGAGAAAGTGACTCATTTCTCATTTCTCTCTTCAGTCTTCAGACTCTTCCGAATAAATTTTGTACATTTTTTTGTAAGAGAATTTGCCGCTCCTGACTTTTGAAGTCATGTACTTCGAAGTATCTTTTTTTTTGATGTTATGTAGTATTTCTCATTCATCAAAATACAATGATGCTTCATGCGAGACAACAGATTGTATCTTTCCTATCAAACTCCTTCCAACGAACGTCGTTCCGTACCGTATCCTCAACCATGCCGAAACCAATTATTGAACTTCGTGAGTATGATATAAAACCCGACCAATTAAAATCTTATATCAAGGCCACGGCGGATGCTGCTGAGCTACGCAAATCACTGGTCCCGCTGAGATTGTTCACATTGCCAGAAACGGGTGGTGCTCTCAATGTTGCGACGCACCTTTACTATTATGAGGGTGGACTTAAAGAGCGTGACGAAAAACGTTCTCAGCAGGGAGGTAATGAAGATTGGTTGGAATACTTGAAAAGTGTCAAACCGTGTGTACAAAGACAAAAGAGCGCTATCTTTGTGGAAGCAGATCTTGTGAAGGATCGTGAGCAAATTTACGGTTTTAAGAATGAGTCACTTAGTAGAGAGAATGACGATAAATGTATTTACGAAATGCGTAGGTACAAGTTAAAACTAGGTTATGATACATTGCCGAACATGCTTGCAGCATATGACAAAGGGCTCAATAGTAAGTTACAAGCTGAAGGTACGGATGAAACAACTTCATTGGTTTCTGTCATGTATTGTGAAGTTGGACAATTGAATGAGGTGATAGAAATTTGGAGGCATGGGCATGGTGTTGAAGCAATGCAAAAAAGTAGGGAAGCTTCTCGAAAGATTCATGACTGGCGTCTCGCGATTTCAGAGATTGCAGAGATGGCGATAGAATTCACATCAACAATTCATAAGCCAACTTCATTTTCACCTTTTAAATAAACACAATTAAACGATATATTTCATAAGCCGCCAATTCTTCTCCTTTTAAATTAAACCCAGTTCGTAACAGGTATCTTAATTTAATCGGCTTGTAAAACAAACGTTTGAACGTTACCATTGGAGAAAATATTTATGACTCATTACATTAGTGATTTTTGACGATAGAAATTGTTCTTCCACTTTGAGCTGTATTTGCAGTCGACAGTCATCTCAACAGGGTCTATTCCTCACTCCTACCACAGAAAACAAATATTCATATCAACTATGCAAGATATGAGACTTCGGAAGTTCGGGCCACGTGTTATCTTTTCACATCAGGAGTATGCATGTGGACAATAGTAGCATGGCAGTTGCTGAATCACGCGAAAGCAGATCTCTTGAGTTAGTACGGGATGTTCAAAAGAAAGGGCCAAAAGTAAACGTAGTGTATCTCTCCATTAGTAAATTATTAATTTGAAAAGTACTCATCAACGATAGATAAAATTCTTCCAGTGGGTGCTTCAATCTTCGTTAACGGTAATTTTGAGGATTCTGCTCGAGTTTCACCAACATTTAGCACGGCTATAGGTACCGAGTCTGAATGAGCAGCTTGTACAAATCTATACGCTGAATGAACTGCAAGTGACGTTCCCACACATAACAACCCATCAGCTTTCTTGACCGCAGCATAACACCGATCTACGCGCGATCTCGGGACATTGTCTCCGAAGAAAACAACATCTGGTTTTAAAATTCCTATTGAACATCTCGGACAAGGTGGAACAATAAACTTATCAAGATTCTGGTCTTCGACATCACCATCACCATCAGGCAACATGCCGCGAGAACCCAAAGCATCTCGTTGCAAATATTCAGGATTAAGATCATCCAACAAATCATGAAAATGATGCCGACAATGATGATGCCCACAATTTAAGCAAACAAGCCTGTCGTTTCTGCCATGAAGTTCAGTCACAAATTCAGCTCCACCCTTAAGATGTAACCCATCAACATTCTGCGTGATAATTGACATATTTCCACTACCTACAATATGTTTGTGGCTCGTATCCAAATAAAATTGATCTTCCTCATCAAATCTGACTCCGATTACTCCCTTCTTCTCAAGAGATGCTAGGGCAGTGTGACCGGGCTATCATACAAAAAAGAAGCGAGTGAATAATCTCAACGATCATACAGAAAAATGATCATAATGAAGGTCCAATGAACATACATTCGGCTGAGACAAGGCAAAATCCCGCCACCCTACTAATGATCTCCTCCAATATCTTTTACGATGCCTTTTACTTGAAACAAACTGATCATGAATCATTGGTTTGTGACCCCGAAAGTACGACCCTTTATGGCCTGATACATTTTGATAGTAATGAAAGAATACATCATCAAATTTAAGCGCACTTCATTGTTACTATCGTGTATAAAACAAACCTCTATAGTCCGGTATTCCACTCTCAGTGGAAAGGCCCGCTCCGGTAATGCACAATACAGATTTTTTTCCTCGCAACCAATCTTAAATGTAACGAAAAAGTAAGCTTCACAAACATTTCATGTTATCGTGTTTAAAAACGTACCAATAAGTCGACCAGCAGCCTCTTCACACTCATCCTTTGTTAATTGGGAAGGATCGGGCGGAGGTAACGCAGTTTCATTTAAAGTCCTTAGTCTTGCAGCACCTGTGGACACCGCTGTATTACCTCTCAGATGAACATTCCTGCAAACATTACGATGAATACTGTTGTGCAACCACGTCCTGTTACGGCAGTTATACAATATAAAAGCACTCCGAATCTTCATCGCGTTGTCTACTCTGTTTCTCCGGTTATCTATTCAATACCAATAGTTCTTTGGTGGAGTTTAAACGCAAAAATCCTGAGATATGTGGTGGCCTTCATTCTTTTCGCAACTTTCGGCTTCAGCTATTTGCTATTTCAAACATGTATACATGTACCGGTATTGTATCGAAGAGAGCAAAAGAGAAAACGTGGAATCTTAGGCAATCTAATTTGAATATGCATCTAACTGGCCCGACTCAATAAATCGACAAGATCTTTCGCGAATATGAGTCATTGAAAAAAAATTTCCTGAGACCACCTCTCTAGAGTAAAGGTGTCAACTGTCCACTGTCAGACAGTGGACAGTGCACCGTCGAACTGTCAACCTGTCTGACAGTATACTGTCCGGTCGATGTTGACTGTCAAACTGTCACAAACTATCAGAGACTACTCTTCGTTTTTAAGCTGAAATCCGCATAATCATCCATATATTTTCTTTAGTTACGTATTACGTTAATTTTCATCTCGCTACATTCGTATGATTCTTTATGCCACCGAGGTTCGGTACTTGTGTTATTCGATTGCAATGGAAACTCTACTCGAATCTTCATATATTGCTTGACATGTAAGGTCTCTAACTAATTAGAAGTCCAAGTCCTGCACCTCCTTCCCAACGAAATCGGTTCGACATATAACTCACAGGGATCCTGGAGCCTCTAATACATCGATTCGTTGCTCTAACTAGAGCGACACTCATTCGAGCATTAATGAAACCCCTTGTTGTTGGATAGGGCTTCTCCTATTCTTCTGCAAGCAACTTTGCAAGCCTCTTGAGAAAGTCTCAGGCTTCAAAGCCGGACATTCCGTCCGTCGATACCACGAAAGGTGTAAAATGGCGACGTTGGTTCTCACAGGGCTTGCAATATGTCTTTCTCTTCTCTTTCTCTTGTCGTTCCAGAGCCTTCTTAGGTGGCAAGTTCTTATAAGACTCGCTGTCAAGATTTGTCACGCGAACTTCAATAATGGTATCAGTCGATTTCTCCCAAAAGCCGCGGATCAATAGATCACCGTGGACAGCGTATAGAAAGTCAGACGAGGAGGAAGCACTTGGCAATGCGTTTTGGTACCATTGGCACGCATCGGAGCAGGATTAATCATAGGTTCGCATCGGATACGGGATGGACTAAACACATGTGCTAGTAGATCTCTGAGTTCGTCACAAATTTCGTCGTGTCGAGCTGTGACTAATCCACCCTTTTTACAATCAAGGGCGTGATTCACATCAAACTTCTTGGGCTCGCCGCAACCGTCGCAAGAAGTTGGTAGATTTGAAGGTACGCGTGCATATCGGAGCATTAGAGCATCGCGAAACTCAGTCGAAGATAGGATTGTTCCGCCAACGTGCGAAGGCA
>Ga0115008_10005515_pt1 | contig 10438 bp, 6 predicted proteins | sample FraStrMetagenome_FD_87164 | JGI IMG/M metagenome (GOLD analysis project Ga0115008, IMG submission 87164) | Marine eukaryotic phytoplankton communities from Arctic Ocean - Fram Strait ARC3M Metagenome | ecosystem: Environmental > Aquatic > Marine > Oceanic | place: Fram Strait | collected 2012-06-18
ATTAGTACACGATGAAAGTGGAAAATGGGAACGACCAGATAATATATTAAATAACTGGCGAGTTACAAAGACTTGTTTAAGACTAGGTAGTAAGATCGTTGGTAAATGTATGATGGGTTCAACCTCTAATGCTTTAGAAAAAGGTGGTGGGAACTTTAAAAAACTTTATTATGCCTCAGATGTTACAAACAGAAACCGCAATGGGCAGACTAGCTCAGGACTATATTCTTTGTTCATACCTATGGAATGGAACTACGAAGGATTCATTGATGCTTTTGGATTACCTGTATTCGATAACCCAAAAAAAGAAACTAAAGACCCAGGCGGTGATTTAATAACTCACGGAGTTATAGAGCATTGGGAAAATGAAGTAGAAGGATTAAAGAACGATCAAGACGGATTAAATGAATATTACCGTCAGTTTCCAAGAACAGAGAAGCACGCCTTCAGAGATGAGGCTAAACTATCTTTGTTTAACTTGACTAAAATATACGAGCAAATAGATCATAATGAAGAGTTTGCTAATAACAAGACAGTTACTAGAGGAAGCTTTCAATGGGAGAACGGTATAAAAGACACAAGAGTTATATTTACACCAAATAAAGACGGTAGATTCCTTATTAGTTGGATTCCACCTATAAATCTTCAAAACCGTGTGATAGTAAAGAATGGGGTTAAGTTTGCCGGTAATGAACACATCGGTGCTTTTGGCTGTGATAGTTATGATATTTCAGGAACTGTAGACAACAGAGGTTCTAAAGGTGCTTTGCACGGTTTAACTAAATTCAGCATGGAAGACGCTCCAATCAATATGTTTTTTCTAGAGTACATAGCTAGACCTCAGACAGCTGAGATGTTTTTTGAAGACGTACTAATGGCTTGCATATTTTATGGAATGCCAATACTAGCAGAGAATAATAAACCTAGATTGTTATACTATTTTAAAAGAAGAGGTTATAGAGGCTTCTCTATAAACAGACCAGATAAGGTATTTGCTAAATTGTCAACAACAGAAAAAGAAATAGGTGGTATACCAAACTCTAGTGAAGATATTAAACAAGCTCACGCAGCTGCAATTGAATCATATATAAACGATTACGTAGGCGCTACTGAAAGAGGTTATGGAAATATGTTTTTCCAAAAAACCTTAGAAGAGTGGGCAAAATTTGACATAAACAATAGAACGAAGTTTGATGCAACTATAAGTTCTGGTTTAGCTATAATGGCTTGTAACAAAAACAAATACACGCCAGTATTTAAGCAAAACAAGAAACCTGTTGCTGTATCTTTTGGTAGATACGATAATAAAGGCTTTACTTCAAAAATAATACAATAAATGATTTACAAAAATGTAAACAGTACATTTCCAAGTCAGGTAGTATCTGATGCAGAGAAACAAAGTTTAGAATACGGACATGCAGTTGGTAGAGCTATAGAGAACGAATGGTTCCGTGGAGACAGAGGTGCTGGTGCAGGTGGAAGATTTGGTAATAACTGGCAAAGCTTTCATAGGTTACGTCTTTACGCTAGAGGAGAGCAGTCTGTTCAAAAATACAAAGATGAAATGTCTATCAACGGCGACTTGTCTTATTTAAACTTAGACTGGCAACCTGTTGCTGTTTTATCTAAGTTTGTTGATATTGTTGTAAACGGTATGACTGACAAAGGTTATAAGATTAAATCTTTTGCAACTGATCCATACGCTTTAAAACATAGAACTGATTATACTAAAGGTATCATAAGAGATATGAATGCAAAACCTTTGCTTGAAGACATACAAAACAAGCTTGGTACTAATTTGTTTTCAACTAATGATCCATCTAATTTACCTGAGTCTAGAGAAGAATTAGATTTATTTATACAGCTAAACTACAAACAAGCTGTTGAGATTGCTGAAGAAGAAGTTATAGATAACATATTAGAGTTTAATAGATACGAAGAAGTAAAGAAAAGAGTTGCTCAAGATTTAACAATACTAGGTATTGGCGCTACTAAAACTAGCTTTAACTTATCTGAAGGAGTTGTAGTAGATTACGTTGATCCTGCCAGCTTAGTTTATTCTTATACTGAAGACCCTAACTTTGAAGACATATATTATGTTGGTGAAGTTAAAGGTATTTCACTACAGGAATTAAAGAAACAATTCTCTGACTTAACAGACTCTGAACTAGAAGAAATACAAAAACAACCTGGAGACAGTAATTACACTAGACAATACAATGGTCAAGATGATAATTATGATAGTGTACAGGTTTTATACTTTGAATATAAAACGTACTCTAACCAAGTATTTAAAATAAAGAAAACAGATCAAGGACTTGAAAAAGCTCTTGAAAAGCCTGATACGTTTGATCCACCAGAAAGTGATAACTTTGAGAGAGTATCAAGATCAATAGAAGTACTATATAGTGGAGCTAAGGTTTTAGGTAGTAATAAAATGCTTAAATGGGAACTAGCTGAGAATATGACTAGACCTTATAGCGATCAAACTAAAGTTGAGATGAATTACTCGTTGTCAGCTCCTAGAATGTACAAAGGTAGAATAGATAGTATCGTTAGTAAGTGTATTGGCTTTGCTGATATGATACAGATTACTCATTTAAAAATACAACAAGTATTATCTAAGATGGTGCCTGATGGTGTTTTTGTTGACGTTGATGGTTTAGCCGAAGTAGATTTAGGTAACGGTACAAATTATAATCCACAAGAAGCTTTAAATATGTACTTCCAAACTGGTAGTATTATAGGTAGATCTTTAACTCAAGATGGTGATCCAAACAGAGGTAAAGTACCTATTCAAGAATTAAACTCTTCGTCTGGTATTAATAAGATACAAGCTCTTACTCAAACTTATCAATACTATTTACAGATGATAAGAGATGTAACAGGTTTAAATGAAGCTAGAGATGGCAGTATGCCAGCTAAAGATTCTCTTGTAGGTTTGCAAAAACTAGCAGCAGCTAATTCAAACGTAGCTACTAAACACGTATTACAGTCTTTAATGTATATAACAGTTAGGACATGTGAGAATATAAGCTTAAGAGTAGCGGATATGTTAAACTTCCCTCTTACTAAAAACGCCTTAATGAATTCTATAAATTCTGTGAACGTAGCAACTTTAGAAGAGATCGAAAATCTAAATATGCACGAGTTTGGTATATTCTTAGAATTAGAACCAGAAGAAGAAGAAAAAGCTAATTTAGAAAAGAACATACAAATTGCATTGCAAACTCAGAGTATAAATCTAAGTGACGCTATTGATATTAGACAGATTAGAAATTTAAAACTTGCTAATCAGTTTCTAAAGAATAGACAGAAGATGAAGAGAGAGCAAGAACAACAAGCGCAACAAGCTAATATTCAGGCACAAGCACAAGCAAATGCTGAGTCTGCGGAAAAAGCTGCTATGGCTGAGTTACAGAAGCAACAAGCTTTAGCTCAAACAGAGTTACAAATAGAGCAAGGTAAATCTCAATTTAAGATACAGCAAATGCAACAAGAAGCTGAAATCAAAAAACAATTGATGGCTGAAGAGTTTAACTACAAGATGCAACTAGCTCAGGTACATGCAAATGCAGAAACAAATAAAGAAAAAGAAATTGAAGACAGGAAAGACGAGAGAACTAGAATACAAGCTACTCAACAGTCTGAACTGATAAATCAAAGACAAAACGATTCATTACCAAAAGACTTTGAGTCTGCGGGTATGGACAACCTAGGAGGTTTCGGCTTAGAGCAGTTTGATCCTAGGTAAGCTTATTAACTATTTAATTATATTATATTATGTCAGAAGTAAAGCAAGAGGGTGACTTCAAAATGAAGGCTAAACCTAAAAGACCTAAGAACTTAGGCAAGAAAAACGAAATAACAAAAGTGGATTTATCTAAACCTTCGGAAGAAAACCAAGGCGAAGTAATACCAGATGTTACAAAAGTAGAGATTAAAGAACCAGTTGTTGAACAAGTTGTTGAAGAAGTAGAAGCTACTGAAGAAGTAGTTGAAGAGACTGCTGGAGTTATTGAAGAAATAACAGAAGAAGAAATAGTAGAAACATCAAAAGCTCTTGAACAAGAAGTAGCTGAAGCTGTTAGAGATGAAAAGGTAATAGGAAAAGCATTACCAGAAAACATCGAAAAACTAGTTTCATTTATGGAAGACACAGGTGGTACAATCGATGACTACGTAAGATTAAATACTGATTACTCTAATGTAGATGAAAAAACATTGATTAGAGAATATTATAAAAAATCAAAACCTTATTTAGATAAAGATGATTTAGACTTAATTATGGAGGATAATTTCCAATATGATGAAGACTTAGATGAGGAGAAAGACATTCGCAGGAAAAAACTTGCGTATAAAGAAGAAGTTGCTAAAGCCAAAAGCTTTTTAGAAGAGACCAAGAGTAAATATTACGACGAAATCAAGTTGAGACCCGGCGTGACTCAGGAACAACAAAAGGCAAATGACTTTTTTAACAGATTCAACGAGGATCAAAAAGCTGCAGAAGAAAAGCATAACAATTTCTTACAAAGAACTAAGAATTTACTTAACAACGATTTCAAAGGTTTTGATTTCAATGTTGGCGAGAAAAAATTTAGATACGGAGTAAAAAATGTTAACGAGATTGCTGAAGCACAATCTGATATTTCAAACTTTATAGGGAAGTTCCTAGATAAAGAAGGAAACATATCAGACGCTAAAGGTTATCACAAAGCTCTGTACGCCGCTAGGAACGCTGATACTATAGCGCAACACTTTTATGAGCAAGGTAAAGCTGATGCTGTAAAGAACGTTGTAGCTAAATCTAAAAACATTAAGACAGACCCAAGACAAACTTCTAGTGGTAGTGTTTTTGTAAATGGATTAAAAGTTAAGTCGATTAGTGGAGCCGATTCATCAAAACTTAAAATTAAAAAAAGAACTTTTAACAATTAAAAATTAAAATTATGGCATTAACACCATCATTCGGTTCAATTAAACCGAGTCAAAAACAACAAATTTTAGAATCTAACTTCTTATCATTTAACGGTGGTGCAGAAGCAGGAGATTCAAACTCATTCGCACAGCAGTATTTACCTGAGATCTACGAACAAGAAGTAGAGCGTTATGGAAACAGAACATTATCTGGATTCTTACGTATGGTAGGAGCAGAAATGCCAATGACTTCTGATCAAGTAATTTGGTCTGAACAAAACAGATTACACGTAGCGTATAATGACGTATCTAACGACTTAACAAACACTCTTACTTTCACTGTAGGTGGAACAGGAGATGCTTTCGTAGAAAACGTTATTTCTAAAAACCAAACTATTGTAATTTTAGATCCAGCTGGATTAGAATTAAAAGCTTTAGTTACTGAATCTTCTCAAGCTGGAGCATTGGCAACTGTAGAAGTAGCGCCTTATACTGCTGCTAATACTGGGGCTTTAGCTGCTACTGGATTAAAGATTTTCGTATACGGTTCTGAGTATGGAAAAGGATCTTCTGTAGTTAACTCTACTGGAGCTGCAGACGTAAGTGGATATAAATCTATTACTCCTTCTTTTACTCAATTCTCTAACTCACCAGTTATCATTAGAAACAAATACGTAGTATCTGGATCTGACATGGCACAAATCGGATGGGTAGAAGTTGCAACTGAAGACGGAACTTCTGGATATTTATGGTATTTAAAAGCTGAATCTGAAACTAGATTACGTTTTGAAGACTATTTAGAAATGTCTGTAGTAGAAGGAGAAAAAGCTGCTGCTGGATCTGGAGCTGCTACTGCTGGAGTAAAAGGTACTCAAGGTTTATTTGCTGCTATCAAAGATAGAGGTAACACTAACGTAGGGTTTACTGCTGCTGGAGGATTAGCTACATTTGACGAGATCTTGAAAAACTTAGATACTCAAGGAGCTATTGAAGAAAACATGTTATTCTTAAACAGACAAACGTCTTTAGATTTTGATGATATGTTAGCTGGTGTAGGCGCTGCTGATAACGGAATTTACGCAGGTGGTAGTTCTTACGGAGTATTTGAAAACTCTGAAGATATGGCATTAAACTTAGGTTTCTCTGGATTCAGAAGAGGTTCTTACGACTTCTACAAAACTGACTGGAAATACTTAAACGATGCTTCTACTCGTGGAGCTATTCAAGGAGCTGTAGCAAGTGTTGAAGGTGTATTAATACCTGCAGGAACTTCTACAGTATATGATCAAATCTTAGGAACTAATATCAGACGTCCATTCTTACACGTACGTTATAGAGCTTCACAAGCTGACGACAGAAAGATGAAGACTTGGTTAACTGGTTCTGCAGGAGGAGCTGTAAGTTCTGACCTAGACGCAATGGAAGTAAACTTCTTATCAGAAAGATGTTTATGTGTGCAAGGAGCTAACAACTTTGTATTATTCCAAGGAGTATAATTATTATGTAATTCTTACCCTCGTTATATCAACGGGGGTAATTATTACCCTTATTAAACTATTAAATTTTATTATATTATGGCTAAACAAGCTACAGCTAAAAAAGTCGAGGTAGCACCTCAACCAATCGTAGAGACTAAAAAAGCATCTACACCAGTACAACCTGCTAAACCAAAGTGGGAAATAAAAGATAGAACGTATGTATTAAAAGGAGGTATTAATCCACTAACATTGACTATACCATCTAAACATACTAGAAAACACTCTTTATTATTCTTCGATGAAGAAAAAGGAGAACAAAGAGAAATAAGATACGCGACCAATCACGCGTCTATATTTAAAAACGAACAAGAAGGAGAAGCTACATTAGGTCATATCGTATTTAAAGACGGATCACTAACCGTGCCTAAGCAAAAACAAAACTTACAAAAACTACTGTCTCTGTATCACCCTTTAAGAGGAAGAATATACAGCGAGTTTAGTCCTGTGAAAGTAGCTGAAAATGATTTAGATATATTAAACTCTCAAATCGAAGCAATGAATGCTGCTAAAGAAATGGATATTGACCATGCTGAAGCAATATTAAGAGTAGAACTTGGTTCTGCTGTTGCTAAGATGAGTTCTAAGGAGCTTAAAAGAGATTTACTATTGTTTGCTAGAAGTAATCCTGAAATGTTCATAGAGTTAGCTAATGACGATAACGTGCAGTTAAGGAACTTTGCAATTAGAGCGTCAGAAGCTGGACTTATAAAACTATCTCAAGATCAAAGAACATTTGCTTGGGGGTCAAACGGAAGAAAATTAATGAATGTTCCATTTGATGAAAACCCTTACTCTGCATTTGCAGCCTTCCTTAAAACTGATGAAGGTGTAGAAATCTACAGATCTATAGAGAAAAATCTATAAAAACAAGTAATACTAATATAGTGGAGACTGCTAATTGTGGTCTCCATTGTATTATAACAAATAAATAAAATGGCAATAAACGTAGATACAGTATATAAAACAGTTTTATTAATACTAAATAAAGAGCAGCGTGGATATATGACGCCTGACGAATTTAATAAAACAGCTACACAAGTTCAACTCGATATATTTGAACAATATTTTGAAGACTTAAACCAACAACTACGAGTGCCACAATCTGATTATGATTACTCTGACAGACAGATGAGTATTGATGAAAAGATTTCTCCATTTAAAACAGAAGGTATTTGCAACGCTGATGTAGCTTCTGGTTATAAATTTCATAATTTACCTATATTAGATTCAGATGGGAATCAAGTGATATACAATATTGCAACCGAACCAACATCTAGTCAAGTAGTTTTTTACAAATTAGGTACACCTATTTTTTCTCCACCAACAGGTTTTGATACAGAAATACAAAGACTCTCAAGAAATGAATTTTACAATATTGAAAAATCCCCTTTAACAGCGTCTACAGAAGATTTTCCTACTTATTTATATGAGTCTAACAGATTAATAATTAGACCAACATCAGTAACTACAAAGTCTACAAGCCCATCAGCAAGTGTATCTACTAGTTTTATAAGAAAACCGAAAAATGTAAAATGGAACTTTTCACTAGGTACAGTTGGTCAATATATATATTCAAGCGCTGGATCTCAACAGTTTGAGTTGAATACTTCGGAGCAGGTTGAAGTTATAACTAGAGTATTATTTTACTCCGGTGTAATAGTTAGAGACCCTCAAGTAATACAGGTTGCAGCTCAAGAAATACAACAAAACGAAATAAATCAAAAAAGCTAATAAATGTCATTAATAACAGAAAATAATCAACAGTACTATGCTGGTTCACAAAGCTTTTTATCTGCCGCTGGGTCAGGGCAAACATTTACTACAACTTTTGACACTGACTTAATTTACGGTAGCTACGATCCTTTAAACGTAAATTACGCTTTAAATAACTTTAAACTATACAAGGCAGAGCCTGGGCAACTTAACTACACTGAAATAACAGGTGAGTGGGTAGTTACTGGTAACAACGATATATATATAACTGGTAATTTAGTAGAAAACACTAGTATTATTGTTCAGCTAAAAACTGAAACAGGTGGTAACTACGGCAATAAAGACGCTTATGGAAACACTGTTCAAGATAACTGGGGTTCATACGCTTACACTAAGCTCAACGATGTTATAAATAACTTTATAGTAGCTTATGTTGGAGCTGGTAAATTAATACCTAGCGTTAAAAGAACAGATGTTATATTCCACGCTAAAAGAGCTATGCAAGAGTTTAGCTATGATACATTGAAAAGTATAAACTCTCAAGAATTAAATATACCAAGTAGTCTCAGTGTAGCGATACCTCAAGACTACGTTAACTATGTCAATATATACTGGGTTGATAAACAAGGTGTTAAACATATTATAATGCCAACCCAATTAACTAGCAACCCTTACTCTAACCCTATACAAGATCAACAAGGTATACCAACTCAAGATAACTTTGGTAATAACACTGAAGGTACTTCTATAACAGAAGAAAGATGGGCTAATAACAATTTAAAAGAAAGAAACGAAATTAGAGATAATAGTCTATTTGGTTTTGGTTCTTTTTATGGTGAAGATGGTTATGGAGCTGGACAACTTTATGGATTAGACCCTCAGAACGCTAATATAAATGGTTACTTTACTATCAACGAAAGAGAAGGTAAGTTTTCTTTCTCATCTGACTTAGTAGGTAAGTTAATAATACTAGAGTATGTATCTGACGGGCTTTCTTCAAATCTTCATACTAGAGTTCCTAAAATGGCTGAAGAAGCAATGTACGCTTATATAAGTCACGCTATTATAGCTTCAAGGGTTAATCAACCTGAGTACATCGTAAACAGATTGAAACGAGAAAAAAGTGCTAAGCTAAGAAATACTAAAATAAGATTATCTAACATAAAGCTAAACGAAATAGTTCAAGTTTTAAGAGGTCAATCTAAATGGATAAAACACTAAAATAAAATGGCTGAAGTTAAAAATGCTTTTATAAAATCCAAAATGAATAAAGATCTTGATAGTAGACTTCTACCATCAGGTGAATATAGAAATGCTTTAAATGCCCAAGTAAGTAGGTCAGAAGGATCAGACGTTGGTTCTTTAGAAAATGTTTTAGGTAATAAGCAGGTTAGTGATTTTGGATTAAATAATCCAAACCTTTCTTCTATAGGATATTTTTCTGATGAAGTAAACAGCATGATATATGTTTTTTTAACAGATAATGATACTAGCGATTACGCTTTTACAGGCGCTGGTTCTAACCACTACATAGTTTGTTATAACGCGTCTAACAGTGTTTCTACTGTTCTAGTTACAGGCTCTTTTTTAAATTTTTCTAAGAAAAACCCTGTATTTGGAGTAAACTTAATTGAAGATTTATTGTTTTGGACAGATAACAGAAACCAACCAAGAAAAATAAATGTTGTTAGTGCATTGACAACCGGTTACTACTCTACAGAAGATAATATATCAGTAGCTAAATACAATCCTTATCAATCAATAGAGTTATATGAATCTAGTTCTTTGTCATCTGGAGATTATGAAACAACTATGAAAGACGTTTCTAGTATAGCTTATCCAGATGGCGGTACTTCTAGAGTTGATGCAACTCAAACAGGAACAACTATAAATATAAAGGGTACTAACATACCTATCGGTGGAATACCTCTACCTGGTCAAAGTATAAAGTTTTTAGATGCTTTAGGAGTTGTTAATGATTTTTCCCCACCAATAACAGTAGCAGCTACACCTCCTAGTAGTTCTACAATACTACAAGTTAGTAGTTCTACTACTTTCAACAATAACACAGTATTAGTATTTGATGCAAATCCTTATTATATACCTAACTATAAAGGTGATCCTAAGTTTTTAGAAGATAAATTTGGTAGATTTAGTTATAGATTTAAGTTTAATGATGGAGAGTATTCTATAATGGCTCCATTTACTCAGCCTTGTTTCATACCTAAGCAAGATGGTTACTTTTTAAATAACACAGCTACGGAAGGTGA
>Ga0115008_10005516_pt1 | contig 10438 bp, 10 predicted proteins | sample FraStrMetagenome_FD_87164 | JGI IMG/M metagenome (GOLD analysis project Ga0115008, IMG submission 87164) | Marine eukaryotic phytoplankton communities from Arctic Ocean - Fram Strait ARC3M Metagenome | ecosystem: Environmental > Aquatic > Marine > Oceanic | place: Fram Strait | collected...
AAAGAACTAACCGATTTCAACAGTTGATTGGAATACTAAGGTGGGCCATAGAACTCGGGAGAATTGATATATTGACAGAAGTTAGCTGTCTGTCACAGCATCTCGCTGAACCAAGAGAAGGTCGTCTTATTGCTGTGTACAAAATATTTAAATACTAAAGCTTGCGCCTGAAGATCAGTAGGGGCAGGATCGTATTTAACGGTAAGTCTATGATTATAGATAATGCTATTTTTAACGATTTTGATAGGCAAAAGTGGAAGGATTTTTATCATGACGCGAGAGAAGAAGTGCCGATAAGGATGCCTGAACCATTAGGCAATCCAGTCCAGGTACTCGCTTTTGTAGACGCCAACCATGCAGGAAATATGAAAACAAGAAGATCCCATACGGGTATCTTGATATATATATTAATCAAGCTCCAATCATTTGATGACGAGTATTATATGTTTCGATCATATAACAACTGCTGCTACTCCTCTTCCGAACCAGTAACTGACGAAGAGGATGAGTTATAAAGAAGTTAACAAAATAAGTACCGTATACAGTTGAAAAAAATAATTATATTACTCTATATTCGGCTTCTTTTTCTTTACTTATCGCTAAATCTACAAAAACGTCTTCATCGCCTATTTCAAACGATTCGTCTAAATGGGTAACGGCATCACCCTTCATAACGATACCAGAACCCTCCATGTCGTATTCTTCTCTATCTCTAGGCAAAAGTTTCATTCCATTCAAAGTTACGGCTAACATTGTTCCAACATCCGCCGCGATAGCAGCCCATAGAGACGCACTTCCATACAGTGTGAAGAATATGACGGTTGCCTTCGTAAAAACCGAGAAAAAAATGTTCTGTTTGATTACTCTGTTCACCTTTCGCCCGGTGTAAATGCTTAACAATAATTTGTTTAAATTCGAATCCATAAGAGTGATATTGCTAGTTTCCATCGCCACAGCTGCGCCAGATCCCATAGATACTCCAACATTAGCAGCTGCTATTGCCGGAGCATCGTTCACACCATCGCCGCACATAAGTACCAAAGTCCTACCTCCTTTGTAACGTAACAGGGCAGATTTGTTCACCACGTCGGGTTCTTTAATTTTTTCAATAAATCTTAGTTTGTCTTCTGGTAGCAATTGTGCCTGAATATTATCTTCAGGAATACCAATTTGTTTCGCAACAGCTCGAGCTGGTCCATAATCATCACCTGTTAGTAAGTGCACGTCTACACCAAGATAATCAAGCGCACCAATAACAAAAGGCGCTTCTTTGCGTATATTGTCAGTAACACAATATATGCCGATAATGCTCTCTCCTTTAATGCCAATAAATCCAACAGTTCCTCCTAAATTCGACCATTCATTCGCCAAGCGTTTAGCTTGTGGTGGTAAGAATTTGTAGTTATCAAAACGTTCTGCAAGTGCTCTGTTTCCCACAAACATTTCTTTGCCGTCTACCTTGGCAGTAATTCCCTCCCCTTTTATGAGTGTATGTTCTTCAATGGTGGTATTGGGATTTAATTTTACCCCTTCGCTTTTGGCTGCCTGCACCAACGCTGACGCCAACGGATGAGAAGATGGCTGTTCGATTGCGGCGAGAAGTTTCAATACTTCTGTATACGAATGACTGTTACCCACCACACCGAAGTTCAGCAAAGCAAACCTTCCCTCAGTTAGAGTTCCTGTCTTGTCAAAAACTACTCTTCTCACGCGACCGAGTGCTTCAAGATGAGATCCGCCTTTTATAATGATACCTCGCTTCGCAGTTGCGGCAAGTCCAGCGACGTAAGTCACAGGCGTGCTAATAACAAGCGCACAAGGGCATGCGATGACAACGATTACGAGAGCATTGTAGGACCAGGTCCGACCAAGATCAGATCCGAAAACCCAGGGCACTGTACATAAGATCAATGCAAGTCCCACAATACAAGGTGTAAACTTTTGTGCAAAGGAATCAACGAACTTTTCAGTTGGAGATCTATTTGTCTGCGCTTCTTCAACTAGTTGGATGAGCCGAGCAATAGCAGAATTGCTGACTGTAGAATTAGCACGAATTGTTATTGGCGAAGAACCAACATTGACAGTACCACCAGATACTGCATCATTTACTAGCTTTTTCACCGGTCTTGCTTCTCCTGTGAGGCTTGATTCATCCAACAAGGAACCCCCTTTGATAACTAAACCATCGCAAGGTACCTTCTCCCCATTCTTGACTATTAGTTGATCTCCTACCTGAATAGAATCGGCAGGGATCGTACGTAATTCGCCAGAATTATCTATAATCACTGCACTCTCTGGCCTTAACTTAACAATTTCGTTCAAAGCGGTTCGGGCCCTGCCTGTGGCAAGTTTCTCAAGATACTCGCTAATTGAAAATAGGAAGCACACAGCTGCAGCCTCCGTAAATTCACCAAGAGCAAGAGCTCCAATTGTAGCAAAACACATGTTACAGGTTGCATCGAGCTGATACCGCCGGATGGTAAAATATGACTTGACTGCGATTGGAGGTATTCCGAAGAAAACTGACGCAAGGCCAAAGTATTTCAAATCGTCCCACGATTCATAGAAACTCAACATGGATATTCCCCAGCACAAACCAGAAATTAATACAAACGGATGTGGATACTTCCTATCGATTCCATCCGTAATCGTCCCCGAACTATAATCAAGACACATTTGTATCCAGCTAGTATACTTCGACACTGGTTCGACAGTAATAATCGCCTTATTGATGTTATTACCTTTGCTTTTACCATCACCTCCTTCATCAAACTTCTTAGCACCATCCTTCAAAATACTTGCACCAAACCTTTCATTATTTAAACCGTTCATTAACGTCGTTGCCGAGACACGGTTCGAAGCATGATGAACATAAACCGTTCTCGTCATGGTATTCACTGCCACCCTCTGTACACCTGGAAACCTCCTCACGATCTTACGAATAGCTGGAATCTCGGAGGCACAACAAATACCCCTCACATAAAAACTCGACCGTACGACGACATCGTTCGCCTCCTCATCTGACCCATCCCATTCCTGTTGAGGATTGGATGCACTGTATTGAAAAGACGATTTTCTATTATTGCCATTGTAGAAATCATCATCTTCATCGTCCTGCTCAAAATCCCGAGTCCTACCCAGCTCTGCTCCAATGGAAGTTGACGTATGCGCGTTACAATGCGATGATTCATCGGTGCATACTTGACACATATAATGATTGGTCACACTCGGTTGGAAAGTCAAAAAGGGCGTAACGCTGTCCTTAGATTTTGAATTGTCCTTGTCGATGGTGCCATCGTCATTACCCGGGGATGGTTTCGTTGCTAATTTACTGGTAATCAACCCGCTCGTGGTCAAGTTCTTAGTTACTAACTTGCTGTTATTCATGTTTCAATGCAGACGGGCACAGTCACACCTCGTTTTCTTGTATACAGATACTCTCGTTGAGGGTATTAAGGTTTGCGTTCGTATGCTAGGTAAGCTATATCTCTCTATCCTGTCTTTACTCTTTTTTCATTAAAACACTCTGTGCTCTTTGGATATTAGAGAGAGAGAGAGAGAGAGAGAGAGAGAGAGAGAGAGAGAGAGTAATTAGTAGAGAGTATAATTAGGGGTACGCGGCCGTCTCACAACCATCTCACGTACAAGCACAAGAAGTCTTTTTCTTCGGTCGAGCAACGAGCAAGAGAAAAAGGATTCAAACGATTCATGCGTGTGTATTCGTACGTTGGTGCGAACGTACTTATGTAAGACGGTCATAGTGACACCGTCATTTTCGGAAGTGCACTTTCGTTCGGGGGAAATCGGGCGAGAAAGCATGGCCATTTTGGTGGAGAAATAATAATTTTAGATTTTTGAAATGTTTTATGCTCATAAGTAGATATAGTACTTACCGTTCGATCGAGTCATTTTAGATTTTGGCATTCCGGTAAAACGGTAATCTCTCGTTCGATGACCATGACCATGTACATGTACATGTACATAAGAAGCATCGCAGAGTCATGAAGTACATGATGTATGATGTACAATATACGATTAGTGACTTCCTTTCCCTTGTCCTCTGTCCTGATGGAGAATTGACGTGATTAAAAAAATTGTACTCGTAGTATGGGAATTCATTTAAGAGATGAGATCGTGGCGGAGGAGGGGGATAACTTTGAGTCGTCATCATCATCATCACCTTCAGTTGCTGTGTTTCTCGTTGGTCTATTTCTCACGATTTTTATTTGTGCTCTGTTGAACTGTTGGATTGAGCGTCGGAGGTTTGAAATGTCGGAAGAAAGAGATGATTATAGAAATGTGAGAGGACAAAAGGATAGCTAAAGCCAACACAAAAACATTTGCTATTACTGTAACTGCTTTTGTTGTTGATGATGATGAATGGAGGCATCAAATAACCTGAAGGACCACCACTCATTACAATTCAGAAATAATCAATTGAGAAACATAATAAAGAAATTTAACCTGTTGAAAGTGAACAAGCAAGAAGATATTGTGTTCAGGTTTCAAATTAGTTATTTGATTGCATGTTTTAAGCGATGTTTTGTGACAAGGATGAATGGAGGGGGGCGTTGATTGAAAGGTTGGTTTGTGGTTGAGTAATCGTGTGAAGTAAGATAATATATTGTATATATTCATAGGCCAATTATATTTTTATCGTCATATTGTTGTGTATCTCGTTCATTGAACGTGCTTGTAAACTTGTCAAAAGCATGAATAAAATATACATGCATCAATTCGCATGAAAAAGTGGGTCAGGCCAATTTGATGTTGTTGGACGTATTTACTATTGGCCATTTTCGTTTTCCTTGATAGATCTACAATGTACTTATGTTTTTACGGAAGCGCTAGACGGTCATGTAAACAAATATTAACCCTAACGGTAGTCTGTAGGCCATTTTGCCACGCAAATTAGGCCAATTGATAATCTGTGGTCTGGCTGATCCATACCGTAAATTATGCCATTTATAACTGATGCAAGAGTAGACGTCAACAATGCATTTGAAAATGTTTGGTTTCGGTATTTACGTATGGTTCAAGATCAGTGAAGACACAAACACACACTACATCGATAACGCGTGGTTCCGTCACAACAATTTCAACATGATGTTCATAAAGTATAACATTCTTCGAAACGTTAGGAATTTCGATTACGTGAACAGATTCTCAGCGTAAAGGAAGAATATGTCTGGCATGCACTTACTCCGTAGGTCTTCTCGAACGATTCAATCCACTAAGACGAAGTACTTAATTTTAGCACATATAGGTAGTTATAAATATCTGATGAAGGTTCTAAACAATACAATACTTGTCTTACTTGAGGAATGCATGAGAGTGATCTCATATTCCGAAATTTCCTTCGCCTCAAAACTTTGCTCTTTAGCAAGATAATGTTTTCATCATCGGAGTTGCGTTAATCATTGTATCGACACCGAAAATATTTGTATCAGCCGTATTACTCACCGAAAGTAATCTTGACATATTCACAGAACAAGAAAAAATAACTATCTTCCCTCATAACATCGTGAAGTCTCATCGTATACCCCACAAAGGACAATAGGCACTCAAAATATATAAAGATATCTGCATCGAAACCTTAAGTTGGTCGCATAGTTTTTGAACGTAATTCAATCGGATAATTCTTACTTTACTTATCATCCTTTGATTTCATTTTATCATCGGACAAATTTCCACCGAGCGAGCCACCCAAATATCTTTCTTGAACACCCATATTTCTCTCAAAGGCTAATTCACCATCTAGTTCCTGAGATGCGCACTTAAAAAGCTCACTTATTCTTTTCCCATCTTTATTTTTAATTTCTTCAAGCCCAAAAACATATCCATTACATTTATCTATCTTCGCTAACGCTCTTCCAACGCTTTCAGCGTTCTGAATATCAAGAGGAAGAAAAGAAACAAGACTGAAATCTTCGATTACTTCACACAAGCTTTTCTGTAACCTACGGTGTTTACTATACAATCTTCCGTTTCGCAATTTTGATCGAGCTGCTTGATACTCAGGATCATCAGCCCAGTCATTCTCATCATATATTACTTGGTTTCCATTCAGTTCATTTGCATCCATCGCACCACCATCTAAATAATCGAGCAACCGCGTTAATTCAAAAACATCAGTATTTAAAAAATATTCCAAGTTGAATGGCATATTTTCAGGTCCTGCTTTCGCCAGTAGGTCCATTTTACTCAATAGATTGACAGCCGGTAGTTCTAATCGCAGCATGGTCGTTAGTGCCAATAAAACACTCCCAATGAATTTATATGAATCGGTACAATGATGAGCATCGATCAGTTGCACCGAGCAAAATCTCACGTTCAAAGCATCACCCAGTTTCCTTACTATATTCATCAAATATTTGCAGTGAGTGAAAATCTCAACTTGTCCAGGCACGTCCACAAGAAAGTACGTGCAACGCCCATCACGCTCATTTTCCAACTTGCAAACTCGCGGAATGATTATTTCATCTAATATCTCATCAAAGTGACTATCTATATACTCCATACTGTACATAAGAGCCCCATTTGGACCTAACCCTAGCTCATTCATAACGTTACCAGCATTGATCACTTCCTCTGATATATCCAGTATTAAATCTTTATCTCGCTCATCTTCTTCCGTAATGAACATATTGTTGTGTAAATTGTCATTGGCAGGATCAAGATTGAGCACGAGGCATGGATTGCGATTGACAGCCTGTAAGAACTGCTGCATTCCGTTGCAGTAAGTTGTCTTACCTGATCCAGGTGGGCCTATGCACACTTGACCGTAACGTACTTTCTGAGCGAGATCGTTTCGTCGTTCCTCGCTCATGCTAACATAATGTTTTTATGATATGAATAGAAATTGAAATAATGTTTCATTGAGTTCTCATGCGAAGTGCTAAGACATACGAGCGTAAGGTGTTCCGTTTGGATGTATCATCTACCAAGCTATACGAGTATGCACCGATACATAATTTTTCAACTGTGTACGCAGCTGCGCAGCTCTGTACGCTAATGGTTTTCAAGGTTTTCACACTTATATAAGTTATCTGCGCCATATCATGTTTTACAAAACTTACAAGAGAGAGTACCGGTAGAATAATCACCGATATCATGTACATGTATTACATGTACTTCGAAGAGTATGTATGTAGATTGATTTTAGATCTGCGTAGATGATATTTTCCATGATATATTATACAAATATGTTACATTTTTTTTCGTCCGCGAAAGATTCCGAGTTGATGGTCTACTCATACCCACTTTACCATTGCGGGCTTATTATTGATAAAAAATGACTACAACTTGAATGGTAATCAGCAAAGGTTGCGCATCAATAGTTCACCTTTAATGTTTACATGGAGATTATGGTCGAAGAAGCCGTAGCTTGGTACACAATCGCCTTCATATCCAGCTCTCTTATCGCTGTGAAAAATAACTATCACAACACTATTTGGGCAAAAAGCTTTAAGCTTTGACATCGCTAGCTTTTTACTTTGAGGGTCCAAAGGAGCAAAAGTTTCATCAAGCAACAAAATCCCGGGGCATCTATTTCGTTGGAAAACCTGTACCGGATGAAAATTTTATGATAAATGTCTATCGACTTGGAGCATAGAACAAAAATCGCAAGGAACTTACTAGACGAACAAGCTCAACCTTCGCTTTTTGACCCCCTGAAAGTTCACTGAACCAATCTTCTTTATCACTTAGCAATTCTTCCTTCATAAAAGATGTGGAGTTATGAAGAGGACCGCTATCACTGTAAAAGTTTAAGGACTGAAGGTGATCCATAATGTTCTTCGTATGCGTTATTTCGCCACGTACATGTTGATGAAGAATCCAATCTATTGGTTTCGTGTGAATCGGCCAATAAATGTTTTGGTTCATGATTACAATATCATTCGTGGGTAGGACAATTGAATGTTCACTAGCATTTACCGCTATGCTTGATGGTAAATCAATTGGTCGGATGTTTGTCGAACACGCCACAAGTAATTGCAATAAGGTGGACTTTCCGCTTCCGTTCCCCCCAGTTAGAGCATATACCCCTGTATCCAAAGACATGTCTTTCACCGCGACCTGCAAACAGAATGCTAAATTATAAAACAATGCTCAATCAGGCAAGATAAAGATTGTGTAGAAAACACCTACGCTAGCTGATCCTCGGCGATATGACAAATCACTTATCGAAAAGTAATCTCCTAGTGAGCATGGTACGAACAACCGCCTTTTTGTTTCATCCCAATATTTGAGGTAGTCTTCTAGGTTCTTAACGGCAGTATCCAAAGATGCTAGTTCCGCTTCGGCGCGGCTCCGCATCAGAACAAAGTCTAGAGTATCCTGAATAGACCTAGAATAAACCATAATCTCTGACGCCATAACTTGACCAGCTGCAATCATCTGTGCAATGGAACATTCGGTCAGTGGTCCAAGAATATCCAACCAATACAGTGCTCGCAAATAGCGGCTTAACGAAACGGTTACCAGTAACAGTAAGTTTCCTGTAGACTTAAGATAAAATTCGATCTGGAACTTACCTAACCATATTCAAGATATCAGCCTAATGTAAAAGAGATAAATTAATTTTTTGTACATTGCGGTGAAGTCGATCGCATTAGAACTTTTCTTTACCTTGGTATCGAGTTTTTGAATTGAATCAGTCAGTTCATGCCAACGAAGTCTAGTAAACTCAAGTGCCTCGCGTCCACTATTTCGGAGGGTTCCAGAATATTTCATATCATATTGCTCTATCCTGGATCGTTTTCCCTCTATTTCCGTTTTCTCCTTCGAAGTTTTCTCGATTTCCATTGTGAATTTTGCAAGCAATCTATTCTTCAAATTATCAACCAGAAGAGTTACAGGAAATATTTGAGCCATTAAAAGAGGTTGTTTCATAACTATTCCAGGAAGGAGAAGAATCTTTGGTAACGAGAAGCACTTTCTTGACACTAAGTCTGTAGCGGTTTGTACTACGGTATCCATGTACTTCGCATATGCTTAATACATCAATTAAAGTGAAAACAACGCACTGTACATTAATCCTTAAATCGCAATCTCACCTTCAGGACTAAGTGCTGAATTTATACCCTGAGTCATCAAATACATTTGCGAATCATGTTCGAACAAAGCGTCTAGACGTACAGACATGTGAACACGATTTTTGACAAGGGCAATCGCAAATCGATTCAAATTATCGAAAAAAGTGCGTTGAATCAGATATGGAAGTGCCGAATAAATTATGAAGAAAAATGCAAGCTTGCAAAAGCTTCTTGAAGATTTTCTCGCCTCGTTCTCTGAAATTCCATTCTGACTCGAAGACTTCACAACAATTAATTCATTTTTTCTCCTTTGAGACTCTTCGACATACCGTATACCTATGAAACCAGTTGCTATTTGCAGATGAAATGTAATTATTAATAATCTCAATATTTCTCCGTTTGCAGATATTGCATGTGATTCTCCGTTTACTTCTGATGATCGTCGTAAATATTCAGATATGATACCATGTGCAGCTGTTAGCTCGTTGATTGGAAGCAATGCACAAACGACGGAAAATAATATCTTTTGAACTGATTGTAAGGCCAATAAAGAAAGAAATAGCCCAATCAAAACTGGAATACTCTTCATCCCAGTAGATCCCGGTGATCCCTTCAACTCCAAACCACTAAATCGGGCTATGGTACCGTTCGCAAAAAACTGAACGGCGTAACTGAACAAATGTAAACACGACATACTCAGAAAAGTTCTTTCTAGTGGTATCGACACAGACGTTTCGGAACCTGTGAAGAAAAATTTAATCGCCATCGGTGATGCAATGACCAACGACCAGATCAGTTTTGAGATAACTGTTTCATCCTTGGAACTTGGAATTGTGCATCGAGACCTCGCAACTGCGATGATTGTGAGAAAATCCAAGAAATGCGGCTCTAGAGCTTCGGGCAACATCGAATTTTACGAAGTATCAATATCGTTGGAAAGGGGTGATACGAATACCAACTCTAGAAATTACTGTATTGATAGTTACTTTAATGAAAATAAGTGTTGAAGGCAGTAAGATAGTTCGACCTATAGTTTTGTGTTATGTTTTCTCTTTTGAAAACGAAAGGGAAAGAACAAATAAAAAATACGAAAAATAGAATGACGCCCCTGAAACGCAGCATGTGCGTGTATGTTGCATGGTGTATGCTTTTATTATACCGGTATTAACTTCTACTCTTCTACCAGGTATAAATTACTTTGTAGTTATAACTCGTCCTCTTCATCAGCTACAGGTTTGGAAGAGGAATTTTTTAATGTTTTTATGATAGCATGATAGCTAGGGTGACGGGCAGATGTGGCAGATGTCTGCCACAGTGGCGCTGCCACCGCCACCTGCCACGTGGCGTGCCACCCTGCCACTTGAGGGTCGGTTCTGCCATGGTGGCAGATCTATAATTCA
>Ga0115008_10005517_pt1 | contig 10438 bp, 12 predicted proteins | sample FraStrMetagenome_FD_87164 | JGI IMG/M metagenome (GOLD analysis project Ga0115008, IMG submission 87164) | Marine eukaryotic phytoplankton communities from Arctic Ocean - Fram Strait ARC3M Metagenome | ecosystem: Environmental > Aquatic > Marine > Oceanic | place: Fram Strait | collected...
GTTTATTATTTCATAGGAACTAGTAAAACGAAACTGATAGTATGAAATTTACCCAAACAACAAATGTCATATATAACATATATCCCTACAACTTAAGAAGGATTGTCTTCCTTATAAATCTCTGTTTTCCAGCTGGATATGGACGAAATGATAATATCCGACTTATAAAAGTTTTTTAATATCAGTTTGCCGCCATTAAATTTGCTACCTATTACAAGCCATTTATTAACATATTGTTCGTATTTTTGTTTCCCATCGTCAAAATGACTGATATATACTACCTGTGGCATTATAAATGATTTACTCATCTATTATTTAAATACTTTAGATAACAGACAATTGTCACACCTTTTAATTTAAAAGTTGATAATATTTTATATATTATGAATTAAAATATTATTAATTGAAAAACACCAAATTAAACTTAAAATAATCAGATAATGAAATTTTATTGGAGTAATGCTTCGGGTTCTTTAATTCCGCGCTTTTAATACACTAATGTGAACTCAAATTTTGCTCTCCAAGCTGTTGTGTCAGATGTCAATCCAAAGTACTTCGTTGTCAATTAATATCTTAATTTTTTTTTCTTCCTTTTTCTAGTAAAACGCCTCTTACGCCTTCTCCTCCCTCGCCCCTTCCTCTTTTTCGTCATGACCGACTTGGTTTTCGCTCTTTTGACTCGCTTTACGAAACAACCATTGCCCCCACCAAATGACGCAATATGCCCTAATATATCTGTCGGTAGTCTGAGCGGTGGCTTCTGTAATCTATAATTATCCCACAAATTAACTCTATGGTTGCTTCTAACTAGCAAAATATCAGAATCGTCTTTAATCTCTTCCCAATAGTACTTACTAACCATTTTTGTTGAATATTCTCTATTACGTCTTGGTGGAGCCCGTTTGAATTGAAAAATTTCCATCGTTTTTTCTTCTTCAGTAGGTTCTTTGTTCTCTCCAGAACCTGGTTTTTTAGTGGAATGATCCTTATTTATTATTATATGAGTCATGTTGGGAAACCACTTTTCTCTCATTTCGTCATATCTACCATTGTCCTCTTCTGACTCTTGGTTTATAATTATACATTCTGCTACTTTATTCCACCCAACATGATTGTCTTTTGTTGGATTGGGTTTTGGATTTTCATCTTCATTTCTTTCCCATAAACGATATGCTCGGCCTTTTATTGGTCCTGTGCCTAAAATATCTTTCATCCCTTCTTTTCCTTCTGGTCCCGTAATGTCACTCTCCTTAATATGACGGTGAAATTTTTTCCACCCATTCTTGTATGTTTCTTCGCCCATATAAACCCCAGCTACTCCGTATGGACGGGGATTTGTTATTACCACATTGCTTACTTTTTTTTCGGGACCATTTTCCGTAGGTATGGTTCTCTCAAGTTGTATTATGTCACCTTTACTGCGCGTAGGAGGGATTAAATAATTGTATTCTGGAAAAAGTCTTGTAGAATAGGTCCAAACTTCCGGGGATTTTATCTCAAACGAATCCTTTAAAAATGATGTCATATACAATAAGACAATATTCTAAATTATTATTGTTTAAATATTTACTTGATCAATGCCAAGGGTATAAAAAATAGGAGAAAACAGGAGAGAAAGAAGCAAAATAAGAAACCCAACTCTTAATGATACTGGTATTTTATAATATTCTAATAAATTTACTATAAAAAATTTGAGAAAATTTTTATTTTATAAAAGTTTTGTGGTTTATACATTTGTTAATATTTGTATCATTTTTTGATTAAATCATTCGCTAGAATGTACAATAGGTGGCCTTGTTAGGGTGGGTGCTGTAGATCGTCCGGAAAACCAACCTGAGGTTAAGTTGGTTGGCGAAGGTAACCCCACATCTTGAGGAACACAAGTTGTCATTCTTAATGATGAAGGCATCATTGGTTGATTTGTTCGTGACGAATTATGGGATGGAGCACTCGATTGTCTCATGGCTTGGGAGAAACCAGGTGATCGCATTCCCTCCGATGAATCGCGTGTTACTTGAGACATCCCATTAAATGCTGCTTCTGCTGTGCTTGGAGTCGCACCAAAAGTCATAGCGTGTGTAGCAGCAAATCCGAAATTTGTTCCTGTAGCAATTGCGTCCTGGTTTGCAGCCAGAAACATCATTTCTGCGCCACTTTTTCTTAGACGCCGAATAACCGCATTTAAATCTTGGATTTTGTATTTATCGGATGCGTTATCCATTCCATCGGTTGAAAGAGTAAATACGGCGACAACTTTGTCGTTGTCTTTGCCTTTTAACGACTCGTGAATCTCTGACAATTTGTTTTCAAACGCAATCGCTCGCTCATAAGCTGTATCTACTAACCGAGTACATCCACGTGGTTCTAACATGTTTTGGACATCAAGAACCTTTGGAATATCTTTAATATTGGCATATTCATCGCCTCCCCACTCAGTTGTAAATGTGGTTGCTTCGTCATCAAATGTGGTAATACTAACAAAACATGTGGCACCAGTATTATTTGCGTCTTCTCTTCTATCGTCAATACATTTTTGAAGTCCCGCCATTTGAGCAGCAGCAATATTAGAGGTTGACCCGGAACGATCGCCAATATATTCAAACAAGATTACCGCCGGTGGTCGTACAGCATCTGGTCTTGTTGTAGTATTGTCACGTTTTACAGAATTCAAGCAGGAAAGTGTTGTTAATGAAGCCATATTGTTGTTATTATTTATTTTGTTGTTGTTTTCCTTTATTAAAATATTTTTTTATTACTTCAATTTTATTAAATTTTCAAGTAATTGGATAATATTATTAATTGGGAATAACATATCTTAGATTTTACAATAATTAATTTGATTTATCTTAAACTTTGTATAACCAAATGTTGTGCGATATCAACACTGTCTTGATATAAGGAATATTCCACAGGATGGTGCGCATTTATACAAATAATCTTCAATCTTGAGAAGACCTCTAACAATTTTACATTTAGATATCGTCTCAATGGCAGCGCGTCTGACTTGTAATCAGAAGTTCCGAGTTCAATTCTCGGCGAAGGGTTGAGTCACCAGTCTGTAGATTCAAATTCCACGCACAACGGTCTATATGTTATTATCTTTCCCCCATAGGCTTGTCTATCGGACCCAAGATCCGAAGACGAATGTCTCACGTCGGTTCAAGTCTGACAGATAGCGAAATGGTTATTTTTGACCCTAAAAATAAGAATATATTCATTGTCAATAATAAATTTTTTTACAATTAATGGATTATCAAGGTTAACAGATAAGGTGTTATATTTACAACGAGGGATTGTGTTAACACGGAATTATTTTTTTAATTATTATTAATTATTATTTTCAAATACTAATTAAAAAATGAACGGTTGTTTTGGATGTGGGTAACATTGGGCTTAAAGATTTATCCATTAATAAATCTAACAATTATTATGATTAAAGATATTATAAATTTCTCAAACGTCTCTTACTAGCCTTATTCGCCTATACTTATGTAGTACCAATATTTTTTCCCATATTATATCTAAAAGTTTTTTATTTCTATTGAAAAAATCTTTCTCTAAAATATGTTCTTTCCAATCTTTGGAATCCATAAAATCCATAAAATCCATTATATATAATATTTTTAATAATTTATATATGTCAAATAACAATAATTACAATTTGTTATAATACATTATTAGACTTGTTTTTGATTTAATTGATTTTCTTTTAGGGAAAACGCCAGTAACTTCAAGTCCCAACAAGTAACCATGGGTACCCTCTTCCGCTGTCTGAAAATTATCTAGATTTAACACTATAGATTTGGTTATTAAACCGAGAACCGTTTTATAGAAGCGGGGGACAATTGAAACAGTTGATAAAACAGAACTAATATCAAAAATATTGATGTACAGTGGAATCTAGTTTTATATTATGTTTTTTATTTAGATAGGATGTACACTAGGTAATCTAGAAAACTGCCTAACTCGGAAATAGGTAACATAACAATAAATAGACCACATTTTATTTTTAGACTCTCGATCAACACAAGTTGCCAGATTTGCTCATCATGCCTTTTCGCGGGTTTTAGTTTGATTTCTAGGTCTGGACGAGACGAACCGAAACTGTATTTGTCTAATTTTGACCGGAAAACGCCAAATAAATTATCTAGTTTGACTAAGAACGGTCAATAGATCAAGAACATTCTGGATATTTCACTGACACAATAGTGATAACCCATTACATTTATTTACAAGTATTACCTTTTTCATAAATAATATTGTATAAGTCTATTCTATATATGGGAAACTTTGTAGAAGATGTTTTATTATTGGGTATTAATAAAATAGATAGCCCTTATGGATTATATGCTGCTTTAATGCCGTTTATAAATGAATTTTTGAATTTATTTACATTAACTATATTTACACCATATTTCGGTTTTGAATTGTACCCTCATCGCCCAAAAACAATTAAGGAGGGTATACTAAAAACAATGATAGATACATTGGCTATTACGGGTATAGTAGCAAACGCTTCTTATTATGGCGGACAGTATTCGAGAGATATAGGATTTGTAAAAGGTGTATTATATGCTTTTTTCACTTTTTTCATACCAAATTTATTTATGAATAGGGTATTGGGATCAAAATACCACCATGTAAACCTATTTTTAGGTTTGGTGTTTATCTACATCTTGGATATTATGGTACACGGAACCTCATATTACTATATACACCATGTAGTAAAACACAAGGAGAAAGATAAAAAAAAATAATACAAATTTTAAAAATCTTCACTTTATTTATTGCCATTTCTAGTAATAAAATACAGAATAAGAACTATAAACAGTATTGTTATTGTGTCAAAAATCCAAATTTTAATATATTTGAAACCGCTTTAATTCTACGTTCATCTACCGCGTACACATATAATTATTTTGCGTGAATATCGGAAAGTTTTGGCGGTGTAAAATAAAAAAAAATTCTCAGTACGGGATTTGAACCCGTGACCTTCGGCTCATAAGACCGATGCTCTACCAACTGAGCTAACAGAGATGTTACCGTGCTCCCCAACCTGACACAACTCAACAATAACACCCACCATTAAATATCTATTCGGTACTTCAATTTTTTTTAAACCGCCACCTTGTGGTACCGCGAGCATAAAATACTTATATATTGAGTCTGATCGCATAACGCGATGACATAACTTAGAATCATACAAAGTTCTATACCCACTTTTTATGACAAAATCTACTTCAATATTCTCAAAAAAAAAACAATCATATAAACAAAAGGAAAAATTGTCGTCTATAAATCGTAAAAACACATTAACAAAAAATTTCTACAACAAAAAATGTTTTTTTTGTTCGTTTCTGTGTTTTCTCACAGTTTTTTGGCGTCTAATGAAGACAGTCAGTTGGCATTGAAGATGTCGTTGTCGTCGGGCTATCAATTGGGGACAATCGTCGCATGGCTGCGGCAACTTCTTCTCTGATTTCACCTTTTTCCATAGGCGTCATATCTACGTGAGATTCCTCCACCTGTGATTTCTCCTCGTCTGATGCTCCGATAACAACCGATGGACGCAAGCGAGGTTTGGGCGCATCCGTTGGTTTCTTGCTTCCGCTTGCCGAAACCTTCCAGAACCATGGCTCATCGTAAATGACTTGGACCTGTTGTCCACCGCGAAGGGCGTCCAGAACAGCCATTGCTTCTCCCGATCGTGTGTTCCATTTTCCAGGAGCAAAATGGACAAAAGCTCGCTTGTGGGTTCCACAGTGGATAACATCAACTCGTTCAACATATCCCCAGCCACACGAAATGAATGTTTGCTTAATGCGACGCCACCCGATATTATTAAAGACTCGCGGAATACAAAGACTGACACCAGTTGCGACATCGCAACTGTTGGCATTGTTGGCATTTCTGACATTTCTGACATTTTTGGTATTGGAATTAGAAGATGACATTTTAAAGTTTTTTTTTGATTGATTTGTATTTTGGGTTTTATATGCCTTCTTCCATGTTCCCAAATTGTACTTCAATTTTTTTATAAGGGGTATACTATTTATTTATCACTGCTTCCGATGGAACAAATGATTGTATTCCCGTAATAGCCCGTCCTAAAATTAAAGCATGAACATCATTTGTACCTTCATATGTATTAACAGCTTCTAAATTCATAACATGTCTAATAATATGATACTCATCTGATATACCATTGCCACCCAACATATCTCTTGCTTCTCGTGCTATATTAATAGCACTAATACATGAATTTCTTTTTACCATGGATATCATTTGTGGAGCTATGGTACCCGCTTCTTTCATTCTACCTACCTGGTAACAAGCCATTTGGCCTAACGCAATATTAGTAGCCATATCTGCTAATTTCTTTTGTATTAATTGGTTCGCAGCCAATGGTGCTCCAAATTGCGTTCTTTCTAATGTATATTCCCTTGCTTTAGCATAACAAAATTCAGCTGATCCCAAAACACCCCATGATATTCCAAATCTAGCATTATTTAAACAGTTAAATGGTCCACCTAATCCTGTGATTCCGGGTAATACATTTGTCACTGGTATAGTGACCCTGTCCATAAATATCATGCCTGTGGGCGAGGATCTTAATGAAAATTTACCTTCTATTTTGGGGGATTCCAATCCTTTCATACCTTTTTCCATAATAAATCCTTTAATTTTATTACCATCTGATGTGTCTTTGGCCCACACTACGAAAATATCAGCAATAGGTGAATTCGTTATCCAATTTTTAGAACCGGTCAATTCATAATCGCCGCCAATATTTAATACAGCTTTTGTTTCCATTCCTGCTGGATCCGAACCATGATTTGGTTCTGTTAAACCAAAACATCCCACAATTTCACCCGAGGCAAGTCGTGGCAAATATTTCTCTTTTTGTTCTTCAGAACCAAACGCATTTATTGGATGCATAACCAATGATGACTGGACACTCATCGCACTACGGTATGAACTATCAACGCGTTCTATTTCTCTTGAAATCAAACCATATCCATTATATCCAATACCGGGGCACCCATATCCTTCAATTGTTGAACCCAATAAGCCAAGCGACCCCATCTCTTGAAATATACCACGGTCAAATGTTTCATTTCTGTTGTTATCTAATACACGCGGCATTAAATTCTCTTGACAGTAGTCATGAGCCGTCTGAGAAACCATCTTTTCCTCTTCTGTTAATAAAGATTCCATATTCAAGGGATCGTCCCATTTAAAATCAACAAAATGCTCTTTTTGAATAGAAGTAGCGATACGTCTTTTAATTGTTATATTGGTTACACAATATGGCAAAAACGCGTGTGATGTTGTAACCAACCGGTTAACACGAATTGGACTGAAAAATCTTTTTACAAACATTTTTTTTATTGGTTAAAAAATATTAAAAAAAAAATCAATTTTATAATAAAAGTATATCCAATATAATTTTATAAACAGTTATTCCAATAAATTTATTAATTATCAAAAATATCTATTTTCTCTTTCTAGTTTTGTTCTTTTTTCTAGTTTTCTTTTTTTCTCTCTTTTGTTTTTTTTTACCACCTGTTGCCTTATACTTTCTTGTTTTTCTATTCATATGATGTTTAGGAAGTTAATATTCAAATAATGTTTAGGAAATTAATATTCAAATATTGTTTTTTAATAATAATATTTGATATATATATATATATATGAGTGGTAAAAAAAAAGAACATTTCTTGGCAGCTGATGTCGCGACAACGACAGAAAACCTAATTAAAAGATTTGGAACAACATCCGCGTACGGCGCAGATAATCCTCTTACCCCCGCGCAGATAAGGTGCGCGAAGCGTCAAAAGGAGAGAGAGAAGGGGAGCATATGTAGTGGATTGTCGTGTACAATTATGGGAGGCAAAAGAAAGTCTGGTCGTAGAAGAAAAACGCGTAGAAAAAGAAAAACGCGTTATGGGAGAAAAAAACACCGTGGAAATAAACGGAAATCAAAAAAAACAAGAAGATAAATTTATATATATAAATTTTATATATATAAATAACGCCCGATAGCAATGAAGGTAACGTATCTAAAAAATTTATTTTTACGATGATTTTTGTTTTTTGTTTTTTTGTTGGAGACTATATCCAGTTGAGGTGCGTCTCTTATTCATTCTCCGATTTATTGAATACGCTCCAGCTTCTCTTCGAGACACTCCAATCGCACTCTAGCATCGTCAATATCTCCCTCATCGGCCCAGCTTGTCGCGTTTTGCTCTTCTTCTTCAAGGTCTTCTCTGGCGACCGCGATTTCAGCCTTCAACTGGGCAATTCTGTTAAGTCGCTTCTTGTTTTTGAGAAGTGCGTCCTTTGATACTACGACTGGTGCCGCGCGAAACTCTGTGTCAGGTTGAAGAGACGATTTGGGAGAAGGAGCAATCTTCTTATTGTTGGTTTTCTTAAGAGGTTTCAACGCGAGCTTGTTTGTCCATTTTCCCAGCAGAGGTGATTGCTTGGGGTGACTGGTGGAACTTGTCTCTTCAACGCTTTCAATAACCGAAAAATTAAACGACTTACGGGCCGCGATACGTGGACCAGGGCTCGTTGCTTTCCTGGTGGGCCCGCTCTTGGTGACATCAATCCACTCACCGTTCTTGGCAGCGGTTTTGCGCTGGAGATAAACGTTTTGAGAGGCTTGGCGACGAAGTGACGTGCGACCCGATTCACGCATTGCCTTGGCAAGAAGCTTTGGACAAAGTGTAACATACTGTTTGCGGTTCTTGTCAAAATGACCCTTGACGTGATCACTTGCGTGACAATACCGACAGTCAACTTTGTTACTTGGATGAATGGTCATAGCGGACATTTTTTGATTGAGGTTTTGAATTATTTTTTTTTTTGATTGTTATTTGGTTTTTATATATCTTTCATGTATAAGAAATTTTGTACTTCAATTTTTTTATTTTAATTCCGTTTTCAACAACACCGCGTTGTTCAAAAATAAAAAATAAGGATTTATTTTTTATTAAAACTGATCTGAATTACTACATTACTGGAACACAATGTTTAAAAAAATTTTTATGACAGAGCAAAATCAATCTATTGTGGTTTTGAAACAAAAAATGTCGATGAAAAAATAAAAAATTGATTCAAAAAAACCGAAAAAACGAAAATGTAATAAATATGTCCACATTATTAGTTGATGATGATGTGAAAAAATCCAAAATTAAATCCACAATTAAATCCACAATTAAATCCAAAAATAAACCCAAAATTAAACCCAAAATCAAGCTTAAAATAAAAACTAAAATTAAGATTGAATCTGAAAAAACAGATGTTGAAACCAATGTTAAAATCAATGTTAAAACCGACGATAAACCCGACGATAAACCCGACGACGATAAACCCGACGATAAAATAGATGTTAAAACAGATTCCAACCAGATTATAATTCCAAAACTTCAAAAGATTGTGAATGAAGATTGTATAACTGGGATGAGAAAACTAAAAGACGATTCTGTTGATATTATCATTTGTGATCCTCCATACAATATTGGTAAGGATTTCGGTAATAATAGTGATAAACAAAAAATGGATGAATATTTGCCCTGGTGCGATGAATGGATCGCCGAGTGTATTCGTATTTTGAAACCAAAAGGTACATTATATATATACGGATTTAGTGAAATTTTGGCCTATATCAGAGTGAGGATTAATATTAATGTTAGGTGGGTAATTTGGCATTACACTAATAAAGTAACACCTTCATTGAATTTTTGGCAAAGAACACATGAAAGTATACTCTGTTGTTATAAGGAAAAACCAGTATTTAATAGAGATGAAGTTAGAGAACCTTATACAAAGGCCTATCTTAAAAACGCGGCTGGGAAAGTTAGAAAAGCAACAAAAGGCAGATTTAGCAATGGTACAAAAGAAACCATATATAAAGCACATAAAAATGGAGCACTTCCAAGAGATGTTATTAAAATCTCCGCTTTAGCTGGAGGAGCAGGTAAAAAAGAAAGAGTTGATCATCCAACTCAAAAACCATTGGCGCTTTGTGAAAAATTAATTAAAGCGAGTAAAAATGGCGAAGATACTTTAATGGTTATACCCTTCGCTGGGTCGGGTAGTGAATGTGTCGCAGCAAAAACATTAGGTATTAATTTCATAGGATATGAAATTAATCAGAAATACATAGATTTGTGTAATGAACGATTGGAATCTTTACCTTAAAAATTGGTTGTTTGACAGTTTGAAGTTTTATACAAAATATTATCATGAATAAAATAATTTATTCTCTCCCAATATTATTTTTTTATTGTTTTAAATGTTACACAGTACAATCTAGCTCAGTGGTAAACTGGAAAATAAAAAACAAAGCCTCTATTGTTTTTTATCGTCGACTATTAGTAAGGAGTTTAAATTTACATTTTTTTTGCTAAATTTACATTTTTTTTGCTAA
>Ga0115008_10005522_pt1 | contig 10435 bp, 7 predicted proteins | sample FraStrMetagenome_FD_87164 | JGI IMG/M metagenome (GOLD analysis project Ga0115008, IMG submission 87164) | Marine eukaryotic phytoplankton communities from Arctic Ocean - Fram Strait ARC3M Metagenome | ecosystem: Environmental > Aquatic > Marine > Oceanic | place: Fram Strait | collected 2012-06-18
ATTTAAGAATTTTTTTTTTAAAACTACAATAATTTTTTATCTTGTTAGGTATTACGCTAATTTTCTTCTCGCTACATTCATATGATTCTTTATGTTAACGAGGTTTGGAACTTGTGTTGGTCATTCGGCTAAGTCAATTGTATTGGAAACTCGGCTTGAATCTTCGAATATTGCTTGGCATGTAAATTCTCTTTATATGTTACTACAATTTTTCCACTAAATCTCATCACGTGTACCCCGGTCTGACTTCTTAGAAAAAATCTTTTTCCGAACTTTGAACTCCCAGTGACGATGATAGAAACCCTTGGAAAATTCTATATCTAGTTCACGAAGAATACAGGTATTAATAAAAATTTTAATACAAAAACACTTCTTGCATTAAAGATTCCATTTCGAGGACGCCAAACATCCTACAAGAGACATTTCCGCCTAACCCAACATCCGTTACGATGGCAAGTAATATTATTGGTACTTATCGTCATCCATACTTCACACTCTGTATAGCAGTTGTAGCTCTCACAGTGACGATGACGGATCACATGGTAAATTCCTTATCCACAATGACGTCCAAGAGCAATGTCAAACAAAAGAAGGAGCTTAAAATGATTAGCTTCGATCTCGATGATACTTTATTTCCAATTACAGAAACGATTCAAGATGCCAATGAAGTAATGCTTCGACGTATGGTTGAAGTTGGAGCTGATCCGAGCCTAGTGACACAGGAAAGCATAAGAAATGCTACTGTGATGATACGCAGAGATCTTGAAAATCCTATAACCTATAGTGAGTTGAGGACACGTGCGATTGAATATGAATTACGACGGTGTTGTCCTGGAATTAGTGACGTTGCATCGACTGCTAAATTGGTGTTTGAGTCGTGGTTGGAAGAACGGCAGCGGGCTGCAAATAAAAGACTCTTTCCTGGAGTCGTCGAGTGTTTAAAACATCTTAGGGGTGGGTATCCGGATGCAAAAATTGTCGCGATTACAAATGGCAGAGGGAGCCCAATGGAAATGCCTGCGCTTCAATCACTTTTTGACTTATGTGTTTCTGGCGAAGATGATGATGTATTTCCAAATCGAAAACCTCATCGTGGCATATATGAGGTTGCTTTGTCCAAGGCTGATCTCTTTCCTCTCTCATCTAAAAAATGTTGGATTCATGTTGGTGACGACTTGGCAAATGATGTAGGTGGATCAGCTGATTGCGGTGCATATGCTGTCCTTGCAACAGTTGTTAAACACGAAGAAGCAAAAACCATATTTTGGAGTACGGCAAGTGAAAAAGAAATGGCTGAGCGCAAAAGGAAAGATATAATCGCTCAAAGCAAAGTCAGCGCGCGAATTGAAAGAATTTCGGAACTAATTCAAGTTATCGATGAAATTATTTTGAGCTAGGTAATATTGCCTTGTTTAGGTTTAGACCGACGAAATTCTTGAGAAATTTGTATTTGTTCTTTTCACGTCTACACATTCATATAATCCAAGTATGTGAACACAATCCATAAAATGCTTTAAATGATATTTGTAGGGAATAAAGATATTCGTTCTTGTTTTTAGTGCAGGACAAGACTAAATATAACGTTTTTTTGAAGAATATAGGAATTACCGCCTTTCTGATTGTAAATATCATTGTGCGCGGTTGGAAATGATCTGGAAAACTTAGTACGATGGATGATATAATCAATGTATCCCGATGAATTCAAAATATGATTTAATTTGGAACAGGAGGAGATAAAAGTTTTGGAACGAGATATCTGGATATAAAAAGTAAGAAATTCAACATGAAAATCAAATTTGGAAGGCATTCGACCACGAATGACGAATTCAATGGTGCTCGAGTGACTTTAAGGGCTTTATTCTCTGTTTACATCGCTTTTAGTATTCCATTCCGTTTCGCCTTTGTTCCAAGTTTTCAAATGAGCTCGAATTATCTCAGCTTCATCATGTGCGATTTATTATGCACCGTCTGCTTCTCAATAGAAATATTTCTCACTCTACGAGAGCTCACACGAAATTCGGTAGTGCCAATTGACGCTGATATAGAAAATACATCATTTCCGCTGTGTACGGCGTCCCGGAGTTCGAGAAGCTTTTTGAAAGAAGGCAAATTTAGCAAAGCTACTCTCATGAAAAGTATTCTTTTCCGAATTCCTATTTCGCTGTATGTGTCTGTCATAGCAACAGTTCCACTTGAATATTGTGCGTTCAGTTTTATTACCAGCAAGAGAAATTCTTTGAATTGGCTCTTAGTTAATAGATTGCTACGAGTCTTTTTTATTCCAGTTTATGCTCAAGAAATAGCAAAAGTCCTTGAACACCGCGGGCTCTTGAAAAATTTGAGCTTACATCGTACGTGGCAATTATTCTTTGCGATGGCCATGGCGGGCCACTGGTGTGCTTGCGTATTTTACTTTATTGCAGAGAATGAAGCACTAGAGGGTAACGAATACACGTGGCCTCAGAGCATTGGACTATACGAAATCGAGCCAGCAAAAGAAGATGCATTTTCATCACATTATCTCCTAATGAATCACAATATAGTAGGGAGATACATACAGTCTCTTTATTGGGCGTACATAACAATGGTATGTACGAAGCTTCAATCTTGTCAAATTTCAGAGTCTATCATGTTCTCACAAAAAAGTAAAACTTAGATAACAACCGGATTTGGTGATATTGTGCCCATTTCTATTTCCGAAACTTATTGGTGTGTCTTATCTATGTACCTAGGAGTTCTTATAACTACGTGCGCAATCGCAAATCTCCAACTTTTGATGTTAAATATGGACGCTGCACAGACGCATTTTCAAAATAAGATGGAACGCATAAAAAGTTATATGAGGTATCGCCGACTTCCACGGGAATTGAAAAATCGCATAATGTCATACTACGAGTATCAGTGGGACCTTCTAAAGGGAGCCGATGAAGCAAAGGTGAGTTCGTATTAGCGAAATATGTACAACTTCGTCGAGTCAGCGACTCGCTTAGAATAATATCGCCAAAACGAATTGTGTTTCTCCTATATTCTCTGTTATATACTCTAAACAATATCGTTGCAGTTTCTTTCCGAGCTTCCTCGATCACTGCAGCAGCAGGTGTCAAACGTTATGTGCCGTGATTTGATAAGCTCACTTCCAGTTTTGAGGCGGGCGAATAATGCATTACTAAACGCATTGGTTGATTGTGTTGAAAATAATAACTTTGCCCCTAATGACGAAATTTTAAAGCCTGGAGAGCAAATAAAGGGTGCTCTTCTAGTGTCAAGAGGTGAAGTAGAGGTGTGGAATGGACTCATACTTGAACGAAAGATGAAAAGACTGGATCGTTTTGCTGAAGAATCGCTGTTCGAAAAAAAGGTGAACAAATGCATGGTCCGAGCAAAGACTTTCTGTGAATTGTATGTTTTACCGAGAGTCAAATTTCAAAATATTATCAGCTCTCAGTGCGACGAAGGTCATATTTGTACGATGAGGGATATAGTCGAAAAGTGTGGCAAGAGCAATGCAAAAGTCAATAAGCTGTTTGGCACAGGAAATGAATTGGCCGATAATAGTGGATTCAAAAAGCATTGCTTGCCAGATAGCACGTTTCGCAACTCCTGGGCATGCATTATGTTTGTTGCAAATCTTTTAAACCTTTTCATTACTGGTCTGAATTTGATGTTGTGTATTCAGGATAGGACAATTAGAGAAGACTTCTTTCTTTTATTTTCTGGATATACCATAGATTGCCTATTTATATCAAATTTAGTATTTGAAGCATATTATTTCGCATTTTTTGAGGAAGGGTTAGTGATATGTAACCAAACCCAAATATTGTCTCATTTTCTGCAAAGGCGTAGCTTTGGAATTGATATGATATCGAATTTCCCCCTTGACATTTTTGGCATTTTTCTTGGCGAAAGGTTCTTAAATATTCTACGATTGACAAAGATATTACGGTTTTATAACTTTCTCTACCAGCTCAAAGTAGTCGAGAAACTTATTGTTCAATCTAAGTTTGGACTCGGTCAGTCACTTCGGCGTGTATTCAAACTTAATTTTGTAATGATTTTGTCATGTCATTGGGTAGGTTGCTTATGGTTCATGGCAGCAGACTTAAGCATAGAACTCGGCTTGAATGAAAATTGGCGAGATAAAGATTTTGAAAATCCTACGCTATCAATCAGCTCTTCTGATTTATATGGTTTATGTGGTTACTTAAGATCCATTTATTGGGCTATCGTTGGCATGTCTACAGTAGGTAAGAGTAGTGTATACAAATGCTGTACTTAAACTCAACGTGGTGGTAACAAAATATGTTTGCAGGTTATGGCGATATTGTCCCTACAAACGATCTTGAGACTACCTTTGCAACAACGATAATCTTATTTGGTGGTTTATTATTACCTGCGGTAGTAGGTGGCTTGGCGGCATACATGGGTAATCTGAACAAGATAGCAAATGATCAACGTATAGAGATCGGAAAAATGCTAACCTTCATGAGAAGAGAAAAATTAGAAAAGTCTTTGATTGACCGAGTCCTTCGATATTATAACTATATTTGGTCGACACGAGGGGGTGTCGACGAACAACAAATTATGGAAGAGTTGCCATCACCTTTGCGCCAGCGCGTTGCTCTGTTTGTAAATGGACAAGGAATTAGTTCAATACCATTCTTTACATTTGTGGAAGAAGGAGTCAAAGAACATTTAGTATCTGCTCTTGCACCTAAAGTTTACTTGCCTGGCGATTTCATAACACATTATGGAGAAATAGGAAAGGATTTGTTCCTAATTGAAAACGGTCGCGCACAAGTGTTCTCAAAAGAAAGGTGTTCTCTGTGCATGTTATCTGGGGGAGATTATTTTGGAGAAAGTTGCCTCTTAGGAGCTTCATTTCGTCGATTTGCTTCTGTCCAAGCGATTACATATTGTGACTTATTTGTTCTTTCTAAGGATGACTTCGATGAATTGATGGACGATTATGTGGCGGACGAAAGAAAAAAGATAATGCAAGAAGTTGGAAGAGTTGTTCAATCGAAAGTTAAATCCAACTCTAATGTCAAACTAAACTTTCGACAACGACGTAAATGCGAGAGGTTATGTGGAAGTAATATTGACATCGTGACTAATGGATCACTGCTCAACTCAACTAGTTGTGCCAAAATCAACCCAGATTCAAGTTTCAGACGTATTTGGGATGTCATTGTATTACTTGTTTCACTATACAACGCCTGGATCATCCCATTCCAAATTTCTTTCAATAACACTGCCACTATTATTTATATGCTCAATGCTTTACTTGATATGGTTTATTTTGCTGATATATACCTAAAGTGTTTCGAATTCTCCTATATTCATGAAGGACAACTAATTTCCGATCGCGATAAAGTAAAACATCGATTCTTGAAGGGCAGCTTTAAGTTGGATATGATCAGTTCACTTCCTTTTGATATTATTGCGCTAATGTTTATCCCGGTTTTTGATGTTTCCCTCCCTATTATTGCAATTCTACGCTTACCAAAACTTATCCGACTGAGAACGATCGGAGATACATTTTTAATGCTTACCCGACTTTTAGAGGATAAAAAAGTTAGCATTGCTCCGATACGATTAACAGGTCTTCTTCTGGGGGTTTGCCTAATTGCACACTGGGCAGGGTGTGGCTTCTATGCATTTGCCGCATGGAAGAATGTTGGCCAGGACTGTGCGAACCAACCCAGCAATTTGGGGTCGTCTTACGCTCAGTGTCGTTGGGTTGGAACCTGGATAGAAAAGCAAATAACGAACGGGAAAATCCCCCAAAATGGCGGTTCTTCAGTCCAACACTATATAAGATCATTTCATTGGGCACTTCCTACATTAGTGGTTGTGGTCATCGGTGACGTCGTCCCTAGTACAAGCTATGAAACGTTATATGCATTTTTGTGGATGGTTCTAGGCGTTACTGTCAACGCTACAATCATTGGTAGTGTTGCGAATATTGTTGCAAACTTAGAAACAGAGTCATCAGAGTTTATCAAACGAGCTGACGAGATTAAGCATTTTATGTACATCAATCAAGTTGACAAAAAACTTCGAGATAGGGTAAATAACTTCATGAATTACTTATGGAGCATGCACCGCGGTTCTAAAGATGAAGGTAGCTTTGTCTATGAGCTCCCTTCCACACTCCAGATGGCAATATCAGAAAAGCTCAAGTTACATTGTATCAAATCATGCCCATTCTTTGACTTTTGTCCAGATGAAGTTACTAGATCTTTAGCTGTATGCTTGAAGTCGTTGGTTTTTTCAATTGATGATGTATTGATTCATTATGGTGACATGGGGCAAGAAATGTTCTTTCTAGAAAAAGGTTCGGTCGAGGTCTTGTCTGGAGAGGGAAATACCGTATTTGCAACATTGAACAAAGGAAGCTTCTTTGGTGAGACTGGACTTTTCTTTAAAACGAAAAGGTCAACAACAATCAAAGCTGTATCTTTTTGCGAAGTCTTCCGGCTCGATAAATCTGACCTTGATAAAGAACTACGGCAATGTGATTTCGATCTTTCGCGAATGCTTCAAATTTTTACTGAAATAAAAAATAGTAATTCCAGGAGAAACAAAGCTCTAGCACTTAATATTTCCGAGGGCAGACGACGTGAATCAAAGCTTAACAAAGTTTTGGGATTCACGGACACGTCTCATTCTCAAATTGCAGAAAAGAAAGTTCGCGCTGTGTTCATGCCAAACTCGCCCTTCCGCGCTGTATGGGATGCTTCATGTCTTTTGTTCTCGATCTATTTTGCGATTTATATTTTGTACAGAATATCATTTGAACTCGACGAGACTCGCCGGTGGATGTCTTTGGACTATCTTATAGATATGTTTTTTGTTGTCGATATCTACCTACGATATTATTATTTTCCAATTTACAAAAATGGTGTATTAGTTGTTGGTGATGAGCTGAAAAACTTGTATCGTTCATTTTGGATGCCCATTGATATTATTTCTTCTGTTCCAGTGGAGATAGTAGCGGCTATCTATGGGATGCAATATATTTATGCTTTCAGAGCGATTCATTTACTCCGCATTTGCCGGTTGCCTTCTTATTTTAGACTTGTGGAGTATCATCTTAGTAGCCTGAACATCAGAATAGGTGCCTCAAAAAGCTTACTAGTTACAATGTTCTTCTATTATCTTGTAATAAATCATTGGTGTGCGTGTGGATGGTTTATCATTCATCGATATTTTGAACGCAACACAGAATTCACTTGGGCTACATCAGATTGCCCAGGAGGAGGATCATGCCTTGCAGTTTGGAATGAAGTTGCGGGCCAACATAATATTTGTGACGAAGGAGACATTGAAAGATGTTATTTGAGGTCGTTTTATTTCGTGATTACAACAATATCGACAGTTGGTTATGGAGATATATCACCTACTACAGAACTGGAAACGTTATATGAGGATGCAATCGTTTTGATCGGAGCATGTATCTTTGCAGGTATAATCGGTGCCTTTGGGGCGTTTTTATCTCACAGTGATACTTCGGGGACAAACGCATTTGAGTTTAAGCTACAGAAGCTTCAAGAATACATGAAATATCGTAACTTACCTATTAAGCTTCAAGAAAATATCATTGGGCATCATGTTAATAAATGGGAGAAGTCAAGAATAATCGACGAACAATCAGTGATGAATACTCTACCAATCCCACTGCAAATCGATTTATATTATCACGTACTTGAATCTATTCTCAATTTAGTACCAATATTACGAAAACAAAGTATAATTGTACAGAAGCGTTTGGCTTACGCGATGCAGCTTCAAATATGTTCGAGTAACTGTGCAGTTTACTCCGTTGGTGATATCGGATATGACATATACTTTATTGGATCTGGCTTAATTCAAGTTACACTTCCAGAAAATCCATCTCAACTTGACTCAGAAGGAAAGTCTGCCGTAAATCGAAACAAAGCAAAGACAGATGCACTTGGAACTATATATCGTCCTGGAAATCATTTCGGAGAATCGTGCTTGGTAGGTGTTTCGGGAGTACGGCAAGAAAATGTAGTTGCTTTTACTGTAGCTGAGCTTTACTTAATTTCCAAAGAAAGTATTGATTATGTTTGCAGCTATATGTCGGTCGACGCAAAAAGACAATTATATCTTGACCTTGTTCAACGAAATGGAAATATTTGGCATTGTTTTGAAGAAAATTTGAATAAAAGTATCATAACACAGACAAGCCTGTCAGCGAAGCGCAAAAACAACATTGGTGTAGCTTTTGGAACTCCAAATTTGTCTTTGCCTGATAGAAGGAGAAGAAGGCGCCAAGCACATGAGAGTAAAAGACCAGAGAAAGTTCGATTGAGATCGTTTTCAGCCGAAGCAAGCAAGGAGGCAATGCATCGGAGAAGTAAAAGGCAAGACTCTTGTATCACTCTTTCAAAGTGCGAAGAAACATGCGAATTGGATTCCCCTTCAAGGGCAGAAAATGCAATTAAAAGAATACAGGATTTAGTTCGAAACGGCGAAATAATTGTGAATGTAACTCAAAGCGATGAAGAAGGTGACGATTCCAACACCGATATAGAAGATGAAGATTGCAGTAAAGATGATACTAAATCCCCACTGCCACGAATCAGGTGGATGCGCCGAAAATCAGTTCAGTCCAATAATACTTCAGATGCTTTTATATGACCTAGGCTGTCGCTAGTTTAATATCAAGATATTTGCGAATTATGCAAGTGCTGCTCATCGCAAAATTTAGCGCTAAGGTAACTAGCGGCAGTAGTAAGCTAATGTAAATATAACATGATGGTCTTGTTTTATGTCTTCATTCATGTATCTGCATGTAAAGCCGGTACAATTTCTTTGCGTAGTCTGCTAAATTTTTTTTTGGATTTTTGGTTGAACGCATTGTCGAATTGTGAGGTGATACATGAGTACATGAGTCATATTTCATATTCTTTCTTTCAACTAATGCTCGAATGAGTATCTCTCTAGCAAGAGCAAAGATTCGATGCATTAGAGGTTCCAGGACCCCTGTGAGCAATATGTCGAATTGCTTTCGTTGGGAAGGAGGTGCAGGACTTGGACTTCTGAAAAATGAAAATTAGTTAGAGACTTTACATGCCAAGCAATATTCGAAGATTCGAGTAGAATTTCCCTTACAATTGAATTAGCCGAATCACTAACACAAGTACCGACCTCGGTGACTTAAAGAATTTTACGAACGTAGCAGCCTTCATTGTCATAAACTCTGCAGAATACGTCGATGTTTCAATGGCACCCTGCCTTCGCGCAAGTGCGAAAACTGGCGTTCTACCAACGAAAATGATTACTCCAGTAATTGACATTCGACTCACCTTGTCATGTGCATGTTCGCTGTCGACATATGCACTGATGGCAACCTCGTCAAACAAAGGCATAGGTAGTTTATTATCCTTCTGCTCCATGGCATCAGGATATTGTTCTAGTAATTTCTTTGAGATATCGATCTCTAGATTGCCCTCGACCCCATTAGCCACTACGATCGGGTCTCTAGAATCGATGCGAATCTTTCTGTTGGAATATTTCTTTAGATAGCCAAAAACATATAATGCTGTCCATGTGACCTTGCCTCGGACAGGCAATAAAGCGTGACAGGGAAGACACTGCAAACGCAATATCAATCCTACCAATAGTGACAATCCAATTTAATATCCCAATCAGCATCTGGTATTTCGTATGTTCTTCATCATCCAAATGCTTAGATTTATCCAGTTTCGGGTGATCCCCTGCTACCATCGGGATATCGTGTTTAATTAACGTACCAAACATATTTTCAATACGACGAATACCCTCCTTGATGTAGGTCTTGCAGCCTATATACCATCGAACTTTCCGATCTTTCTTAAAATCGTTCCCTAGGTAGTATTCAGGGGGCCCTTAACTTTAACAGTAAATACGGATTTAATCTGTTTCATGATTAATTCAGGGTCTCGGCTAAATATGCAAAAATCGTCCACATGTGAACAAACATATTCATATGCCTTCTTGTCTTTACTTAACCGAATCCACACGTTATTATCAAAACATGTAGGAACAAAACCAAATGACCTTAAAGTATCACCAAAGTGGGCATGAAAACAAGCAGCCGAAGAAGCCAATCTATATAATACCTTACTGATAATGACTGTCATACCCTGTCGTTCACCAAATTCGCGACCGGCGATAAAATACACCTTCTCGCGTGTATCGGCGGTAACAAATGTATTACCTACTTCACCACAAAGCACTTTGAAATTGTTCTGGTGCGCAATCACATGTAGTAGCTTGACACTGATACCTTTTACAGTAGATTAGTATACTTCCGTATCAAATAATTCTAGCAAGTGGCCACCAGCTACAAGACGAGCCTTCCGACGAAGGTCTGTTTTAACATCAAAAATCATATGAACACGAGTCCATTGATAACCTTCATTTC
>Ga0115008_10005525_pt1 | contig 10433 bp, 7 predicted proteins | sample FraStrMetagenome_FD_87164 | JGI IMG/M metagenome (GOLD analysis project Ga0115008, IMG submission 87164) | Marine eukaryotic phytoplankton communities from Arctic Ocean - Fram Strait ARC3M Metagenome | ecosystem: Environmental > Aquatic > Marine > Oceanic | place: Fram Strait | collected 2012-06-18
CACGCGCGCGGTTACCGCGCCGGTGAGCCCCACGTCGTCCGCCTCAGCACCCATGGCGTGACTCGTTGTGACAGACTACAAGTACAAACAGGATCCAACTTCACTCGTTGTTAGGTCATTCGATCGTGCACTTGGCCATCGCGCACAGCTGTGTCGGCACCCTCGGCACCCCCGTATGACCTCCGCGTCCATCATCGTTTCGACGACCCCGCGCGCTGCCGCGGTGGTGCCGCCCGTTCGCCGCGGCGGCTCGTTCATGAACCGAGCATCGACCCGCGGCCGGGCATCCATGATCCCCGCGAAGGCGTCCACCGAGGGTGACGCGCAGGCTGGCTTCCCCGAAGAGATGCGCGCCGCGTGCGAAGCCGTCCGCCTCGCGTCCATGATCTGCGTCGAGACCCAGCGCACGCTCACCTCAGCCGAGAAGGTGAGCAAGAGCGACGACTCCCCGGTCACCGTCGCCGACTTCGCCGCGCAGGCGCTCGTCACCTCCGTCTTGGAAAAGTCACATCCAGACATCGAGATGGTCGCCGAGGAGAGCGCGGACGATCTCCGCGGCGACGAAAACGCGCCGCTGCTCGACCGCGTGACGTCGCTGGTCAACAAGGTCCTTCTCATGTCCACGGATGAGGAGAACGGCGACGCGGAGGCCGACAAGGTGGTCCGGCTCATGTTCAACGAAGAGGTCGCCGACGCCATCGACATCGGTGGAAAAACCGACCCGACCCGAACAGGAAAGTACTGGATCCTGGACCCCATCGACGGAACCAAGGGGTTCATCAACAAGAGGCAGTACGCCATCGCGCTCGCGCTCATGGACGACGGCGAGATCGTCGGCGGCGTCCTCGGCTGCCCCAACATGCCGTCCGAACCGATCCCCCCGGGCGCCACGGAGATCCCGTCCACCCCGCCCGGGGTCGTGTTCTTCGCGTTTAAAAACAAAGGAACTTGGATGGCGCCGATGACGCACCCGGACCCAACCGGAGCCGTGGGCGACGGGCGCATCACGTTCAGCGCCACGGACGCCGGGGCCGTCATGCGCGTGTGCACGGAACAGAGTCACACGACGGGACGGGACGCGAGCTACATGGAGTCGTGGGGCGACTCAATCGTGGCGGCACACGACGCGACGAATAAGTTGACGCAGGCGCTCGGCGTGGTGAACAAACCGGTGCGGATCGATTCGATGGCCAAGTACGGGGCGTTGGCGCGCGGGGATACGGACATGTACCTCCGGTTCCCGCCTAACACGTACAGGGAGAAGGTGTGGGACCACGCGGCGGGCGCGGCGGTTGTGGTGGAGGCGGGCGGGGTCATCACCGACGGCGCCGGTAACGAACTCGATTTCGCCAACGGACGGTTCCTGGACGTGGTGGGCGGGATCGTCGCGAGCTCGACGCGGGAGCTGCACGACAACCTTTTGAGACAGATCGAGGCGCAGGGTCTTCTGGAAAAGTAGAGTATTTATCGTGACTGGTCGTATTACGTCACTGGTCGTATTACGTGAGTGTTTATTACGTAATATCACGACGTCTCCTCAATCAGAGCTCGTCGTCCTTCGCGAGTAGGTCGGCACCCATGGATTCGTAAATCGGCCCGTGCACGAGCCAGTTCACCCGCCCGATCGACCGCATCGCGCCCGCCGCCAACGCCTTGAGATCCCCGGCGACGGCCACCCCAATCTCTCCGTCCACGCCGCACGCCGCCAGCGACCTCGACAGCGCCGCCGCCGCCGTCGCTCCGTCCGAGCCGTTACCACCCGTCGCGGACACGATGTCGGGGCCGAGCAACAAACGCGTCGCCAACGCGGACCGGACGCCGTCGAGGAGCGCCGCGCCGCCCGAGGCGGCCGGGTCGGTCAACCCGCGCAGCTCGCGCTCAGCCGCCTGCAGCTCGGCGGACTCCGCGACGGGCGCCTGTTCCGTCGCGTCGAGGCTCGCCGACCTCGCCACCTGCGCCGCGATCTCCGCGGCGAGGTCGGGGACACGCACGGTGGGATCCGCGAGGAGCACGTCTAGTCTCCTGCAAAAGTCGGGTAGGTCCCGCGCGGTCGCCCTTTGGTCGTTCGTTCGGAGTCGGATTCGCATCCGGGCCACCCGGACGCACGCGGCGGAGACCGCGACGCGTTGGAAATCGTTCTGAAGCGTCGCCAGGCGTTCCGCGTCGAACTCGAGCGTCTCCGGAAGCCGTTCCGGCGCGTGCGGGTTCGGATCGGCGATCAACGACGCCAGTGCGACCCGTGCGATTCCCTCGGGGGTACACGCGTTCGTGGGCGTCCACGCCTGGGCTAAAACCGCGGCGTCGACTTTCTCCTTCAACGAGCGTCGTTCACCCTCGGACGGACCCTTGGAGCTCTTCGGAGTAGCACCGTGAACCCGGCCCGTGCGGATGGACACGGGCGGCGCCGGTGACCCGGATGTGGGCGACCCGGATGTACCTGTAGGCGACCCGGGTTTACCTGTACCTGTAGGTGACCCGGCGTGCGTCGGGAACGTGCCCGGCACAGGATCGCCCGGGCGCGGTGCATTCACCCGGTGTCGATCTCGTCTCCAGTCGTCGGCGTTTGGCAGCTTGGGCAGCACGGCGTCGGCGGCGTGCGCGAGTGATACGTTTCCGGCGAGCCACGCGCGTGTCCTCGGTAACGCGCGCGTGGCGATGGCGGCGTCGACGTCCACCTTCTCCCGTCCTTCCGCGTCGAAGTGTGAGGAGGGCTCGGGTAGGTCCCGGCGGATGGCGAACGTGTGCCGCGCCCACCGGACGCCCTCGGCTCCCTTGGCCAGCGGCGACAGCGTGGCCAGCGCTGCGTTCCCGCAGTCCCGTTGCACGACCCTCAGTTCCGTGAAACAGAAGCGCAAGGAATCGACCACGGCCTGCGCCATGGACTTGGCCGCTGACTTGAAGTCGCCGCGGCGTGAAGCGTCCACCGCGGCGTCCGTCTTTTCCGTCAGCCCCTTTACGATTTCATCCGCTCGACGCGAAGCGTCGTTTGAAGCGGATGGGGATTCAAACCGTCGTATCATGGCCACCGCGCCCCGTAGCGCCTCGCCCAGGACCGCCCCGGCGCCCTCTGGGTCCTTCGCCGCGGTCCTCAGCGCCGGTGCGATGGCGTCGTCCCTCAACGAGTCGAGCGCGACGACCTCGGCGGCGCCCCGCACGTGCTCGGGGCACAGAGACCTGAGCTCGCTACGCAGCTCCGCCACCAGCGCTAAAGGCCGGTTCACGTCCAGCGCGCAGTCGCCGTCGCGTATCGTCGACATGGACTCGACAGCCTGCGCCCAGAACGCGCGCTCCATCTGCTCGCGGACACGCGCTTCGACCGAGTTTTCCGACTCGGAAATCGGCGCGGGTTTTCGTGTCGAGTCGCCGGGATGAGTCCGCGACTTGGCCAGCCTCCAGTCCGGGTCGATGAGTAGCTCGTGCATCAGCGCCTCGTTCGTCTTACCCCCTATCGCGGGGCGATTGGAATCGATTGGACGCGAGGGTTTAACCCCGATTGAGGGTTTAGCCCAGTGTTCGGCCCGGCGGCTTGCGTACGCCGCGGCTCGCGCCTCTCGCATAGCCGCCCTCGCCTCCACCCTCCTCGCCGCACGTTCCCGACGCCGTCGTTGGGAAGTCTCGCCCGGGTGCGTCTGAGTGACAGCTGTGTCGGCACCCGGGTCGGCACCCTCGGCGTCGGAGGCGGCGTCGTCCTCGGCGGCGGCGGCGGCGTCCTCCTCGGCTTCCACCCGAGATAGCGCCGCCGCCATCGCCGCGTCGAACCGGCCGAGCGCCTCACCACCCCCGAGCGCCTCCACCTTGCTCCGCAGCAGCGCCTTGTCGTTCTCGCACGCGTCTCGCACGGCGGCTTCGTCGCTTGAGGGGTGGAACGGGACGGTCCTGTCGGTTCCGCACGTTCTTAAGTGCGACTCCTGTGAGGGTTGAACAAAATCAAATTGCCCGTACGGAAATGAAAAGAAGAAGAAACGAACCTCCAGCGCAACCGCCGCGGCGACGAGGTCGCGTTCGAGCGCGGCGGCGTCGTGTACCTTCCACGCGCAGAAGTCCTCGAGGTAGGGATCCCACGCGGCGACGAATTCGTCCACGTGGCGACGGGACATTGGTCCGTCGTCTGAATCACTGACCATGGCGTCCACCGCGGATACGAGCTTTGCCGCCGACTTTTTCAGCACGCCGTCGACGCCGCCCCACTTTGGTTCTTTGGTGTCCTCACCGGTGTCCTCAGTGTCCTCAGGGAGCAGCTCGTGCGGTGAGAGCACGGTGGCTGGGTGCGCGGTCACCATGTAAGCGCACAGTACGACGCGCGTGGGGAACGCCTCGTCGGCTGAATCGAGCGATTCGCGTCGGTCCAGGCATCCGTCGGCGTTGTTCTCGTCCGCGGACTTTGGCGCGACGAAGCGTCTGACGAGCGCGCCGTGGGCGGGATCCGAGCCGGGATCTCTGCCGCGCGCGGCGAGCCTGTGCTGCGCGCGGTTGAGCAGCGCGCGCGTGGTGCGCAGCGTGTGCGGGTTGGACAGCATCCCCGCGAACGCGTCGAAGTCGTCAGAGCTCCGCGCCGTCGCCTCGGAAAGGCCGAGAGCCCTGTAGCGCGACGCGACAGCCTCGGTGGTGTCGCCGTCGCGCCTGAACCTGAGCCACGCGCGGCGTATCGCGTCCGCCGCGGCGTCGTCCGTGCGCGAGTGTTTGGTGGACGGCGAGTGCGCGCCGGCCGCGAGGCGACGCGCGATGTCGCGGCGGCGCTCCAGGAAGCTCTCGCGGTTCGCCGCGGCGGTCTCCATCTTCCGCCGATGCCTCTCCGCGAGCTCCGTCTCCTGCCGGGCCCTCGTCGCGGCCGCCCTGCGCACTCGCAAGGAGCCCAACGCCCTGGCCTTGGCGCGCGTGTGCTCGAGCGCCTCCTCCTGCGGTGAGGTGGGGGTTTGGTGGGGATGGGACCCGGGCGTGCGCGTCAGTCGTGTGTGTGAGGGGCGGGTCGAGACGTCCCGTCGGGAGAACCGAGGCGAATAGACTAAATAGACTGGGACGCTGGGTCGGGACTCAAGAAACGTCTTGTCTCGCGACCGTTTTCGAGTTTGCGCTGACTGGGTTTTCAGTGTCGGGCTTTTCGTGTTTTATGCGGAAAAGATGATGCGGGCGTGCACGAACCTCCCTCTTGCGCTCCGCCGCGGCGAGCCTCGCGTCGACGCGCGCGGCGATGTCCTCGGCGGGCACTTCTGGCCTCTCCAGGCGCATCTTGAGCCGCTTGGGCAGCGGGGATCGCGACCCGAAGGGCTGCGGCGTGTCGGGCTTGTCCACACCCTCGCGGTCCCCCGAACCATCTGTGTTCTGACGCTGCTGCGAGGGGTCGAGGTCGAGCGACCTACGCTCGCGCTTGTCCTTCTTGCTGAACTGAGCGCCGCCCTCGTGGACGCGGACGGGCACGCCCACGGGAGCCATGTCGATGAGACGCCTCGACTTCCACTTGAGCTGTCGGGGCGCCGCGGTCGGGGGGCGGAGGAATGTGGCGCGGGGCCAGGTTTTTTATCGCGAAAAGCGTAAAATCTCGCGTGATGAGATGCGATTTCCGTGGCTCTCGCGCGACTCGACTCTGAGATTGGATTCGTTTGTATGGACAGTAGTATGCAAAGAATGCAAAAATGGAGTTTTAGATTTCCGCGCATAAAAACCCCGGCTGCCCGGTTCTCATCATGCTCAGAGCCACAAGGAGCCCGGCACCCGGTGGCCACGTCTCATTTTTATTAGATTGGCAAGATGACGGCCCTCACGCGGTCCTCGCTGCCGACGGCGTCGACGTCGGCGCCGCTCCGGTCGCGTTCCCGCGTCAACATCGCCCGTCCCACTCATTCCCGCAGTATGAGCAAGAAAAACACGACGCGCGTGACCCGCGCCGCGTTCAACCCACTCGACCCCGACTCCACGAACGATCCCTTGCTCAAGAAGGCCATGAAGGAGCCGGTGGCGTTCTTCGGCGGGATGTTCGCGGGGATGCTGGGGCTGAGCGTGAACGACGAGCCGCTCCGGGAGTGGGTGGACAAGACGTCGGAGGCGGCCGGGATGACCCGCGAGGAGGCCATCGCCGGGTCAGCGGGCGCCGGGGAGGATGACGACGATGATGACCTCGTGGAAAAAGAGGATGAACTCGAGCCGGCGACCGCGACGAAGGAGACGGAGGCGGCGGCGTCGGCCGAGGAGGACGAGAAGGAGGATCCTAAACCCGCCTCGGTATGACGTGAAGGATTCGCCACCGGTATTAGCCGCCGTGTGATGATGTATGTACGCATCTAACTAAACTACGCGTGTGTCCTCTCACTCCGTCCTCACGTACGCCTCAACCTGAAAGTACAGAGGCTTCACCGAGAGCAAGCCGAACTTCTTGCACCGCAAATCCCTGGGTTTGGCGTAAATCTCCAGCGCCAGCGTCTGCGACTCCATGCTCGGGTCCAGCTCGCCGAGCTTGAAGAAGCTCCACCCGCGCGTGCTGATCTTCCGCTTCTTGGGCTTGTAGTGCTTGAACTCGAGAACCACCGCCGCGTCATCCGGCAGCTCGTGCAGCGGCGTCTGCGTGTGCACCGCCACGCCGTCGAAAACAACCTTGTTATCCAACCGCCGTGTCACCACCGGCGTGTTCTGCGTCGCCTCTATCAAGTTACCGGCGCCGTCCACCACGGATACCGTCGCGAACGGGTCTATGAACTCGCCGCTGTCCTTGCATCCAAAGTGAACGATGCGGGTGACCAGCGCCTGGTCCCCGCGGTTTCGTAGCCGCGGCGGGGGCATCAAGGACCCGCCCTCGCGCTCGGTCAGTCGGTGGTCGCCGGTGGTGGTAATACCCGCGTTGTCATCCCCACCAATCACGCCGTCGGGGATGAACCTCGATGAACCCCTGTGCCCCTGTGATGACGACTCTGGCGAGGCGCGGTCCTTGATCGCCGCGGAGGAGGATGCGATGTCGAGTTCCTCCATCTGCAGCTCCACCGGTCGCTCTCCGACCGCCTCGGGCGCGACGTCGAAGGGGAACTCGGCCTTTGGGTCCAGGAGGAAGTGGTCGAAGTACTCGCGCAGGTCCTTGCACGCGTCCTCCCCGATCCCCAGGTCGTCGCCCCTGCGAAGCTCCTTGGTCCGCAGCGAGAGCATGGCGGTGAGCTTCGCGATCTGCTGGGTCTCCCAGTGCGTCAGGGCCATCTTGCGCGCATTACCGACGACGTCGTTCTTGACGGCGTTGTTGAGCTTGCGGTACGTCGCCTCGGCGGCGTCCACCTGCGAGGAGGATAGGGGGCGTGTGATAATGTCAGTAAAAAACGGCACTCTCGCCGGGGGCGCGGGTCGGGTCGCTCACGTACGTCTCCCCATCCGTCGCACTGCAGCGCCTTCTCGTAGAGCATCTTGACGTCATGGTGGCGCATCCGTCGCTCCGCTTCCGACATGGCCTCAGCCGCGGGGATGCGCCCCGACGAGATGGGCAGGGCGCAACGGACCAGTCACAGTTTCTGTTGCACAAGAGATCGGAGCGCTGCGAGCCAACGAAACGGTCCCAAAGCACTGAGACGCACGGATAATAAGGACCTAATAACGAACATATTTTGAACGACCAGGGACGTGTTCATATTTTGGAAACAAACGTCGAAGACCTCAGTGGTCGAACGCGCGCTCCCAGGGATGGGGTACATCATGGAACGCGTGTGGGGCTCGCTCGCGTTCACGCGCGCTAGATGCCTGCAGAACGAGCGGGCTTTGTTCGACCACCTCGTCAAGGACACGGTGCGCCCTCCCCGAAGATCAGAACTCATTCGGCCGTCAAATCCAGAAGTTCGGCCCAGAAGTTCGGCCCGTGTCTTTTGGATGGCGGGCCGAATTTCCTTCCCGCCCTCGGCCTACCTCTCCTGACCCATCGCGTCCCCGTTCCTAAATCCGTCCATGTACCCGCAGGGTGTCCAGTGGCGTGCGCACGACACGCCCGTGAGTGACTCCGATCCCGACGACGTCGTGCACAGCGTCGTTTTCGAGCCCGCCGGGACGGGTCGGTCAGGAGGGAGGAGCGAGGATTGGCAACAGAGAGGCGAGCAGGCGTCTACTACGTCGAGCGGACGGGTGGACCTCGTCTTGATGCACGGCTTCGGGAACGGCGGCGGATGCTTCTGGCGCAACGTGGCATCGTTCGGCGCGATGGGCAGGACGCACTTGGTCGACTGGCGCGGCGCGGGCATGAGCGGGCGGCCTCGGTCCTTCCCGCCGCGCACGTACGAGGAGTGCGTCGAGTATTTCGTCGACGGCCTGGAGGCGTGGAGGCGCGAGAGGCTCGGCGAGACGACGAAGATGTGCCTCGTGGGACACAGCATGGGCGCCATGATCGCGACGCACTACGCCAGGCGGCATCCTGACCGGGTATCGCACCTCATCCTGACCGGCCCGGCGTCCATGAAGGACGACAGCGACCCGGCCAAGCTCGCGGATTTTCTCCAGGGTTCGCTTCTGCGAAGATTCATGTTCAACGTGGCGTCCCTGGCGTGGCGTTTGGGCTTCACGCCGCAGGATTTCGCGCGGTGGCTCCCCGGGAACACCGCTCTCAGGTTCGGGGCGGGGTATTCCCTCCGGCGGTGGCGCGCCGGCGACGTGTTGGACGAGGAAGGGACACTAAAGTTGGCGAGGTACGTCACCGGCGTCGTGTGCATGCCCGGGTGCTCCGAGAAAGTCATGAGCGTGTTCCTCAAGCCCATCGGCAGGGCGAACAAGTCGTTGGCGTCCGTCATCGAGCACGAGCTGGACGTCGCGATACCCGTGACGTTCGTGTACGGCGAGCGGGACTGGATGACGCCGAAGAGCGGCGAGGAGTGCACCGACGACATGCTGGCGGGGACGCGGAGAAATACCAAAAACGTCGAGTTTCACCTGCTGCCAAACGCGGGACACTTCGCGTTCATCGACCAGCCCAAGCCGTTCGAGGACATCGTGCGGTCCAAGTGGCGAAGAAGCTGAGTATAGATAGGGTGCCGTGTGACGATACGTGTAGACGCCTTCGGGTCAACACGGGTTGTTGTTGACTGAGTCGCGCGCGTATGAATCGCTTGTGCATTAAAAAGAATTGGGCGTAAATAATAGGTTTGTGGCAACCCCGGCTTTCGAGGTCGCCAAACTTGAAACGCCGCCGCGCTGCAACACGAATGATTTAGTCCCAGGCACCGCCGTAGCCGCCGCCGCCGCCGCTGCTGAAGCCACCGCCGCCGCCGCCGCCGCCACCACCGCCGCCGCCCCAGCCTCCGCCGCCGCCCCCGCCGCCGCCGCCCCCGCCTCGGAAGTCCTTGGCGCCAAAGCCGCCCCCGCCGCGGCGCCCACCGCCGCCCCCGCGCTTGCCGCCGCCGCCGCCAAAGCCGCGGGACGCGAACCCGTTGAGGAACGAGGGCACGTCCTGGCCAGCCTCGGAGAGAATCTCAATCATGCCCCTGGCGAGGCCGGAATCCTTATCGGTGAAAAACGCGGTTGCGAGACCCTTCTTACCCGCACGCCCGGTGCGGCCGATTCGGTGTACGTAGTCATCCACGTCGGAGGGCAGGTCAAAGTTGATGACGTGCGTGACGTGGGGAATGTCGAGGCCGCGCGCGGCGACGTCGGTGGCGACGAGGATGGGCGTGTTGCCGGACCTGAACGACTTGAGCGCCCACTCGCGCTCCTGCTGCGTCCTGTCGCCGTGGATCGACGTGGAGGGGAACCCTTGCTGGGAGAGCCAGTCCTCGAGCTGGTCCGCGCCGCGCTTGGTCTCGGTGAACACCAGCGTGAGGCCCTGCACGGCGTGCACCAGGTCCAGCAGCATGTTGCACTTGTCCGTGTACCCCTGCACGTACTCGACGGCTTGCGTGATGTTCGTGTGCGACGAACCCACGCGGCCGACGGTGATGAAGATGTAGTCGTCGAGGAAATCGGAAGCCATGCGCTGAATCTCTTTGGGGAACGTCGCGGAGAAGAGCATCGTCTGGCGGTCGCCCGGCTCGGGCATGCCGCGCTGCTGGACAATCTGACGAATCTGGGGTTCGAATCCCATGTCCAACATTCGATCCGCCTCGTCCAGCGCGAGGTACGCGATTCGCTCCAAGGAAATCTTAGCCCTGTCCACCAGGTCGATGAGTCGCCCTGGGGTGGCGATGAGCACGTCGCATCCCCTCTCCATCTCGCGGAACTGCTGCGCGGCGGGCGCGCCTCCGTACACGACGCACGCCGCGACACCCGTCTGGTAGGCGAATTTGCGCGACTCCTCGTGGATCTGAATGGCGAGCTCGCGGGTCGGGGAGAGCACGAGCGCGATGGGGAACGTCTTGCGTCCACCCCGTGGTGCCTGGAGCCCGCGGTCGATGATGCCGTGGATGATGGGGAAGCAGAACGCGGCCGTCTTACCCGAACCGGTCTGCGCGCAAGCCATCAAATCGCGGCGCTTGAGCGAGATTGGAATG
>Ga0115008_10005527_pt1 | contig 10429 bp, 8 predicted proteins | sample FraStrMetagenome_FD_87164 | JGI IMG/M metagenome (GOLD analysis project Ga0115008, IMG submission 87164) | Marine eukaryotic phytoplankton communities from Arctic Ocean - Fram Strait ARC3M Metagenome | ecosystem: Environmental > Aquatic > Marine > Oceanic | place: Fram Strait | collected 2012-06-18
CAGTTCGTCTCCTTCCAGTGTTGGCTCCGAGTCTCCCACAAACTCGCACAGTTCGTCTCCTTCCAGTGTTGGCTCTGATTCCCCTACATCCTCGTCCAGTTCGTCTCCTTCCGCTGTTGGCTCTGATTCCCCTACAGCTTTGCCCAGTTCGTCTCCTTCCAGTGTTGGCTCCGATTCTCCCACAAACTCGCCCAGTTCGTCTCCTTCCAGTGTTGGCTCTGATTCCCCTACATCCTCGTCCAGTTCGTCTCCTTCCAGTGTTGGCTCCAAGTCTCCCACAAACTCGCCCAGTTCGTCTCCTTCCAGTGTTAGCTCCGATTCTCCCACAAACTCGCACAGTTCGTCTCCTTCCAGTGTTGGCTCCGATTCTCCCACAAACTCGCCCAGTTCACCTCCTTCCAGTGGGAATATCTATGTGAGAGTATTAAATCTTCTCAACACTTATGACCCGTCCATGTCCGAAGAAGAAAAGAACGCTCTGATTGTTCAAGTGAGATTGATACTTACTGATGGAACAACGTACTTGTCAAATATTGGATCAATCGTGTTCGAAGATGAAAGAGCACGTTTGATATAACATTACTACATTCTAAGTAAACTAAACTTAAAAATTTCGTAAACCTTCAAATTCAGCATTATTCGGAACTCCTAATTCTGCTTTATTGTCAATGGATGTTTAATTGCCCCGTTATGTTAGATTATGCATGACTTGGACTGGCCTCGTGCGATGGAAGTGGCGGGTCCACTTGGAGGTGTACCTGGTGCAGGCGCAGTGTCGGCATGTCTACATTATTTTATAGTACACTGTACAGGTGTAATAATGGTACGTGTTGAAAAGCGAAAAAATGTTTCGTTATATTGGTGGGAGAATAATTTTCCTTTGTGAAAAAATGCTCATCAGTATACAATCGGATTTGTTGTTCATTACACAGTTGCATCTACGGTAGTGTAACACTTAAAAACCGACCATCGAATATCCTTCCTCGGAACCATCCACTTAAGGCGTGTCTGTAGAATCGCAAGAAGAAGAGGACATGACTCCTACGATCTCTGTGGATCGCAAAAGGAAAGGTGCTTACGCTCTTTGTTTAAGAAGTAATTTAAAGTGGCGCTAGGTTGTATGGCAATGAGGACTCAGACTGAACTAATGATACGTCAGGTACAATTTATAAGGAGAACAAAAGAAGCTGCCACTCAGGCAGCATGCACTGGAAATGCCAGAGAATATCGTTCAGAATATGGGAATTCATGGTTCAATAACAGGGAAAACGATGAAGCGTACTGTATTTTTCGATCATACAACAATTGCTACTACTCCTCTTCTAAACCCTGAATCTGTGACCTGTGACTGATGTACAGGAGGAGTCATAACTATGGAGTAATTTAACACAGATACTGATACAAGAGTAGATGTTAACATATGTGTCTTAGTAATTTCGTGAGGCCAAGATAGAGTATAAGTTTGCTCTAATAGCGCACTAACAATAAGTTTGTAATTTAAAGACTAGAGAGTACAAACTTGATGATAGATGTCATCTCTTGCCAACGTAAGATATAACAGCCGTGTACTCATGATCTCTAAAGTGATATAAATCTCAATTATTTTTCATACGCTGGTGTATCTAGGAGTGCCAAGAATTTCTTGTCGTTTTTCAACGTTATGTGCATTTCAAAGTAGTGCGGGAATACAACTATGACTACCACGCAAAAATCAAGGACAAATCCTTTCAGAGTGAGTTTTCCTAGCTTTGACTATGTTCCAATTTCAATTTATCTGCATCGGCAAATAACTTTTGACATAACGTTAAGGTTTCTGATGATAGAGCGGACTGCATCTGCTGATAGGCCTCTGGTTCCCTCTGAAAAGCGGCACGCAATAAGTCTCCAAAGACAACACATTCATCCAAGTTATCCCAAGAACTTTGGAATGCATCATCATCTTCGTCAAAGTCATCCCATGGATCTCCGCCCATCAGATATTGTGCGACATCGCTTATTTCTCCTGTCGCATTCATTTTACTCAAGGCGTCTGCGTAAGCGAGTTCAGCTTCATTTGTAACTAGATAGATGTATACATTTTAAGTTTGTCAAGTTGAAGGTACAATAGATACAAAACGATGAAAAACGTACCATCCTCATTTTCGTCAAACCCACCATCTCCTTCGTTTTCCCAATGATCTTCGTTGGTCCTACCATTTTCTACAACTTCTTCCTCCTTTGCAGCCTCTTCTTGCATTCGATGACACACGGTCGCTGCAACGGCGAGCAGATTTGGCAAGAGGACAGTAAGCGATTCTGGCATTATATTCGTTGGCAGTTTAAAAATTGCGCTTATTCCCAATACACTCATTTTCTTTGGAATCCATCGATCCATTACCTCAATGTCATTGATCCATTGCTGAAAAACTTGAGTGGTAACGTTGCGTTTTTCGAGCTCTTGAAGCTGAAGTTGTGGGTTGTAATAAAAGCAGCTTCCGATTACTGAGAATATTTGAATCCTTGTTAATGGAGATACATTGCCTGTTTGCTGGTTCAACTTCGCAAGCGTGATATTATTTATGATAGGGAGAAGAGAATCAACCATTCCAGTGCATTCATGTAATATTGTCATATACAAACTTAAAGCTTTCCTGCATTCCGACTCATTTGACCTATCGTCGGATACCGTCTTATCGACAATACTAAAAATCATGTCGACGTACTTTGTCCCGTCTGGTGTAGATGCTGCTAAAAATTGTGAAGGTGCCTTCTGGATAAAGTTCTCTAATGGAACAATCATCATATTAAGATAGTCAAATGCCCATTCATTGAAAGCCCTGTAAATTAGTGGTACTGCCTCCCATAGAGGTGCGCTGATGGTATCTGGAAAGAACGTTAAGTAAGTCAAAATATCCAAAGCATACTAAGATTCGAAACTTTGTTAGCTATCCATGGATTTATTATCACGAAGTATTGGCTGAAATCAACTTGCCTCAAGGTATTCGATAAAATCGCCTTCGTTCCCCAAAATATGTAGAATGATAGGAATCAAATGTGGCTCCATTGTACTGTACATTGTTGGTCGCTCTGCTACACCCTTCAACACCGTTGCAATACATTCAAGGCACTGTGCGGCAGCAAGAGCTGTGTCATCATCTTCGTCAGAAGTAGCGCAATAACTTTGAAAAGCTGTGGTAAGTTGTTGAACTAAGACAACGGCATGTGGTTCGATGGCATTTCCAAACTTGTCGATAATCACTTGAAGCGCGGCAACAACTTCATCGTTTCCAATTTCATTCATTATTCGAAAATATTCTGTCAGAATCTGTGGAAGAACGGGTGCAAGAGTTGTTTCGGCACCGTCAAGTTCGATTAAAAATCTTAGCGCTTTGCTAGCCTCAATTTGAACAGGAAGAGCAGGATCACTAAGCCGTTGCAGAACCATCTGAATCAAAGTTTGTAAGTTAGCAGGATTTGACCATGGAATTGTGTTGAAGCGTTGGACCATCCAACATGCTCTGTAACGAAGAAATGGAACATTACTTTGAAAGTCCGTGAAGACAGAGCTGACCATCATTCCTTCTAATTCACTTGCGTACTTCTTTTTCGACAGCAAAAATTCTGTCATTAACAAAATAAATTTGAGAAATTAATAATGGCAAAATTTTGATTATCTTTGGAAAAACTTACCATTCATATTTCCAAGAACGAATAATGCACCCTCTTTCTCGATATCTTTCCCACTGTTTGGTGTGTAGCTTGTGAGAATATTGGTCAAAAAGGATAGAAGTTTGGGCACCACGTCCTTTCCCCGGTGCTTGACAAGGTCCGTCACCAATGATATAGCACTCATTTTTGGATCGTAAAAGTCTGTTAATGGATTGTTCTTTGAAAACATTTAAAGATTAGTGTCGGTCTCAATAGCAGTGATTTCAAAAATGAAAACAAAACTTACTTGTCTGCTAACAAACTCATGAGGATCTGTCTCAAATAATTCTACATATTCCGCAGTCAAACAACAAGTTGGAAAGCAAACTTTGAAAAGTAAAAAGTCCAATTGAGATTTGAGCACTTTGTAAGTGGGCGCAAGCTCAACAGCTAAATCCAAAAAAGACAAACACAAATGAAGGACGCGGTCTGTACAATATTGGCCACTCGGTCGTAAGTTCAATATCTCAAAGACAGGTTGTAGGAAACGAGGCGCAGTGTCATTAGCGAAATATTGCGCAAACGCCTTGGTTTCTTCTTCTACATAGCTTGGCATGCCATAGCGATTGAACAATCGTGAAAGAATTTGGATCGCCCACTTCTTACATTTCCACCATGGCCATGAATTTCTCTCGACTGCATCAGCCGGTTGATCCTTTTCAGGAAGTGGTTTTGCTAACGTTGCATAAATAATGTCAAACCACGGGGCAATAGGATTATTTTGCAAATCAAACCCAGGTAAATAAAATTGTGTGGAGCTCCAAAAGATTTTCAAAATTTGTTTCAACATCATAGCTGCTTCTACTGATAACTCATCTGGATAGCTAATAAGCTTTTGTCCCCATGGCAACAACAATGGGAATGAAATTTGCACGATATCATTCAATGGGCCACGTTGTTCTTTCGATTTGTACTCGTAGCGTTTGCACAACTTTCGCAAAGCCAACAACGCATTATGAACTCTTAATGCGCTCCCATCAAATTCATCTGGTGTTCCGATTGCATTCAACAACGTAGGTAAAAGATTTCCCCATTTTTGTGGATAATCGTACATTGCCATATGATTAAAAGCTTCGGCGAACAAATCACGCAATGACTTTTCGTGCTCACTTAGTAGTGCATCCAAAATTCCCGTCCTAAGTCGCAGCTTCTGATCTTCCGGTAGAATCGGTACAGGACGCTTTTTCTGTTCACTATTATTGTTCGAGTCAAAAAGAGGATAAATAGACTGGCGCTCAGTCCAAGTCTCACGCGAAATATTCTTTAATTGAATCGCTGCCGCCTGTCTTACTTCAAACTGAACCTATATTCCAATTACACGTGAGCGTTCGAACGTGAAGACGAAAAAAAAGCAAAATGACATGTATGCATGTTACCTGCGCCTCGGTAGCCACACGTATCAACATAAGACAGGACCCATTCAGATACTTCAGCTCCTTAATAAGTTCTTCGGCAGGCCTGCGTAGGTCATCATCGCTGGAAAAGCTTTGTTGAAGGGCTCTATGGAGAGATTCTACGTCAAGATTACTTAAATCAATAATGGGTGTGGGCATGATTTTGATAATACCAAGAACGTTGATTAAAAATATTTCTTAAAGCAATATTATTCACGGGAACGATGAAGGACAAAGTGGCATGGAAATGTTGCAAACAATATCGATCCCTTTCGTTGAAGGAGTGTGTAAGTGTGAATTGTAGAGACAAAGATTGTATGGTCTCAAGCTGAATGATTTACATGTACTCCCCTCACGTCGTAGTGTTGGTCATCGTGATACATGTACTCTATTTTCGGACGTTGGATATTGGATATACAATATATGTAGACTTCCCTCTACATAGTACGTACGTGTACTTGTTAGGGTGTAGGGCTGTAGGGCTTCAACTCCCCCAATATGTAAGGAGTAAATTAAAATTTTTGTAAAAGCTGTACAATTTTGCTTTCCGAAAACATAATTAAATTCGCAAATATGTTCAATTCGCAAATATGTTCTTTTCGAATTCTAAAAAGCCTATTATTGGTCGATATTATTTATGAATAATTAATATTATCTGCAGTGTTTTATAATGTGCATAATTGTTGGTAACGTCGTTTTCAATTGGGCGAACATCTCACCAGTTCGCCCAAGTGAGATGTTCGCCGAGTAAAAACGACGTTACTAACAATCTTATTCTATTCTCTGTTGTATCGGAACCGGTAACGGTTTTTACTTTTTGTTTTTTTGTTAACTTCTACTCTTGTATCAGGTATGGATTACTTCGTAGTTATAACTCATACTCTTCATCAATGTGCGTCTGTGCGTAGGCAGGGTTGGTGAAATCCGAATTGCTCGAAATCTCAAAATTCGCTCGGAGTTTGCACTTGAGGTCCGTCTCCGTCTTTAGCAATACTTAGGTAGAGTGAAAATTATTGGGCTAAGGGGAGTGACAAACATTTTCAGCGATCTGATGGTTGGACGGATGTCAACTTGTTGTATTTTGTATTTCAATTAGTAATCTGTGTATTACGCTTATTTACATTAGTATGCAGACCAACTATTTTGGGTACGTAGAATACTGTGGTACTTCGAAATAAACTGTACGGGCTATTTTGCATATGAACCGGTGGGGCAGATTTCTGAGGGGATCTCCCCGTCTCCCCTCGTCAAAATCAGTTGAAAAAAAATAGAGGAGGCAGTAATCGCGATGTCCAAAAAATGAAAAATAGTCATCTATTTGTCACAATATTTCTTCCAAGCCGCACAGTCCTTTCCTGACATAAAATATATACATACAAACAAGAACGTGAACGGTATAAGTTTCGTAGTAATGATCTTACGTCCATAGCAGCATACGATCGTTATATGCCTGTGTCCGAATAAATTGCAAATTCTACACAAGAGAGAGAAAAAAAAGTAACGAGAGAAAGAAATGAAAATTAAACAATGAGCTCCTGCCAAACTTTTCTTGATTCATTTACTGCCTTGGCATGGCATTTATTTCCTGACGGATGTCCGGATGTAGCATCCCCCGGATCACGGTCTTGGCCTAAGAGAAATTTGCATGAAGAAATCAAAATTTATTCTAGTAAGGAGGCAAGTGCTTGCATTCATGATGATTTACCCGAATATGCCTTGAAGTATGGTTTAAACGCTGATGAAATGCACTGTGTCACTGTTGCAGCATGTGCCTTACTACCAGCTGATTGTGTACCAAGTGTGTTGTATGCGCAAGATAATTCTCCGTCGACGGGAGGGGTGGAGCATGTCATGAGTCGTTTACTGATGGGAGATCAAGTTAAATTGTTCTCTTCGTTATTGCGTAGGTGTATGCTGCCAAAACCGCGTCGTACCGATGAATGCATCGAGCAGACGATGCACGTGGAGACAGTGGAGCTTCTTCTGTACGTATGCTCATCTACATCTACCGGAGATGAAGGGAAATGTGTTATATGTCGTTTGATGTATTTGCTTATTGTGAGAGAAAAATCGACACACGCGTGTTTCGGGGCTGGCAAAAATCAGCACAAAATAAATAATTTCGAGTCGGTGAAAAAATTAATATCGTCGTTTTATTCAGTGATCTTCTCAATGGTATGTCATTTAAAACTGCGCCTTGATGCTGCTCGGCTATTGTATGTTATCACCGAACGCCGTCACATAGTCAAGCACCGAGTTGAGAAGTTACGTCTATGGTTTGGAAAAGGCAGAAATCTAAATAATGATGATGATATACTGGAAAATGCCACACTCCTTCCTATATTAATGCTGCTCTCCTCCTACGAAAAATTGCATCCTTCCATGTCCATATTACCTGGAAACAAGTTGGTGCGAAATTCTATTCACGAGAATGTACTCTATGCCTTTTTGACGGGTAAGTTTTCAGTTTCATGATCAATTAGCGACGAATATTTATGGATTTTGCTTTCTTTCTAAAGTCCCTGATCATCAATTGAGGAACAAATTTATTGTCCAGCGTTCAGCAAATTATCCCTCGGCGTTTAAGTTTCGGCAAGATGCTAGCTATGATGCTGATAATTGTGGAATGGTCATTCATCGCGATGTTGAAGCAAATGACGTAATCGATGACGTTACTCAAAAAATTACCTGCAAATCAAATTGTTCTCACAATCACAATAGTTATTTAAATGATAGCTTTGTTGGATTAAGTGCGTCCGAAATTTTAAATGACAAGAGAATTCACCATTTATTTCGGCTGGCGGCGGATTCGGGTGATTTTTTGACATTTGCAGAGCGACCGCTTTTTAGTGCACGCATTGCTCAGTTACTTCATGAAGAATGGACGAAGGGTAAGCACTCAAAAAAGGTAAAGGAGAACATTGATGGTATAACGAGAGTTGAAGATGGTTCTCGTGTAAGTCTTCTACGCGCTTTATCAGCCTTCTCAAAAAGTGTGCGCAAGTTTCCACCGGAAATGGAAAGCTTTATTTTGACCGAAATAGTTCCTTCATTTGACGGGGACCCTTTAGTTGCGTCTTTGCTATTTGGCCAAATCTTTTCTTCGTTGTGTATAAACTCTCGCAAAGAATTTCGAAAGTCAATCATGACTAATCTACAAAATGTTTACACTGTCGGATCTTCTTTACATACTAAGTATCAAATTGTTGTGGATGCATTAACTGCAGTGCTCCTTAGAATGCATGAATATAAGTCAGACCAACTATGCGATGATAAATTATTTGAAGAATATGTTCAGTGGGTGGACAAACTTTTGCTCATGGGTTTGATAACAGAAGCTGATAAGTCGGCTGGAAGTGGTCTTTCTATTTTGCGATTATCTGCGATAGATTTTTTTGAAGCCGTATGCAACTTATCTTTGGAACAAACTGGATGTGTTGCGACTCCCAGTCCTGCTCTATTTTACCGAATAATATTAACAAGTACTGCTGTTTGTATTGACAGAATATGCAGCTTATTGTTGAATTATAAAGTACTTTTCGAAAAATTGAAAAAAAATTCCACGAAAAATAAAGTCGTCACTTTATCGGCTACTCAAACTGAGAGGTAATCCAATATTTCGAGAGTGGAAGATGCGATTTTGTACTAACATGCTTTGATTATTCTATGAAAGAATGGCTCTTTTTAATTGTTATATTTGGGATCTTTGTTCGATGCTGTGGAAAACAAGTTCCCAATTGCCAACTCTTTATACGCAAGAAGGTTTTGAACACGATAGTGCAGGGAACTATTCCATACTATACACAGACATATCCCCTGAGTATCTTCGCGAATTGCACGAATTGCCCGATGTATTCTCAATAAGGTCAAGCTTCAGTTTGACCCATGGTTCAGTCTTTTCGAGTTATGCCCATAACTATTTGAGAACAGTCCATGGTTCAACAAAAAGGGGTGCAGATAATCCTAATTTACTGAAAGGGAAACTAAAAGCCAAATACTTGGAATATTTGAAAGACAGAGGATTGCACAACGTATATACTTTTTTGAATACCTTCGTATCATCCCTTGCCGAAAGAGAGGCGAAAAAGGCATCCCGGAAGGCGGAGAGGAAGAGAAAAAGAATTCGGCAGTGTACACGAGGTTCGCCAGAACGTTAACTTAGATTTCTGGATGTTGTCGTGGTTGAAGAAGTTGTTGGACCATCCACGTAAAGGTTAAGGTGTGCGCCGATTATATGTAGTTATTACCCATCCACTTAGGCTTTTCAAGAGGATACGAAGGAGGCTAGACGGGTGTATAAAGTGCTGATCAAGGAAGAGCAGAGGAGCACCCTTCTCCACGTGACTAGCAACAGTATATCAGATTATGGAAGAAAAATTGGTTGCATTTATCGAGAAGTGGTGAGACTTCGAACCCAAACGTTAAAGAAATATTTTAGCGTTGCGTCAAATAGAAATGCATGATCAATGGTGAATTAAAAGTCAAAGATATTGAAATAGCAGTCGCAAAAAATTTCGCTAGTTGATATGGATTTTGCTAAAGATTCTATTACGAGGAAGATTGTTTTTCACCACACTTCCAGAGGTTGTCTGACAGTGTTTTCGAGCAAAGGCGAGATATTTGAATCAAACAGGTAAACTGAGAGTGAATATAAGAGCCTCAGAACTAGGTGAAGTTCCAACAAGTGCTGCTAGAAGATATTGCATAAGTAAAGACTCAATGAGGGATTTGAATTATTAGTTAAGAATATGCAGGTGAGCTCGATGACCAAGCATATTGATATAGGAATACATTCAAATAGAGATTTCTGTTCTAAGATTTTGGAGAGAACTACTCGTTGGGTAGTAATAAAGATTAGTTCAAAAATGAAAAAATGTATAATATTTTTATGATGAATGTTGATGTTGCAACTCCCAACGAGATTCGACATTTGTCTCGTTGGGTTCCTGGAACCTCTGATGCATCGATTCGTTGCTCTAACTAGAGCGACACTCATTCGAGCATTGATGAAACTCCTTACTATTGCATAGGGCTTGACCCATTCTTCTGCAAGCAACTTAGCAAGCCTCTTGAAAAATGCTTTGGCTTCAAAACCGTATCATCCCATTCTTCTTGAAACGATATCTAAATTATCTCATTTTATGTAAATGCGTGAGTTGGAAATTGGAATCCGCAACACATGTTTTGAAATTATCGTAGACCTTACACGTACACGTAAAAGTGTACACACTCTAGATCTAATAATTGGCACACGGGCTCTCCTCGAGGACACACGACACACTCCATTTTTTCTCTCAAAATTTAAAATTTGAGAAAAAGCACACTCTGGCTCTTTTTTTTTGTAAAAA
>Ga0115008_10005528_pt1 | contig 10427 bp, 4 predicted proteins | sample FraStrMetagenome_FD_87164 | JGI IMG/M metagenome (GOLD analysis project Ga0115008, IMG submission 87164) | Marine eukaryotic phytoplankton communities from Arctic Ocean - Fram Strait ARC3M Metagenome | ecosystem: Environmental > Aquatic > Marine > Oceanic | place: Fram Strait | collected 2012-06-18
AGCACACCCTGCTCTTGTAACTCAGTGGTCAGAGTGAAGGTCTTATGTCCCTGCACGCCGAGTTCTTTTTGTTGTAATACTTTTTATGTTTGCTTTTAGCCCATTTTGGGACCATTTATTTATTTGCTGTGCAAGGAAAGCGTGGCAAAAAAGAAAAAAAAAGGCAGCAGATTTTTTTTGAAGCAAGGCTTGGTGCTATAGGAACGCACCAGGACCATACCTAGGTGCACCGCAACAACACCAATCATGTGCAGCTTACAATCAATGAGATGTTGCTGGAAGGGCCGCATTGGACACTTCTCGTCCTTAGAATAAAAGAATTTGATGCAATTGGTGTGGCTCTCCGCCGCTCCGTCCCGAGCGATGGGTTGCGATGCGACGCCGTGGTCTCCACCTTTCCGGTTTCCAATACGTTTCATGGCGGTAGGGCGCCAGGTGGGCCAGAGCAGTCAGTCCCATCTTGACGAGGGAGATGGATCGAGAGGCCGTCTTCATGCACGTCGCATGCGTCAGCGTCGTCACCGGCCCAGCCTGCTCCAAGAATGTTCAGGAACAGAAGTGCCTGGTCAACTACCAGCGCACCATCGCCGAGATTCCCGCCGACTTCTTCGTCGCCCCCGAGCTTCGCCAGTCCATGCTCACTAAACTCAAGTGTGGTCTCCGCGATTGATTGCTTCAAAACTGCGGTTTCGGGACCACAATATTTTGTTCCCGTTTCCCCATCATCACTCAACCACTCAACATCTCGCTCAACATCTCATAAATAAGATGATTGCCACCATGAAGGGTGGCGGCGGTAGCGGCCGCAGCGGCCGCAGCGGCAGCCGCCGGGGCGGCGGGGGCGGCGGGGGGATCCTGTGTGGAATCATCCCACCGCTCCTGCTGCTCCTTTACTGCCTGCTGTCGATTCAGGCACAAGCTGTGCCCAACGCCGTCCCTCTGGCGACGGCCCAGGTCCAACAGCAGCAGCAGGCGCAGCAGCAGCAGCGGACCAACCCGCAACAAGTGCCGGTGCCCATCCGAGTGTCCGAAAATACCACCCCAGAATTACTATCAACGCCCCCTCTGCTCGACAGAGACGGAGACTCGATGGAGGTCGACTTGGGCAGCAGCAGCGGCAGCGCCGCCGCCGCCGCTCACCTCCGCGTGATGCTCACCGGCCTGCGCGACGTGCCCAGCACGGTCCAGTCGTTCGGTACCATCGAGCTGACCAACGCGCACGCGGCCCTGCCGCTAAAGATCAAAAGCATCGAGACGTCGCCGATGCTCATGGTGAGCGAGAAGAAGAGCGACGGCTTTGGCGGCCTTGACGGCGGCCTTGTGGACGGCACCGGCATCGGTGGCCCGGCGTTCAGCGGCGGCGCCGGCGGCGGCAGCATCAGCGGCAGCAGTCCGCGCGGCAACGCCGTCGACGTCGGCTCGACCGTCCATCAGATTTCGATATCGGATTTCGGCTCGCGGGTCCTCACTTTGGCTCCGGGGCAGACCGCGTCGTTTCCCGTCAGCTTGCATCCGGCCATCCCCAGCGACTACACGGAGTACAGGTTGTACGGCGGACCGATGACGATGCCGATGCCGGAACCGTCCACCACGAAGGAGGCGATCGCGACTGAGGAGTCTCTCTCGGAAAATTTAATGTCCTCCGTCCTCGAGGGTTGGGTTGACCATCGCGAACACGCACTGGAAATGGCCGAAGAGTACGAGCAGCGCCACGGCCTTGCGAATGATGGGATGAGTCCGACGCTCCTTGCAGATATGTTCGAGTTGGAGCAGAACATGGACTACATGGGACAGCACGACGTGGCGCCAACGATAGCACCATCGATATCTGCCGAATTTTCTGGTGGCAGTGGCGGATCGGTCAGCGGTACAAGCCCGCCTTCCACTCAGCAACGGCGACCGAGGCAAGACCCGAAGGGATGGAAGCGATATGTCGGTTCCGAGCCCAGACTGCAGACACGGATCGGGCAGTCTCTGCTGTCCAATCCCCGCCTGCACGTCGTCCTGGCCAACCTGCACATTGAGATCGACAACGTCCCCGAAGCCATCACGGCGCCGATATCGGCAACGGTGCTCCGATCCAACCCGTACGGACTTCCCAGCACCTTGACGTTCCGCCCGGAGCCGTCGCAGACGGCGGATGGTGAGCGGGTCATGGGCGTTTATCGGTTACATATGGTCAACCCTCTCGCCTCCATCGATCGAGACTTGGTCGTTCACGATGTCTACGTATCAAACCCAGAGACTGGTGTTGAGGTCGATTATGAACTTTGCCGCATGGACCCATTCCATTCCGTTCAATGTGATGACAATTATGATGCAGTTTCCCACGGAAAGATGATTTATACCTTAAGAACAGATGGTCCTATGATATTGCGGTCCGGACAAGCGGCATGTGTTGCGGGTATCAAGTTCAAGAATCCCTTTGCAGAGGGTGTGGAGTCTAAAACTGGCGGCGTTCCTGACTTTTTGGGCTACGTCCACATTCGCACGTCGATAGGTATCATGACCGTGGCGCTGGAGAGCGCTCCAACGACATTCAGCGATGTCTACTTCGACGAATTCGACAGCGACGACGTTGTCCCGATGGTGGTTGACGGAAGTGGAACAGTGACGTCGGAAGAGGCCGATCCATCCAACTGGGACGAGCAAGCCGTCTTGGAAGCGGTCATCGAGGACGCGGATGATGAGCCATGGTTCGAAACAAAGGTCCTTTCCGCGTCGCCGGCTGCTCTTCGATTCGGGCTGCTGTCATCGCTGTCGGGGGAGGCTCAGCATTCAACAATCCCCCTCAGCATTACCAATCACGCGGCGGAAAGTATCCGCGTTATGAGAGTAACGGTTGGCATCGATGGCGACCCCGGCGAAGAATTCGATATGGCAAATTTTACAAATACTGGCATTGATGTGGAAATTTTGATTAATGGAATTCCCAGCATCGATAAGGGGAGTGATTTGAACATTGGTGCCGCCACTCCTGAAGGTCCCCGGGACGTTATCATACCAGCCGGTGCGACCTTGGACGATGCAATTGTAATTCTGTGCCGCCCAACATCAAAGTCAAGCGGCGAAAGTGGCTCGCACGATATGCCAAAGCAATTCTCTGGTTCCCTCGTCATTTGGGCCGCCTTGTCTTCTGTGGAGAGCCACGACGAATGGAGACGTATCTTCCATAACCCTGCTGACGAAAACGACGTGCTCAATCGTGTACTTCTCGAGGTACCTTTCAAAGTTGACGTATTTCCTGGTGCTTTGAGCTATGATGCAAGGCAGACGTACTTTCCCGTGGGATTGGCGGCTTCCACCACTGCCCCCATCACTTCTGGAGAGATCGGCGGCCCCGATAGCCAGTTCGTTACCATCAAGAATGAATTTCCGTTCCCTCTGGTGTTACTTACTGCTGATATCGTCGATGGTGTGGCTTCGACCGACAATTTGGGTGTTGATGGCCCTTCCTTGAAAAGATGTCAAGCGCAATTCGAGATTATGCACCACAACATCACTCACGATAATAATTTCGTCTTCAGCATACGGCACAACGAATTTGAAGGCACAGATCCATCGACAACAGACTCATCCAATGAAGAACAGTGCAGACTCTCCATTGATATCTTGTTCGGCTCTTACCCTCCGGTGCAGTTTGTCATTCCATTAAATACCTACGATGGCCGACTCGTTGCGAGACTCGATCACAGCTACACGGACTCGGTGGGTGTGGCAAATCTTTCACGCCACGGTACTGGCCGAGGTGATAATGACTACTTTGCTGATTGGTATAAAAACACTGCCCTTGGCAAAGTACTCAAGGGCCACGTCGGTGATGCCGAAGGCGCCGTTAGGCAGCAAAAGAGAAAGAGGGGTAAAGAGGACAGTGAATTGCAAGGTCTCTTCGAATATTTATCTCAGAGGCATGACGACGACGGTCCAACTTCGGTGCCTTCTGAAGTAGATCCTTTTGTTCTCGATCTCGGGACCTTACCTCTCTCATCTCGTCGATCGTATTCTGTGCTTCTGACGAATCCAAATCCTGTGCCGATGGAGGTTTTGCCTGATTATGGCGGCGTTCTTGAGGGTATGTCGATTGGACTGGGCACAATGCGCATCGACTCGATGACGCTCTTAAAGAGAGGCGCAGGGTCTCACCATGACCATGATTCACGATCTCTGCTCTCCGAAGGGATAGGGCAATTTCTCTCGTCCTCGGAACCAAGTCGAGCTTTCTTTGACCGTCTTGCTGACTTGGACGTTGTTGCCCCGGCTACTCGCGAGGATTGTCCACTCATTACCCCGCAGCTATCGGAGCTATTTTATAAGCATGCTGCCACGACAGTTCGGGCGTCTCCTCCCTCGTCCTCATCTGCTGAAACAGGCGATGCTTCGCCGTCGAGCTCGCCCCATCGAGACGGGCCGCCTCTCCTCTCCTGCTTTGGTGGTGGAATTATTCCCGGAGTGGACAACAATGACGAGTGCCAGAGCACTTCATGGTTCTCCCGCCGAAAGGAATGCGAAGGCGAGAATGCTGCCGGTGTTCTTCTTGCTGAAAATGGGATCAAGTGCTTTGTCAAGCCAGCGGGGGCCAATACTACTGTGTCGTCAAACGAGTTGGACGCGTGGTATTTGCCACCATCCTCCACCGCGAGATTAGATCTGACAATTATTACGCCGCCGTGGTCTGTCCTCCGCAGACTCAGTAAGGGTGATGGGGGGACGATCGATGTGTTGCCCTTCTTGTCGACCGGATTAGTTTTGAGGAGTAGCTTTGGGCAAGCAATGCCAATCATCGTCACATATCAGGCTCTTTTGGCCGAGCTCAATGCCGGCGCCACAGGCTTCCATTTGGCAATGGGCCCGTACAGAGGAGAGGAGGACGAGGACGATGGTCCAACTGGCCGACTCTACCACAGCCTCGTTGATCCAACAATTGCGCCGCCCCCTGGTGTGACATTCCGCACGATGGAATCAGAATTCAATGGTCATGTAAACGCGAGGAAGCAGACTCCTTTGCAAATCCGAAGTACTCTCGATGATTCCTTCGAGATCGTGAACCTCACGAGTTGCAACCCATGGTTTAGCTTGCACCTGAACAGTGGCAGTAGACGCAAAACGAAGTCCAACGATGTGGATACATCAACAAAAAGCGATTACGAGACATATGACGCCTTTGCTTGGTCAACGATGCGATGTGAAGAGTCAACATTTCTTTCCTGTGCTCTTTTGTTTCTTGAATCGCGTGATTCGGTGCAACCCGCTGGATGCGGTCTGTCTGAAACCGATACCGCCACAGAGTATGCTCACGGCCCCGAGCTTACGTGGGACAATAATCGGTACGAGTATCTTCTAGAATCTTTGGCAGAAAATGCGACGACCATTGGTGCCTGGGATCCGAAAACGAGAAAGTGGAACAGTAGAAGGATGTTAGACTTTGCCCATGCCCGCAGTCACGATATCAAGGACAAAGACACAACTCTTGCCAATATGAATGGACAAGTCCATGGCGATGAGCTGCAGTATGCTTGGCAATGGCTCGGTGTTCCGTTTGGTTATAAATTTGACTCGGATGATAAGAAAGTATTGAAGGAGGGGTTCAAGTCGGCTGCAATCAGCGCCCTCCGTGATGCTTCGAAGCATCTCGATGCAATGTATTCAAAGAACGTTGCGGAGCTGAGTCGTTACCGAGCAAAACAGCCCGAGGCGGCATTACTGGGGCCGTTAGATGTGAAACCATTTCTCGATGCGCGTAAAGCCTGGAAAAAGGTGAAAGAGCGGAAGCTACACTTGGTGACTGGAGATATCAGAGCTACGATAGAGCACAGACCTGTCCATGATGACGAGAAGGCGCTCGCGCAGCTTACCACGGATATTCCGCTGTCTATTCTCTGGACACATTTGGACCCTCCGTCTGTCTTCGATTGCCGTCCTAAGGATGCGGCCAATGCGACGTATCGAATGGACTGGGAGGGAACTGGCATCATCGATTTTTCCCTCACTCCTATATCAGGAGTCAAGGCTGTCTACGTTCCATTGCACAATCCGAGCGAGGTGCCAATTCGAGCCCGCTTGACAACCATTCGGCCAGTCGGTCCAAATGAGACGGCAGCCGAGCACTCTGCTAGACGGTCCGGTGTAGATCATCGTTCTGCTTGGCCTGGAGATGATCTCTACCTGTTCGAGAGGGATATCACCCCATTGCATGTGCACTCTATTACGAGCAATGGCATTTCTACAGATCTCGGCGACTTTGCGTCGAACAACGATTGGTGGAATGGAGGCGGATACCACCAAATCACCGATGATGGCACAACTCTCAATACAAAAAATCAGAACGTGACGATCAAAGCGGTCGATAGCGGAGCGAAGTACGCCATGGTACATCCGAGTCTACATGCAAAAACAGCCCTCATTGCCGGCTGCGGCCGTCGCCGCTGCGGTCTCAAGGACCCCGATCATCAACAACAGGGGCAGGCTCAGGATGAGGCAACAGAAAATCTTCTGAAAGCACCGGAGCGGCTGTATTCGCCCATGGGTGCGTCGGCGGCAAAGCGAGTACATTTGCGAGGTCATACATATGATCCGGTAGGCGCCGAAGAAACGCCCGAGTCCAAGGCGCATGTGGCAGGCAAATGCCTCGATTCTTTTTCTTCTTCTTGTCCGTCTGTGAACGATGTTGCGCCGCCATTTGCAATTCCCATCCGCTCTTTGCAAGAAGAAGTCGTCCTTGCTCCACATGAAAAGGCGTGGTTGGGACCGATCTACTTTCGTCCTCCTGCAGAGTCGAGATTTGGATCCACCATCTTGATCGAGAACTCTCTCACAGGTATTGAGCCTATCAAGATCATTGGTGTCGGTGCAACGCGCCAACTCTCGTTCGAAGAAGCTGGAAGTGACGGCGCCATTGAAGCAGGCGAAAGTTCATCATTGGAAATTCGGTATGGTATACCGGCTCTCATGTTTCCCGGGACGACCGATTTGATTGAGCCCGGCCACCACGTGATCAAGCATGTTAGTGTGCGCAATACGGGGGGTCTACCCATTGAGATACGTTCGGTATCTTTGTCGCCCTTTTCTCTCTCTCAGATTACCCAACGGCCTGTTTCTACTTCCACAAAGAATGGGACGCACGGGTGCTCTGTCGGAAGTTTTGGCCTTCTTGATTGCGATACTTTCAACGATGATGGATTCAACATCGAACCTGGTGCGGTTAGGACCATATCAATAACACATGCCCCCCAGTGCTCCTCGAGGCGATCGTTCGTTCTTGTCAATCTGGAATATTCATCCAAAGCTGCGGGATCCGCTGCGCTTTCAGATGGAGAAGGCTCGCAATTATTGGTCGGTTTTGACATGTCAGACGAAGAGCTGGCTTCTTGTGTGCCAGCCGCTCCATCCCTTGTCGATGAGGTGAGAGGTGTGGAGAAGCTATTCCGCCAAGATCTGTCTACGCTGAACCCTTTCAATTGGGTCAATGATACTAAGAATGGCGACAGCAACCTCTTGATGAGGTCGTTACTTCTTCTTTGCCCTTTGGTTTTGCTCTTGGTATGGGCAAAATGCGGCGCAAAGATCCATCGATCAATTCACCTGCGGCTCCTTTCGTCTACCGACGGCCTCATACCTGGCGACGAATCTTCCATGCTCCATTTCCTTAGCGCGGCGCAAGGCGGTGGAGGCCCGGACCGCCACAAGGCTTTGTATCAGCTTGCCCAATCAGATCCAAATGCCGCCGATCTAGCCCAGGCAGGACAGGACCAAACTCGGCGTCTCCTTCTCGGAAGGTACCGCAGAGTACAGGCAACTATGCCCCGTTGTCTTCGACCTAGTGGCGCCTTCTACCCTAGAGGCGGTGCTGCTCCTGGCGCCGCAGCAGCGGCGACATCAGAAAAAGATGGATCTATGCCGGCTGGTACAACCAAGAAGAGCGCCATTGCACCGACGAGAGCTCGAGGATCCCTCGCCGAGGAAATATTTGGCCACTCGGCGTCATCGCTTCACGATGGTGATGGCGGTGCTGCACTGCCGATGACCTTAAGCTGGCGCGGAGCTGCCACGAGAGGCATCCTTCCACACCCATCACGTATCAGGTTGGGCGTTGGGAATCGGGTTGACGATCTGCTCCAAAAGAGGGCCAAACTGCGTAGGGAATCAAGTTTTGCGGGAGTGGCTGTGGTAGAAGCGGTTGCAATTGTCGAGGACAAGTCGGACGGCGCTAATTCGGTGCCAGCAACAATCGCGCCTGCCGCCAAAGGCACGACCAATGGCACTCAAGCTGCACCTTCGAATAGAAGACGAGACGAAGACGAGAAAGAGGACGATGTCGCTTCGTTGCTACCCTCCACCCAAAAATCAACGCCGGTGCAAAAGTTTCCTCAGCAATATGTCATCCCCGGTACAACCAAGGAAACATCTGCCGTCGACGCAAAGGCACCGGAGGAAGACTGGCACGTTCAGTCAAGTAGCAACAAGAAGGCTGTGCGGGATGGTGGCCCTCAGAAGCAGAGTGCTGTCACAAGCATCAAAGTCGGGTCAAAGAAGTCGAAGAAGGAGCGCGGCGATCATATACAAGTCAAGGCTACTGCCGTAAAGGCAACTGGAATTTCCTCTGCTGTCTCCGCTGATGCTTCGGCGGCTACCGAATCGAAGCGTCCCGACGTTACCAAGAAGGGGTCTCGGTATGTATCTTGTATCGCTATTGTTTGGATTTATACACTTTCCCTCCTCGAAATATCTCTTCGCGATCACACTCACCATTATCATTCCATGTTCGTACTGTCAACATCGCAGTGGCATTGTCAAATCTAATGCTGGTGACGACAGTAAGAGCGCAAAGAAAAATCTCAAAGACACCACGGCGTCTGAAAGTACTGGTAAAGCTTCTAAGGCGCCGGTTGCTAAGCAAGATGTCAAAGGTGGAAGCACGGAAACCAAGGCAAAGAAGAAGATTGAGAAGGAGAAACCATCGGCCAATGCCTCCAAGACCATGGAAAAGGCAAAGAAGGGAGGAAGAGTGGAGAAGGCCGATGAGGCCGAGAAGAATAGCGACAGCGCCGGATCCAAAAAGAAGCAAAAGCAGAAGCAGCAAACTGGTTCTGCCGTTGCGTCAGTGACTGTCGATGCTGCTGCTAATGGCAGTCCCAAGAAGAAGAAGAAGAAAAAGGCCGAAAGGAGGAAGAGTATTGGTACTTCTTCCGGCAACACGCCATCTTCGCCTTTAGGTGCAACATCTACGAAATCGAAGAAGAAGCCGTCCATTGAGAGAGAGGACAGTGCCGAGTCGTCTGAATTTGCCAAAGCGATGCCCAAAACCCGCTCTTTTGGTGGTTCAAACCCATCAAGTCCAACTGCTGCTCCCATCGCTCCTCCTCCAAGCCTTGCACCACCTCCCGGCTTTATATCGGCGAGAGAGAAGGACCATGGCCTAACACCACCTCTGCTTGATGATTCCAGCGGCTTATCCAACTTGTCTAACACCCCCCTTGACGCAGGTAGAAGTGCGCCCAGCGGCCTCGGAGGGCTCGGTGGAACCGAATTGTGGCTTGGTAGTACTAGTGCGACCCTTGGACGCGACAATCAGGAAAGCCTGAGTGGCCTTCGGAACGATGAACCCTTGGGGGCTGCCTGCGGGTCCGACGCACTCCGTCTTGGGGAGGCTCTACCACTATTGGACCCGGCTTCCCCCGGTATTCTCAGGGGAAGGTCTCTCCTTGGCGGCAGTGGAGGGTTTAACGTGCAAAGCTTTCTTGATACTATTCTTGATGAGTCCGAAATGGTGGAAGATGACTATGACGAAGATGGCGATAGAGACACCAGGGGCTTCGGCGGCTCTCCTCTCATCTTGGGAAGAAACGGCCCGGGTACTAATGATGATATGGCAGACGCCATTGCAACCGCCACCGCCATTGGTGGCCATACAAGTGACCTGCTTGTGCCGCAAAGATTCCCCGGGATGGGCGTGAGCAACGATCCTTGGGCAGCTCCCAGTATGTCTTCTGGCCTTCCAACTGCCCCCCTTCTCGTGCCCGAGGAAATCTTGCGCGACAACGAGACTGGAGGTGCTGAAGAGGACAAGAAGAAGGAAGAAGACGGATCCCATCTCATGGCATTGTTCGGAGCAGGCGATGGTTCAAAGAAGTGAGATACGTGTGAATTTCAGACGACTTTTGGTGAAGAAGAGCGCTGCAGCTGCTCTCATAATCTATCGATGGCAGTAGAAATAAATACACTACCGGTAATGATAGATAAGATAGCAGTTGCTCTCATATATATCATGAAATCCTTTTATCTAGTATTGCTTTTTATAATTGATAACAGAGGGCGTCGCCGCGACGTACCTGAGCGGCACCCTCTATCACCGTTTTTTCTTCTCTAATGACCTTCGGCACATGGATCTAACATGGATTCTTCTTGTGAATAAACAATTGTGGTAATACATC
>Ga0115008_10005529_pt1 | contig 10424 bp, 8 predicted proteins | sample FraStrMetagenome_FD_87164 | JGI IMG/M metagenome (GOLD analysis project Ga0115008, IMG submission 87164) | Marine eukaryotic phytoplankton communities from Arctic Ocean - Fram Strait ARC3M Metagenome | ecosystem: Environmental > Aquatic > Marine > Oceanic | place: Fram Strait | collected 2012-06-18
CAAAAAATAGAGATGCGAAAACAAATCGCAGATGATCTGGTCAATGCGGAGAAAGACAAGTACCGCTCAATCTCATTCTTGAACGAAAAGCTTAATCGTAAAACTGAAGAAGCCGAGGATGTCAGTGACCATCTTGATGGTGCGAGGAGAGAATATAAAAGGTTCAGCCAAAGAATTGCATATTGCCTATAAAACTTGAATATTCTAGTTCAATTAACGGACTGCTCGACAAAATTGAAACTCAAAAATCAACTTTCGAGCAAAATAAACAAGACCTGGACGATAAAATTTTAGAATTTAAAAACGAAATTGCATCTTTGAACCATTTCCAGGAAGTACGAGAAGAAATGGAGGAGCATGAGGTTAATCTTACTAAAGAAGTTGCAGCGCAACAGGAGGCTTTTCAAGCGTAAGTTCACGCGAGAGTGATTCGTTAACGATAAAAAAGTGACTTAGAGCTTCTTAAAAAGCAAGACGAGCAAGATCTAATTCGCTTGCGTGGTGAAATGATACGCCATGTGAACGCAACTGCGGCCAAGTTTAGGAGAGACACTGACCAATTGATTCCACCTACGATCAAGCGTGCTATCCGGGAAAACCATGGATTTAGGGTAATCCTTGATCTCATTAGTTCCCGAAAACGAATTTGTTAAGCTGACGCTCCGGAAGTTAAATCGCTGCAAACGGCATCTCGATGATGAGTCAGCAGAAATCAAAAATAAAATGAAGGGAGTTCCAGAAAAGCTCCACTCGCTTCATTTGACCGAGAAGGACCTCGCTCAGCAGTCGCACAACAAGACATATCTTATCCAACTTCTACGCAAAAAGCTGCAGGACACCAAAAATAAATTGGCGCATTATAGAGCGTGTGAGGAAGAAAAAGAAGCGAACAAGAACACCTTGAACACGTATGAGAACTCTAAGTCTTCCTATTTATCCAAACTATTACAAGACTTCGCGAATATCTTCAATCCGAAAGCAACGAGTTTGAGGCCCTTCAAAGAGAAGCAAAGCGCCTCGCCAAAGAGCTGAGAGAGCATCAAGACGAGATTCAGGAGATTGAAAACGAATGTGTCAATATTCGACCTCTTCTACAGGTGTGCTTTGCTCGTTTTTTTTTTCTCGACTGATCTCGTTTAGTCGTGTGTTTATGAGCTTCTCGAGAAAAGTCGCATTGAAAAATCGACTTTTGAAAAACTCGCCAAAGAGCTTGGCGAAGAAGGTGAAATCGACGAGGAGTTCCTGAATTTTCCCGTCGGCTCACTTGAACCGATTTTATAGAACCCAATCTTACAAGAGATTATTTTTATATATCATCTGAACTTTATTTTTCTATCTGTTTATTATTATATATATTTTACTTAATTGTGCTGCATTGTTATTCAAAAACGCAAAGCCTGCATTTCCCTCTCAGATTTTTCAAAGCAACGAATTGTGAGAGTCAAGAGCAATTTGTTGAGAAATCTATTTTAATTCATTCTTGCAACTACTCAAGTATTGGCTCACTAGCATGTACGGACTGCGTTCATCGGTTAGTGGCCATACATCCGATGTACGATGTCTCGTTAGCTGCAACTATCCCGTCAGCGGAGGCTTTCTGACCGGATCAAGAGACAAATCGCTTAAATTATGGTTTCCATCGGCAGAAGGCGTGGGGTATGAAATGATGACCAGTTTTAGAGGCAGTACACATTGGATAAGGCAAGGCTCGCAGAAAAAATAAATATACAAGCAGTTACGCTAACTAAAATTAAAAACCGATATTGTAAAATTACAGCCTAAAATATTTGATTTGTGAGCACCAAAAAGCTCCATTTGTTTTCTTGAACCTGACGCAGATAATCTTAATGGTTTAATTTTGGCTGGTTCATTTGATTCGAAGATTCGTGCATATGATCCTATATCCTCAGAAGAAAAGGCGTCATACGTTGGCCATGCCCAGTGTGTATCTGCACTTGCTTGCAACAATAAGACGCAAACAGTTGTGTCAGGATCTTGGGATAAAAACGTTAAAGGTATTCTTGCTCTTTATTTATTTTTTCTAAAAGGATAAAATAGTGTGGAAAGGAAAATGGGGATCACCAGAGAAAAAATGCGCAGTAACTATTTCTGGGCAGCACGAAGGCTCTGTCCTCGCCATTGGTTTACTTGAAGACGATCGCATCATTACCGGCTGCGCGGACAAGTTACTTCGAATATTCAACGCTGAAGGAAAAATAATAAAAACACTTCAAGGACACACAGATGTCATTCAGTCCCTTACTATACTTCCCGATGAGCGGCTACTTTCAACAGGAAATGACATGAAAATACGGCTCTGGAATCTCAAGGAAGGCTCGATTGAAAAGGAATTCGCTGGACACACCGGTTTTATATATTGTGTTTCGCTCATGCCTAGAAACAAAGGTTTCATCACATCAGGAGAAGATCGCAGTGTACGCGTATGGAGTTGGGACTCTTCAGAACCAACTGAAACAATAATGCTTCCCGCACAATCTGCTTGGGCTTGCACGGCGCTAACTATGGGTGATATAGCCGTTTCGCTGTCTGACGGAACTGTGAGAGTCTTCACCTATCGTGAGCGATTTCAAGCCCCAGCTGAAGAAGTCGCCGCTTTTGAGGAGTCAGTAGCAGCGATGAAAATACCCGCTAAAGCCCTAGAAGATAAAATGGACGTCTCAAAGCTACCAAGATCATTGCCCACTGCTGGAAAGAAAGAAGGGGCGACGATCATGATCAACGAACCTAGTGGTGTTGTCGCCTACCAATGGACCAAAGGTAGCTGGGAGAAGATAGGAGATGTAACAGGAGTAAGTGATAAAGAAAAATTCGGCGATAAAGAATATGACTTCGTGTTTTCTGTGGATGTGGAAGAGGGTCGGCCTGCCTTGAAACTGCCCTATAATTTAACCGAAGATCCTTGGCGCGCTGCTCAAAAATTCATAAACAACAACGCTCTTCCTTTGACTTACTTAGAAGAGGTGGCTAACTTCATCATAAGCAATACGGCAGAGGCAAGGGAGAGACAGGCAGTTCAAGTCGTGGAGCCTGGAGTTGTTGGAGGCGCTGATCCCTTAACTGGGGGATCAGGTTATCGCCCAGACTACACTGCTCCTACTTCGAGGACTCAAACTAAAAAAGGCGGGGCTGCCGATCCTTTCACAGGTTCGGGCGCTTACACCCCAGACGATATTCCGACCGGGCCGAATGCTCCAAGATATCTCCCCGGCGATGGTACATCATCGGCTTCGACAAAACCGCGAATGGAGAACCCCGAGGATAACCCAGGTCGATATGTTCCTGACGCAGGAGTAGAAGAAACACCCAAATACAATATTGTCTTCGTAGACAAGAAATTCTTTCCCGAAGAAAAATACTTATTCTTTGATGATCCTGCTCCCGGAGTCGACAAAATAGTCAATATGTTCAGCAAGAAATGTTTCGAGAAGGGGATAGAAATCGAAGAAGAGCAGTTGAAAACTCTAAGTATGCTTTGTGATCCTGAAAGTGTTCTTACAGCAGATGACATCTTCGTTTATTTCATGGTTCAAATGAAAACTCACGAGTTTTGGGATATAAAATTCCCCCTGATCGACATTCTCAGGCTGGCTATGCTAAATTACTCCGTCGTCGGCCTTCTTTGCCGTAAGTTAGATTTATTCAGAGCTCCTATTAAGTGTTGATTCAGATGAAGATCGAGTCAAAGAGTTCTTGCGCCCTTTAATGAGACAATTACAAGTAGAAAAACCAGCAGCAGTTCAATTACTAACCATGCGATGTTTTGTTAATTTATTCCGTCACGAGATTGGTGCGAAAGTGGCGCTGGAGCATTTTGGTGAGATTCTGACGAGAACTTCAGAATCTCTGCCTATTAGTCCGAAATCAAATCTGAAACAAGCACATGCATCTCTCTTGCTTAATTTCGCCATAGCTGCAAGAAAATACGGGTAGATTTGAATTGTCAATCATTTCTGATAAGTTGTTAAGTGCTAATGTGGACACAAAGCTTGGACTTCTACAGAAAATATGCGAGAAGATCAGCCGCAACGAGGCCGACTTAAAAGTTCAAATACGTCTTATTATTGCATTAGGAACTCTTATTCATCAAGTGGGAAAAAATCTTCTAAAAAAAAGCTTACATTTAAGGATCTTGTACTGTGCCAAGGAGCTGACGGCATAGGAATCCGCGAGGAGCTCCTTGAAATTCAGAATCTCTTGAAACGAAGATCTGATGATAAAATGGCGGTGAACGTAGCTAGCTGCGCTCGCAAATGCATTCAAGGTAGCGACTGTTACTTAAACTTTGAGCCATAACGAGTTTCGTAGAAATTATGAAAAGTCTCCAAAGCATTGAAAACTCAATGGAGTTCGAGACCGCTGGGCCTTCTACTTCAGGCACCTGATTCTTCACGCCTCTGATTTTTTTACATGTACCCTCGAAACTGTAAACTGGATGCTTTTCTCATTAAAATAACTGACAATCTTTATATCATTATACTTATGGCCCATAAGTTATGGGCTTTAACTCCTTGCGGCCACAAGGTTTTCTTCAATTTTTGAAGGTACTCGTTATCATTTTATTTATAAGCTATAAAAACTCGCCAGAAAATCTAACTAACTTTTGCGCGTAGTTATTATCTTAATTTTATACTTGATAAAAGTTTTATTTCGAAGTCAAAAGATTGAACATTAAGCTCTTATAATATGAGTCTTATGAACATCATCTTAGTTTTAATATTTTCCATTTTCCATGTAGTATACCACAAATTCTTGGTAGTTGATTTTCCCATCGAAATCAGTGTCAGCTTCGGCTATCTACAAACTAGTGTCGGTATTTAGCTTCGCACAGAGATTCGAAAATCTCTTAATTCGCTAACATCTTTTGCATTTTGCAAAAGTATGAGCAAAACTCGCAGCCACTTACAAGTTCATCAACCTCGGCGTCCGTCATGGGCTCCCCAATAATCTCCATAACTTGCTTCACTTCTTCCTTTGAAATTAGTCCGTCTCCATTCCTATCGAAAGTTCTAAAATTTTTCGTTTCACCTATTGATCAGTTTTGAGCACACCTGAATTTTTGACGCATTTCTTCTTCTTTAGTCTGCCGCATCAGCTTTAGAGACATCATCTTTTTGAACTCATTAAACTCAACTTTTCCATTGTGATTCAAGTCCACGATTTTGATCAGCTTTTCGCATTCTCTCTTCGTCGTTTTATATCCTAGCTCTTTCATGACTTCAACAAAGTGCTCACAATGACTGATTTTCAATAGTATCTAATAAGTTCAAAACAGAAGCACATTCCTACACTTAGTTCGGCGACATCAATTGAGCTATCTTTGTTTTTGTCGAAGACGTCAAACACCGGGCGCAGTTCGCTTTCGGCAAGTGCCTAAAATGTCCTTTTTAAACTCGATCTCTTTATTAAGAACATATACCTTGAGGTTCATAATCACAGCGTCTTTCTCCTCTCAATAGCTCTGAGTGCTGATACCGTTTAAGAGCACCCGTCTGACTAGAGGAAGAGGGCGTAGAGAGCAGGAATCACACATTTTGGCGGTAACCAGCCCATTTTATGGCGCTTTTTGGAGTCAAGTTGACATTTTAGCCTTCTAGAATGAGTTCTGAACCTATAGTCGTGATTCAGCACGGGCCGTACAAGCGATTCAACATTGTTAATTACGGATTTGAGCGTCTTGAAGGGATTCAAAGTCTTCTCCGGAATGAGGGTGTAAATGTCATTTTGCGCCGATCGAATCAATTCGATCAATGCTCAATTTTGTATCAAGTAAAGAACCAGTTTTCTCGGCATAGCTAGCGAATTTTAAGGGTAAGACTGTTTTCTCCTGCCCGATCACAAGCTTGGAATTTGGAAGTGATGGCGAGTCGGACCCGATTGCTCAAAATGCCTTTCAAAAAGTCAAATCAGCGATTTAAATCTCTGACACTGTTACATTAACATTTATTTTTTAATTAAATTAAACATTTATTTTTTTTTAAAAGATGCCATTTAAAAAAAAATGTTCAGAAAACAAGATAGCGGGGCCGAAATCTGTCCACTTTCTGGACTCGCCTAGCAATGAAAATCGAATTCGATCGAAAATGAGGACTGAAAAACGACCACTTCATATTCCTTCCCATGTCACTTTGGAATATAACGAGAAATATGAGCGTTGGGAACAGTGAGTGATTCATTTCCATTACTATCAAGTTCAAATATTGTTAAGAGGATCGAGGTAATGATCGAAAGAGCGCATTTGTGTCGACATGGTTCATAAAATCTTCCATGCTTTACCTTGCAAAAAGATCTAAAACTTAAAAATATCAGCCAAGATAAGAAAGTCGCGTACTCCTTCAAAGGTCGGGGGAATGAAACTGGGATTAGCCTCAAAGGCCAGAAAAAGGTTTTACTTGATTCACGGCGCATTGTCTTTACGAACTAGCATCACGAGCCGTGATGCGTCATTCACGGCTATGATATTGCTTGTTTGAAACCTCATGTAAATTTAGGGGTTAATGATGCCTGGTGAGCAACAGAATCTGCAAATAATTATGCAGCAAAAACCTCAGGAATGTCTTTATAAATTAAAGCCGGCGAGTAAGAATCTTTTTAGGGATCGAATAATTTGTGTATCTTTTGGGAAGTCCATGAATTTGAATCTACAATTCAATTCGAAAATTGGTGATACTTTTCATGAAAAATAGGAAATATAACGATGTTCTAGTTTGCAAAATAAGTGCGAAAGCTTCTTCAATCGCGTTCGAATCATCCCTCCAGATAAACCTTCTAACGTCGATGTCACGGATTTATCCTCAAACAGTTCATTTACTTCCGCTTCTGGAAATCGAGACGCAGATTTGCAAGAACTCAGTGAACGCTTCGATCAGATGCAGCGCCAAATTCAGACTGTGTTGGTATTTTCTGTCGCTCTTCTGGCAGTAGCAATTTACGTTGCCTTTGAAATTCAAAAGCTCAACCAAGATTGCCACTAAGTTCTACCGCGTTTCACAACCTCTGCCTCCTCTTTAGGATCTTCAATGTGATTTTTTATGTTTATTGTAAAGTCTTTCGTTAAGATGGTCATTTCGGTATGTGTCAGAACGATCCTGCATTTGTTCACCTGAAAAAGTTTGAGCTATCGCCTGCAAAGAAGATCGTCAGAAAAAACGGAGATGTCGTGTTCAATATTCCACCTATGGTCGAGCCATTGTCCAACCTAGTCATGTTTCCTGAAACTACAATCGACACTTCGAAAAATGGGAGCCTCTTTGACAAAATCATCAAACTGACTTGGGATCATGGAAATTTGACTGCCTTTCGAAACATTCTGGCCTCTGGAAAAAATCCTGACCATAGCCTCTTTCGTTGGTGCGAGAAGGAAACCATGGGTCCAACCGTAGAACCGTCAACGCCCTTAATCCGGTTCCTCATCAATCGTTTTCATATGAAGCAAGGGCCGAGATTTCTGAAAACTCTCTTGGACTACGGCGCCGATCCAAATTTTCTTTTTGAAGGAAGAGAACTAGGCGAGTTCCCTGGATGTCTTGGCAACAGTAATGTTCATCGCGCAGTGCAATTAAGACATTACGAGGCTGTCAAACTCCTCATTGAAGCCGGAGCTGACTTTTTCGAAGTAGATCGCTATGGAAGAAGTCCATTGCAAACAGCGGTGGAATATGGCGACTTAAAATTAATCGAGTACTTACAAAGCCCAGAAGCAATCATCCAAATGAGAACAGGAAAAGAGAATTTGAAGCGAAAGAGACATCTTTCCAATCAAAACTTGAATTTTTTTGACAATATCATCGGCTGCTCTGTTATACACGATAAATATTACGACCCTCCTTCATCTTCAAGAGAAGTAATTTACGCTGGTAAGAAATATTTTCCAGCTGATAGAACACCGTCACGAAAAACATGCAAGCATCATACGGGTATTTGCAACTCAACCTCGAAACGTTTAAGATTGCCGAAGTATACCTTCACTAGCTGTGTCAGAGTAGATCTCGATAAGGATCAAATCGAAGACGCAGAAGAACAATCTATTGCTTCAAATAAAGTTGACGAATCCCTTGAAGGCTTGGAAGTACATTATACTGAAGATCATATTGATCACGTAGAAGAAGAATCTATTACTTCAAATCAAGTTGACGAATCCCTTGAAGGCTTGGAAGTACATTATACTGAAGATCATATTGATCACGTAGAAGAACAATCTATTACTTCAAATCAAGTTGACGAATCCCTTGAAGGCTTGCAAGTACATTATACTGAAGACCTTTCGATAAGTTCAATATTGAAGCCTTGTCGAAATAAAGAAAGACCCGCCGAACGAACTCGTCTCGGAAGAAAGATCCGTTTTTCTCCTCGCATAGAAGTTAAAGATTTTTTCTACAACCAGGAAAAGGAGAATATTCGATTTTACCACTTAGAAGAGCACCAAATGCTCAGACGAAGATTAGAAGCGGAAAAGCCTACAAAGAATAAACAGCGAAACGAAAAGAAACACAGACATCATGAAAATTTAAGAGCGATGTTGATTGACGCAAATATGCATTTGGATTTTGATATTGAAGACCCCTCCACAGAATATTGGGAAGGTCTTAACTGGGATTCTTTTAACGACAGACCTTATCCATACCCAAACTACATAGCTCTCAATAGGTACTGTTCTTGTTATTTTTTCAAGCCTAACAAGTTTTCAGACCAATCCAAGCGAACTCTTTAAAATATCACGATGCGTTAAATGCAAAAGTTCCTGTGAACTCAGGTGTCGAAATTTCAGATGACCTAGAACCGATGGATGATTTTGAAGGCTCTTGTTCGAGTGATGAAGAATGTAGTGAAAACAAACCTACAATAGATTTAATCGGAGAAAATAACCTTCTTGACCTTGACTGAAAAATAATTTATCATGTTAAAAACTTTTCCTGACATAAACGTTTACTGATATTTCCAAAACGACAATTAAGCAAAATCAGTGTAAACATTTCTTGACTTCTTTATTTTACAGCATGTATAAGCAATCGATTCGGCCACTTTCGATCTCATGCAGATCTTCGCGAGTTATGCGGGAGGGGTACTGGATCGTACACGGACGACATCAGTTACCCTACTGGGATCAAAAGGACAACAAACAGTATTCAGTTCAAAAGTTGGAAAATGGAAAAACAATAGAGCTGCCAAAGTACACGACGAAACCATTCAAAATGTTAAACACGGAAGGCAGACAACCGATGTCCGAGCAAAAGTCACTCTACATTGACAAAAGCCATAGAGATAACCCAGGAACACACGATGTGATAAGAACGCCATCTGCTAAAGGAATGAAAGCTATGCAACATGGAGGCCCGGCGCTTTTGTCGCGAACGGGTTACATTGTCGATTATTACAGGCTTAACCCCAAGCAGCGTCAAAGAAGCGCGGTGTTTAAGGAGAAAATCTTAAAAATCGTTGAAGATCAGAATTTGATGCGCCACCTCGCCCTTGTTGTCGGCCCTGGTAAGCCGAGATGGATCCCTGCGACTTCTACGATGGCAAAGGGTGATGTCATTGTAAACGACGCTTCTGGAGAGCAGAAAACAGCGGAAGAGCTAGAATTGAATGGTTCTTACATGCTCAAGTCCTTGCCAATCGGTACTGAAATTTGCATGGTTGAAGAGTTCCCAGGTATTTTTAATTTAAAATTTAGTTTATATTGAATATCTTCTAGGATCTGGAGCTCGCTTCGCTAATTCAAACGCGCGTTATGGCATTGTTACGGGTCGACTCGGCCGAGGAGATAAAGATTCTCTGATAACTGTTTCGGAAAGATTTGAAAACATCAACACGCTGCCGATAAACACGTTTATAATTTAGCGTGCTTGCTTTTTGAAAATCTCCTTAAAGTTCCCATACGCTTCCTTGGAAGGGATTACTAATTCTGGATTTGCTGGCAAAGTTAACTACAAAGGAGTTCTAAGCGACCAAGGTCTGCACAACAGAATGGGCGGCATCGACGCCCAGATTATTATGGAAGACGGAAGTATTGAGCTGCCCGCCTGGGAGAAAAAAGACAGCAGACAAAAACGCGCGACCGGCAGGCACGGGCCATGGGAAGGATACTTTGATTGCATGTCTACTCACAGGTTCAAATGATATTATGTACAACTTCTCTAAAAGTTTTCATAGAGAAAACTCTTACGACCAAACCCCTCAAAGTTTATATGACCAAGACGTTGCTCTAAGTGGAAACTGCGTCGCCGTTATCGGTCGCGCTTCTGAGGTGATAACATTTTCGGAAGGCGATAAGGAAAGCTAGCCAGTAATGATTTTAGGGCGGCGAGTTTAACTCGTGGCTGCTTCATGAGGATGGTCGCCAGTACAAGCTCTATGGAGGAAATAAATCGAATGGATTTTATAATAGAGAAATCAGAAAGTCCGGA
>Ga0115008_10005531_pt1 | contig 10422 bp, 7 predicted proteins | sample FraStrMetagenome_FD_87164 | JGI IMG/M metagenome (GOLD analysis project Ga0115008, IMG submission 87164) | Marine eukaryotic phytoplankton communities from Arctic Ocean - Fram Strait ARC3M Metagenome | ecosystem: Environmental > Aquatic > Marine > Oceanic | place: Fram Strait | collected 2012-06-18
CGCGTTCAGCTCGTTTTTGGCAGAGTCAAGTCTCACTTGAGCGTCTTTATCGCATTGTTGAAGTTGTCTTGCGGATTCTTCTTTCACTCTGATATTTTCTTGAAGCAGCCTCGAAACTTCTACGTTCGATTGAACCAGCGCTTCTCCAACTTCTGTCAATTTTTCTTGCAAATCATTCAGTTCGTTGCTCAGAGATTTCACTCGCTCTTCCGCTTGAGCTCGTGCAACAGAAAGTTTGAGACAATTTTCGCGTTCTGAGTTGATCTGAGATGCCGAATTTTCAAGAAGATCGTTCATTTTTTGGTATTGCTCTTTTGCTTCTGTGAGGAGACTTTCTTTATGTTGAATTTCTTCCTGCAAAGAAATTAGCTTCTGCCTCAATTCAGTTATCTCCGACGCAAGTGCTGATATTTTGTCTGATTGCAATTTTTCGTTCTCTTTCGCTTGTGAAACTTCAATCTGGGACGATTTTAGCGCTTGAATCAGCTGCCCAATTTGATTGTGCTTCTCTTCCTTTTCGAGCTCAACTTCTTTCAATTTCTCAATCGCGATCTCGAACTCTTCTTCGTATTCTCTAGATTTTCTCTCAAGCTTATTCGCTTCTTCTTGCGACTGCTCGAGCATTTCTCGCAAATGAGCGACGCTTGAGTTCATTTCTTCTAACTTTCCATTTATTTTTAAGACATTTTCCGACTGATGCTCATTTTGCGCAGTCAGTGATGTCCGCTCGCTTTCAAGTTCTTCGACCTTTCTCTGATAATGTTCAATTTCTTCATTCAGCTCAAGTAATTGTTCGTTTGATCGTTCTATCTCGGCCTGCTCGTTCTTGAGAATTCCCTCGAGAATCATTTTCTGATGATTCAAGTCGTTAACCTCCTCCTTTTTCTGCGCAAGTTCGGTTTTAACGTCTTCCAATTTGGCGATCTTTTCTTCCGCCTCTTCCAGTTTTTCGACAAGTTTGTTGAGCTCATTCTTGAGTTGTTCTTCTCGCTCTTTCGCCATATCGAGTAGCTTTCGGAAACCATCAATATCTCGTCGTGTTCCGTTTAGCTGCTCTTCTAATTCAGCCGCGGAGGTCGCGTCAATTTGGATCGACGTATTTCTCGAAGAAGACCTATTTTGAATCTCGTCAGCCAATTCTGATATTTTTGAATCTTTCGCCTGCATTTGCGCCTGAACATCCTGCGCCCAGCTCGCAAGCTGATTGTACTGATCGACCCAGCTCTGCTTCTCTTCCTGCTCATTTCGCAAGTTCTTCTGATGCGACTCGACCTCTTTTTGCGAGTCGATGAGATTTCTCTTGAGCTCGTCAGCCAAATACAGATTATTTTTTATCTGCTTTTCAAGCTTTTCGTTGATCTTCTCGTAACTAAGCTTCAGCTTTTCATATTTCTTCGACAGTTCTGCCTGTGCTTCTTGCGAAAGATCTTCTTCTTTTTTAAAGTTAGACAATCATTTGCTTTTTTTTTTATAAAATTAATAAATTTATTTTATTCGATAAATTGCACTATAAAGACACTTTTGAACATACAGAAACGCGTCATTATACAGAAAAAACGTGATAAATTATGCTAATAATATAATATTGGCAGAAGGTGAAATAAAGTTAATTTAGTGATTGTCTAACTTTCCTATCGCTTGATTGTGATTAGGTTTCAGGTTTGAATTTTCATCTAAAACAAAATTAGTTTTACAAATTAAAAGTTCTGTGCAAAGTTTCCATACGGCTACTGTTTTTTCTTTAAAAGCGATACTGAAAGTTGAACAATCAATTTGAGTCCTAATTAACAAATAAATATTAATATTTAGGCAGCGTACAAGTAAGGAAACTGGTCACAGAGAAGGTTTCAGACAGGTAGTTTCGCGTTAAACTTGCCTTTCAGCTTTTGGTTCTCGGCTGAGAGTCGGGCGATATCCTCGCGCAGCTGGTCGACAAGAAGAGCAGACGCAGCGAGCTGGTTCTTGTTGCTCGCGTTTTCTTTATCTGGGAAGGGATGGGCGATCTCTGCTTCAAGGCAGCCAACGCGGAACTGAGCTGCGTCACGTTCTTCAACAAGCCGCTGCTTGTCCTTCTTTAGCAGCTCGTTGTCGGCGCGTAGCTTGTTGTTCTCGTTGTGCAGCTCTTGCTTCTGGTTAATAACTAGTTCGAGATGCCTGCAGAGCTCGCCAGTGTTGCCTTCGCCCGACTTTGCGAGCTTGAGGATTGATGAGCGTTCTTCAAGGATACGATCGCGCTCCTGAAGCAGCATCGTTTTTTCCGTAAGAAGTCGCTCTCTTTCAAGAGTTATCTAAAAAAAATTTCAGAATATGAAAAAGGGCAAATTTTCTAAATTTAGTTTTCGAGGACTTACAATTTTGACCATTTCGACTTGGCTTGTTGCTTTTATCTTCATGTTGCTGAGTTCTTTTTCGAGATTTTCAGATGCTGCGATTTTCTGCTTGAATTGCTCGATTTGATCAAGTTCGATTTTCCTGAGACTAGCGATCTTTTGGATTGCTCCTCTGAGCTGGTCTCGTTCTTCGACGATGCCGGACATATTTGGCTCATCTCTGCTCATACTCCTTTATTATAATTATTTAAAGCATGGTTTTATATTAATAAGTTACCTTTGCTTCTGCATGTTTCGGCATTCGTCTGTCAGGTCTCGTAGTCGGTTTACAAGCAGAGAATTTTCAGCCTTGAGCCTTCTCTCCTCGGAAGTCTCGTGACCCTGCGCAGAAGCTGTTGAAGAATTAATAGCGCTTGATCTTGACCAACTTCTCTGTCTTATCTGCCGAGATTCTTGCTGGAGTACCCTGATCTCAGACTTGAGCTCTTGATTCTCTTTCTCGAGCATTCTTGTGAGATCATTATTGCTTGATGAAGTAGAGTGGTATCGAGTCTTTTCGTTCATCTGATTTTTTAGCTTCTGGATATCGACCTTGAGATCTTCAGAGAGCTCTTGGTAGTGCTGTTTCTCACGCAGAACTTGCTTGATGTTTGAAGCTTCCGAAAGTGTTTTGGCTTCCAATCGACTTTCTTTGCGAACATCGTCAAGCTTTTTTTGAAGATCGCGATTTTCCTCTCGCAGTTTTTCAATTTTCTGCGTGAATTTTAGACTAAAAATCGGTTTTTAACAATTTTGCAATCAAGGAAGACTCACTTTTGATCGCTTGAGCGCTGGCCAATCATAGAAACGAGCTCGTCTTTTTCTCTTCGCAAATCTTGGATCATCTTTCGAGCGTCTTCAACTCGCTCAGCAGCTTCTTTGCTCTCCTCCGATTTCTGTTTCATTTCGGATTCAACCTGTTCAACTCGCTTATCAGATCTCTGGAGTTGAATCGTCAAGCTGTCGATTTCCTTCGACTTTTCGTTGACAATAGATTTGAGCTTCTCACGCTCTTGCTTCATCTGCTGGACCTCGCTCAGATTCGAATTGAGCTCGTCGTCGATAACTTCTTGCTCTCGAAGTCGAACGGTCAGCGAGTTCTTTTCTTGGCGCGTTTGGTCGAGCTGGGCAACGACGACTTCAAGCTCACCTTGAAGGTCACTCGCAGATTGATCGAGAATATCCTTTTGAAGGGTTCAGCTGATTTTAAATATAAAGTTTTTTCCTAGTTTCAGTCGGTTCGTCATTTAAACCCGTTCCTTTTCATGTCGGACTTTGTTGAGCTCACTGTCTTTGCCCTGTACTTCCAACTTGAGAATATCAATTTGCTTTTCAAGCCTGGCGCTTTCCTCAGCCGCTTGCGACTCGAGGTCCATCGTGACAGCTTGAAGCGTTTTCTGTTGAATTTTGAGGTCGTGTTGGAGGCCGCCGATCTTTTCATTGGCTTCAGCATCCTTGAGCTTGTGTTGCTGACGCTCACGAATTATTTCGCGGTCTTTATAATTTGTCAAAAATGTGATTTTCGATGAAGTTGGAAATTTAAATGGGTTTATTTTTTTCCAAATTTCCTTTATTGTCGACATCAGCTCTGAGTCGCTCAGTTGATTTCTCCGATTCCAAAAGTCGAGCTCTCATATTTTCGATATCGACTTCAAGAGAGTGAATAGTACCTTCGTTTTCCCTCTTTGTCTCATCGCAGGTCCGAAGCCGTCTCTCATACTGACTTTTGAGGGACTCCATTTCATTTTGAAGCGCTCCATAAGTTTCGTTTCCTTCCGAGAGAAGCGAGTTCAGCCTTTCTTCTCGGCCGATCATTTCGTCCTGATTGTGATAAGAAATTTATAAAAGAAGAAAACATACCTTTTCAAGATCAAATTGGTGAAGTCTTCTGACCATTTCAGCGTTCTTTCGTTCGAGCTTGTGGATAAACTCTTCTTTGCTTTCAATCTCAGAATTAAGTTGTGTTTCTCTCTGTTTTCCAGCTAAAAGTGCTTGTTGAAGAGAATCCTCAACCTCTTCGAGTCTCTTTTTCTCCTAAAAAAAGTGTTATTTTTAATCCTGATTGTGTTTGTGAACCTTTGAAAGGGCTTTAGTAGCACCACCAGACTTGTCTCTCAGAAGTGAAATCTCTTCTTCAGCGGAGAATATGCGCTGCTCTCTTTGCTTGAGCTGGGTTCGAAGGTCTGAAACTTGCTCCTCTAATCTCTCCTTCTCCGCTTGGAAAAGTTTTCTTCCCTTTGGTCAAGTCAAGTCGCAAAACTGTCTATTCAGCATTGCTGAGTTAAAAGTTCACGATATTCGAAATATAAAAAAATCAGAATAATCATATTTGACCAAATTGCCTGTTAGAGAGACTACTTTGAGTGACTTGTTCAACGTCAGCAGCTGCAAATTTAACTTCTTCTTTAGCCCGATCGAGTTCTTTCTTCGATTTATCTAGCGCAAGATCTCGCTCGCTGATGGTTTCTTTTTGCTGGATGCTGTCTTTCAACAGTGCTAAAAAACAAAATCAAGCTCATCAGTTCCATGTTTCAAAAGTTTAGGAAGACACGTTGCACAATGTGCCCTTTAGCTATATTGACTAAAAATAACAGTTCTAGTATTTTTCTTGATGTTTTCTTAAAAACAAAATAAAAATCTGTACCTTTATATTTCAACTTTGCTTCTTCAATTTCTACCACAAGAGTTTTGTTCTCGTTTGTAACTCGCTCCAAGTTCTGAAAACGCAGATTATAGGCTGTTATTTAGCTTCATTTTGCAACTCGGTGGCGGGGTACTTGACAATTTGTCGGCGCTGAGCGTTGATATCATATAAAGACACCCACTGGGCAGGTTAAAATCATGACAATGCACGAATGTTGCACCGATAAGCGCTATCAAATCACGTCTGATCGAATCTCACGCACGCGTTTGAATTTTTCAAGTTCACTTACCAGCTTGAGTTGGTGGACCGCGCGGTTCGATTCTTCCACCATTTGGGAGAAGGATAATTTTTCCTTTTTGAGCTCGTTGATCGCGCCATCTCGTTCTGAGATTTTGGAGGTGGCGTCATATGCGAGATTTTCATATTGTGACTTCATGTTTGTAGCTTAACAATAATTTTATAATAATAAGACATCATTAAAATTTACCAGAAGCTGCAAGCATTTGTTCATGCATCTTCCAGTCGTCATGCATCTTCTGTACTTCACCCTTCAGCTTGTTGATTTGTCCTTCTTGCGTGATATTTTGCTGCTCGAGCCCGATGATTTCCTTCTGCTTGCCATCCAGAAGGGTCATTTTCTGATAAATATCTTCTTCCTTCTTTGCTAGCTCGGATTTGTACTGCTTCAGCGCGAGCTCCGCCTGCTCATGGTGATTCTTGAGCTGGCTCGTAAGCTCTTCCTGGTTCTTGATAGCTTGAGCGAGGTGCCGCTCTACTTCTGCCTTCGCAATTTGAAGAGCTTGGATTGCTTCTGATTTTTGGGCACCGTCGAGGGTCAGCGCTTGCAGATGCTGAGATAGCGATGACATTTGAACGTCGAATTGGCTCTAGATTACGAAATAAGAGTGTTTTATAAAATTAGAAAATTCCTACCTTTTCGTTTTGGAGCTCTTGTTTAGCCCTTTGCTCAGCCAATTCGGACTCCTCCGAAGTTTTTTGGAGCTTTTCTGTCATCTCAGCTTCAGTTTTAGCAAGTTTCTTGCTCATTTCAGTCTCGATCTTTTCTTTCTCGGCGGTAGAAAGCTGCATCATAGAAGTGATGTTATTGAGTTTTTTCGCATTTTCTGACTGAATTTTCTGTTGCTCCTCACGATGCTGTTCCATCAGCGATTCTTCCTTCAGCTGACTTTCTTTTTTGAAATTTTCAAATGCAATCTGAGCCTCTTCGAGTTCTCGTTTCAACTTTGCAGCGCTCGAGTCTTTTTGCGAGATCAGATCTGACCAATCTTTTTTGATGTTTTCAGTTTGGAGCTGGCTCTGAAGCAATTGAGCGGTGAGCTCTTCGACTTGACGATTCTTTCCTTTGATGGTTTCTTCCAGCGTGCTCTGCATTTTTTCAAACTCTTCGCGCTGCTGCTTCGATCTCGATTCGATGGTCATCGATGTTTCTGTTGCTTCAGCAAGTTGTTGCTCGGAAAGATTATGCGTCTTCGCAAGTTGCTCAAGCTGGCTTTCAAGCTCATCTCGATTCTTCTCAAGTCGAGTAATTTTAGATTGGCCGATTTGAATTTCTTCCAGCTTCTGCTCTAGCTCTTGTTTTGATTGCGACTTGAATCTTGCAATCTCGATTTGAAGCTCGTCCCGTTCTTTTCGCAGCTCATTCTGCTTTTCCTTCGACTCGTCTTGGACGGAATTTATCTCTTCTTCAAGTTTTGTTCGCTCCGCGCTGAATCGCTCGGCAGCAGCAGTTGACGAGTCTTGGAGGGCTTTTACATGTTCCGAAACTGATCGCAAGTAGTTTTCCAGCTGCGCGCGTTCGGCAACAAATTGCTCTTTTTCCTTCTCTCGGAGCTTATTTGCATCTTCTTTTTCCTTCTCAAGCGCTTCTTTCTGGCGCAAGAACTGTCTGTTCGCTCCTTCTCCTTTGCTGTTGCTCTGCTCAAGGTCCATGCGAAGCGTTCGGTTGTCTTCTCGAATCTTGTCTTGCGTTTCCCGTTCGCGCTCGATTTCCGCTTGCAGTTGTTTGATCCTCGCTTCCATGCTAGATCGCTCCTCGGCGAATGTCTTTTCGATGACTTCCATGCGCTTCGCATTGTCTTTGCCAAGCTGATCGTATTCTCCGCGGCTGCGCTCTCCATCGCGCACAGCTCGCTGGAGTCTGTCGTTCCAGTCTGCTTCCATTTGAACAAATCTATCCGACCAGCCGCGCTCGATCGTTTCGTTTTCTTGCTGAAGCGTTGCCACTGCTTTTCGGAACTCTTCATTTTCCTTTCGAAGTTTGCAAATGCTCTCTTCGGAAAGCTTATTGTTGTTCATAAGCGTGCTCTGGAGCTGCTCGCGCTCATCAGATGTCATTTCGTCGAGTTCCGTGATGGATTTTGTGAGCTCTTCGACTTGGGCTGTAAGCTGGCCAATCTGGTTTTCGTAGTTCAGTCGGGCGCTCTCCCAGCCTTCCTGCTGTCTTCTAGCTTCGTTCGCACGCTCGTTGAAGTCATTATTTGCATTTGTGATCGACTCCTCAACTTGCCGCTTCTCCTCGCCCCAGTCCGCAGCCTTTGTGTTGATGTCAACCTGAAGAAGGCGAAGATTTTCGGCAAGATCCATCGTCTGTTTTTGTGACTTTTCAAGCTCCGCCTGATGCTGGCTAAGAGCATTTGTCAGTTCGGCTTCTCTCTCGCGGTACATTTGAATCTGGTTGTTGTAGTCGTTGTTCTGCTTGCCAAGCTGGTTTTCGAGATCAGCCGATTTCTCGGTCAGTTCTTGAACAGCATTGTCAAGTCGCTTGCGCTCTTCTGCCCAATAGTTTTGCTTATCTTTGAACTCCTTTGTAAGCTCGCGAGTTGCCTGATTCAGCTGTTGTTGCAAAATTTCAGTTGTTTCGACAAGATCTGACTGAAGCTTTTTCGCTTGAATTCGAGTCTTCTCGAGCTCTTCTTGATTTTCCGCAAGCAATTTATCCACCTCAGCCTTTGAAGTTTCCAAAAGTTCATTTTGATTTTGCACAATGTCAAGTTGCTTCATTGTTTCAGATATTTTCGATTCATATTCTCGCTGTTTATCTCCAAAAGCAGTTTGCGCGTTCTTCTGCGCATCCTGTGCTTCTTTCGAATAATTTTCTAGTGTTTTAACAAGCTGGTCTTTTTCTTGAAGATGGCGTTGCTCTTCCGCTGCTATTTTTTGCTCGAGCGAAGATTTCCCTGCTTGTAACATCGCAAATTGAGCTTGAATCTGCTGCGCAGCTTCTGTCATTTTTGTATTGCTTGATTCTTTGGAGGATAGTTCCTGTTGGAGCATTTCAATGATTCTTGCGCGGCCAGAAACGGTCTCCTCTAGCTCGACGACTTTCATGCGAAGCATTCGTCCCATGTGGGCCTCGTTGAGCACCGGATTCCCTTGCGCCGCTCGCTGGGCTTCTTGAAGGTATTGCTGCAGTTGTTTGTCTTTAGCCTGTAAATGCGTCTGCATCTCGATCACGCTCTGCTGCAGCGCCGTCGAGTTCTTCCCAACATGCTCCATATTGTTGCGCATTTCGCTGAGCTGCGCGTGGTACTGCTGCGCAAGAGCAGTGTGCTCGCTTGCTTGCAGCTCAATCGCCTGCGAAGATGCTCGCTGCTGGGCGATTTCCTGCTCGTGATGTGAGCGCGCTTGTTTGAAGTTTTCAGTCACGCCTTGAAGTCTACGCTCGAGCTCTTGATTCAATGAGTTGAGCTCGACGACTTGGCGCTCGAGGCTGAGCTGTTTTGATGTGAGGCCAGAGAGTTGATAGTCCCCGGTTGAGCCATTTTTTTGGTTAGCAATTGAGGGCGCACGTTTTGGATATTTTCCGCCTTCTTTTTGAGATACTTGTTGGTTGAGCATTGCGAGGTGTTCGGACGGGGTCTGAAAAACGTGATTAAAAAGGAGCTTTTAGGGCGTTTAAGGGGGCTAACACCATCAAGGAAAAAGTCTAACCTGGCCCCGTGGGAGGTGATCTTCTGGGCCAGAGTAAAATGACCACATTGAACGGGAATCTGCATCTTGGTCCATACGAGAATAAACTTTGTCAATGATCTTTAGTGCATAATAGTGAAGTTATCTATTCGATTTAATATATTGAAGATCACGTCCCGGGAGGCTGCCCATTCCGCTGTGATTTTTTACTTTCTCGAAACGAGCCTCGTGGACGGTGAAAAACAGCCGTATCTCGCGACATTCGCGATCTCTCCCAGCTCGGCGGAGCAGATAAGCTGCAGTCCTGCGCATAAAACTTGGGGCTGATTTTTCACCATCGTGCCTAACATACGCGAGTTTGCTCCGGGCGGACTGAATGTCTCTCTAGCTCCACCAACGTGCCCAGCAAGCCCTGGTGGAGGAGAAAAACTCGCTCTTTCCTCGACGCCGGGAGGGGCGCGGGCAAATTGGGACGAAGATCTACCACCGCGGGACCACTAAATTTCTAACTTATTTTTTGAAAAAAAAAATTTAAAATGTTGTTCTCAAAAATGATAAAAAAAACTATCTAAAACTCATTTAAAATAAGCAAAATTACCATTGAAGCCGTATCGCCATTCATCTGGCTAGCGTTTTCGCCTCTGTTCATTCTCTTTGTTGATTTCTTGGCAGCTTATAAAATTATCCTAAAAATACATACTCTCGTTTGTTAGCACAACTTCATCAAATGAAGTTATACGGGCTAAAAATGAAAATGCCGAGTTAGATTGGTGCCAATGGCAACTCAACACCACCGCCAAACGCCACCGGGCACACCGCGTCAACAAAGTATGCAGCCACGAGAAACCGTAAGTAGTAAATTTTCTGCAGAGTAATAAGTGATTTTTAAAGAATCATTTTTTATGGGTTCTAACTTGTGCTGCAATTCAAAAATAATTTCAAAATACGAATAAACAAAATAAACAGAATGAAAGGTTTTTTTATTATTGTTCATAACACAAAATAAAGCTCAGCTAGTTTTTGCTTATCCACGTTTCAGATTTTTTATCTTCTTGAGAGCTTCAGACAGATTCTCTTTCGTGATGTTGATATCAACAGAAGAAATAGATCGCCGTCGACCTTCCTCAACCTTGAGGCGTTTTTCTTGTGGAATATTTTCGATGATCGCAGCGACGAGCTGGGACCCAAGGCCTTTCTTTTCGTCGGTGTTCTCCTTGATGCTTGAGTAGACTGATCTTGCCTTTGCAACTTAAAAATTTGATGATCGTTTTTTTTGATAACGACGGTACCTATAGAAAGAACGGCATGGCTGCGCTCGAGATTCTTTGTCTGGTCGACAGTGCCAGGCTCATCAGATTCGATGATCAATTTCATTTCTTCATCGAGCGATTTCTGCTTCAATTTTAGCTCCTGGATTTTGGGTTGTCGGTCAGCCAGTTTTTTAAGTATATTTTTTATTTCGGCACAATCGTCAAGATC
>Ga0115008_10005536_pt1 | contig 10416 bp, 12 predicted proteins | sample FraStrMetagenome_FD_87164 | JGI IMG/M metagenome (GOLD analysis project Ga0115008, IMG submission 87164) | Marine eukaryotic phytoplankton communities from Arctic Ocean - Fram Strait ARC3M Metagenome | ecosystem: Environmental > Aquatic > Marine > Oceanic | place: Fram Strait | collected...
AGAGCGTCGCAGCTCGAGGGCTTCTGTCTCTGCTCCCGCGCCGCTCGCGCCGCTCGCGCCGCTCGACAGCAACGCCGGACACCAGCCTGGCACGCGCGCCAAGCTGCCTGGCGGCGCCGGCGGCAGGCAGCGCGCAGGAGCGCCCCCCCCGGCGCGTCGAAACCCGGCTCAAGCGCCCGCTGCACCTGCTGCCGGCGCTGCGGCTGCGCCCGGGCGCGCGCGTGCCGTCGCTGCGCCAGACGCGGCGAAGCGGTTCGGGCAGCTGATTCGCGCCAAGAAAGCGGCGCACGCCGCCGAGAACGCGGCGCGGCGGCGCTCGATGGACGCGGCCGAGCAGGAAGTGGATGTGCAGCTGGAGCGGATCGCTCGGCACCGGAACCAGCTCGAGGCGGCGCAGGCGAAGGCAAGGCGCCTGCAGGCCGGCATCCAGGCCAAGGCCGCCGCGCTCGCGCAGCAGTCGCGCAAGTACCACTGCGAGATGAGCGAGCTGCAGCAGCAGCAGTACCAGGAGGAGGAGCTCGGATCGATGCGGCGGCAAATCATCGAGCTGGAGGAGCAGCTCTCTGCGGCGGCGGCGGCGGAGGCGGCGCGCGAGATGGGTGCGCGCGAGCATGCAGACGCGCTGGCGGCGGCGCAGCATGCGGCGGAGAAGGTGCGCGTCGAGCTGCAGGAGTCGCAGGCGGAGTCACAGGCGGCTCTGGCGGAGGCTCTGGCGCGCGAGGCGGCGGCGCGCGAGGAGGTGGCAGCAGCACGGCGGCAGGCGGAGGCGGCGACGGCAGAGGCGGAGGCGGTGCGGCGGGAGGCGGAGGCGGTGCGGCAGGAGCTCCCCTTGCAGGCCGCCGCCGCGGTCTCGATGTTGCGCACGGAGCTCGAGTCGGAGGAGGCGCGGCGCGTCGTGCCGGACATCCGCCAGCACCCGGCGGCCAAGCTAGCGGTCGAGGTGCTGGCTCACCCCTTCAAGCCGGTCGACGCCATTGCGGTCACCCTCTCCGAGGGCGGCACGCTCTTTGTGGCCGAGATCATCGGCACCGGGGCCTTTGGCTGCGTGCAGCAGGGCGTCTTCTACCCCGACGGCTCGCCGAGGGCGCAGTTCATGTCCTTGCTGTCACTCGTGCTGGCCAACGAGCACGCGCGGCACGCGCGCGACTTCAACTCGGCCGAGGCGCGCGACGAGGAGGCGATCTTCGCCGCGCTCGGCGCGCTCGCCACGCAGGGGGCGGCCGGGGGCGGCTTCGAGTTCGGCACGCCCGTCGCCATCAAGCAGCTCAACTCTCAGGCAGCGCCCGTCTCCCTCAGCATAACCCAAACAGACACCTAGCGTCATCTCACAGACGATGGTGCTGCTCTAGGCGGAGTTTCGCGACGAGAAGGCCATCATCCTTGACCTCATCCTGGCGCGCGAGCGCGAGTTCGCCGGCGACACGACCGGAGCCGACCTGATCATCCGCGCCATCGCTTTCGACTCGCCGACCAACTCGATCATCTACCCGCTCGCCGTGATCGACCTCGAGAAGGCGCGCACCTTCGGCGGCAGCTCACCTCGGGCTACTCCCTCACTTATGATCAACAAATGATAGGCGCTCGCCGACCCCGACGGCTACTCCGTGCCGATGAACAACGCCGTGGTGCGTTTCGTCGGCCACCAGATCGCCGTCGCCGTCGCGTACCTGCACCGCATCGGCGTCGTCCACCGCGACCTCAAGCCGCCGAACATCCTGCTCACGGTCGGCCGCGAGGAGGTCGACGCGTTCGCCGAGCGGGCATGGCGCGGCGAGCCCGTCCCGCGCGACGTTGTGCTCGTCGCCGACCTCGGCCTATGCGCTGCCGAGGTCGACATGTCGGCCATTTCGCCCGGCGACGACATCATGCCCGACTGCGACGGCACGGTTCCGCGAGGCGGAGGGCAGAGACGACTCCGATCTGCTCCGGCCAAGTTCGTCACTCTGCTGCCATCCTGATAGGTGGTTGATTCGGACCAGTCCTACTACACCGAGCCCAAGCGCGACCTCTGGGCCTTGGGCATGATCATCTGCGACATGTTCGGCAAATCGAGCAACACGATCGTGGCGGGCATGGACGACCAGGAGGCCGCCAATGTCATCGTTGCGTGGCTTCCGGCCGGCCCCGAGCCCGGCGAGCTGGACAGCTTCGAGGCCGGCGAGATGAACAGCTTCGAGCGGGACCTGCGCGCGCCCAAGGCCGAGGACTTTCCGGACGCTGGCGACCTCGCGCACGTCGCGGCCACCCTCGGCGTGGCCTTCAAGCTCACCAAGTCGCGGCCTTGCAGCCGGCTCAGCGCTTCTGGCGCGGCGGACAAGCTGCTGTGAACAGGTACCTGACCCGCGCGCCTTGTCCTCCTGCGTCCTGCCGTGAACAGCGCCTCTTCACACAAGCGGGTGTGTGCGCAGGTCGCTTCGCCCGCGGCGGCGCTGCCGCCCCGCGCTGATGCAGTCCGTGGCCAATGAGCGTATCGCCGCCGCCGACGCGGCGGAGAGCTCGCGATGGTGCCATACTCGGCGCATGAGCGGCGAGGGTGCCACGACGCAGGGACGGGAGTCCTAGTTCTCTGTCTCACGTCGACGATCGCACACGAGCGGCGAGTGGCGAGGAGCCGCTGTACTGTGGAGGAGGATTGCTGTGGGAGAGGAGGGGAGTACGAGCCAAGCTGGCGAGATCGAGAGAATTACTGTTGGAGACAAGGAGTGAGTCCCGGTTTCGTGTATTGCGGCGGGGTCTCGTCTGTGTTCTCTCGTCTACACACGCTCTGAGTACCGTACGGGTAGCGCAAATAGAAATACGTAAAGGTATGCATTTCTTTCGTAACGAGCTGCTATGCCCCCCACATACCAAGCAAACCAGACTTACATGATATATTATATATACAGCCTGGCACGCGCCGCGCGCCGACGACAGCACACAGGCTGACAGCCGAGACAGCCCTGATTGATGTCTCTGTGCGTGACAATACCCCCGGATCCCCGGCAATGAATGAGTGTACTGCACCAATCAAGCTCTCATAGACTAGGCGCGCAGCGCGAGAGAGTTAGTCATTACTCGATAGGAGATTCTCTTCTCAACACCAAGGTACTGAAGGACGCCGCATCAGCGCCGCATTTTCTTCTTAAGATCAAGGGTCGTGATATGACCGGAAGCACCTGCGGGGGACCCACGCGTGTGACGATGCGCGGCTGTGATGAAAACGTTTCAGCCTACCCGTTGTCGCAGATCGCAGAGCGGGGCCCACGCAGGCAATTGACGCAGCTATGGCCGCAGAGGAGACCCTGCAGGCCACCGTCGATGCGCTAAAGGCGCAGGTTGAGAAGAACGAAGTGAGTGCGCTCGCCAGCTGTGCCGTGCTGCACCACGCTGCGCCGTCACACCGCCTCGCTGCCACCCCTGCTCCCGCCGCAGAAAGCAATGGACACCTTCTATCTCCTGTTTGCCGCCTCTCTGGTCTTCCTTATGCAGGCCGGGTTTGCTCTGCTCGCCGCTGGATCGATCCGAATGAAGTCGGTGAAGAACATCCTCCTCAAGTCGGTCATGGACGCGTGCGCAGGTGGAATCATATGGTGCGCGGCACGCGGTGGTGGGTGTCCCATGCGCGTGCTCCTCAGGCCCGCGCCGTGGTCCCCCACCCTTCCCAAGGTACCTCTTTGGCTTCGGCGTCGCGTTCCACCAGGGCGAAGGAGGGAACGGCTTCATCGGCACGAGCGGCTTCAACTACGCCCTTTCCGGAGTCGATGACACTAGCGGCGCCAGCTACGGGGCCGAGTGGGCCTTCTTCTTCTTTCAATACGCATTTGCTGCAGCAGCAGCGACGATCACCTCTGGCGCGGTGGCAGAACGATGCACCCTCACCGGCTACCTCGCGTACGTCATGCTCATTGTGGGCCTGCTCTACCCCGTCGTGGTCCACTGGTGCGCGCCGCGCCGCCCGCTGCCTCGCGAGGCCCTTCCATTCTATTGCGCCCCCGCTTCCCTCACCGAGCGCACCGCCCGTGACAGGGTGTGGGACCCAAACGGCTTCCTATCGGCCTTCAACCCGGAGCCGCCCGGCCCATTCAAGAAGCTGCCCGGCATGATCGACTTTGCGGGCTCTGGCGTGGTGCACCTGACGGGCGGCGTCTGCGCCTTTATGGGCGCCCTGACCATCCGCCCTCGGCTCGGCCGCTTCGTGGGCGATGAAAGTGACCGTCGCCGCCGCCCCGCGCACCGACCAGCCTCCACTTCCCCCCGGTCGCGCAATGACCCTGAGCACACAACCACCATCACCCTCAATCTCAGCCCCACTCCTACCCCCACTCCTACCACGTGCGCTCACCTGGCGCAGCGCTCTTTGCGGGCCAGTCGTCCTCGCTGCAAGTGCTTGGCACCTTCCTCCTCTGGTTCGGCTGGTACGGATTCAACCCCGGCTCCACCCTCGCAATCACGCCCGCCGGCTATGCGCGGGACGCAGCCCGCGCTGCTGTCACCACCACACTCGCCGCTGCCTCGGCGCGTTTGCGCTTGGCCTCGCATACCTTTAGGAGCGGGCAGCCGCCTTCGAGAAGTTACTTGGACGTCCGTAGGGCGCCACGACTGGGCTGCTCCTCAAGCGAGGCCTCCCGAGCCAGCTTGGAGGGGTCCCAATGTGGGACCTCGCCGCGACCTGCAATTCACTACTCGGCGGGCTCGTGAGTATCACGGCCGGCTGCTCGACAGTCGACGTCTGGGCGTCAATCGTCATCGGTTTGGTTGGCGCAATCGTGTACCACGGTGTTCTGCCCTCACAACTCCTGCCCTCTATCCGCGCGCGTGAACGCTCGACAATGTGCCCGCGCAGTCGCCTCGTGCACCATGCGCAAGCTCAAGATCGACGACCCGCTCGACGCCTTTGCCGTCCACGGAGCTTGCGGCTTGTGGGGTCGCGCGAGCTCGACTTCTCAGCGCACTCCCCGGGATGGCAACGGGCCTCAGCCTTTCGCTCGGCACATAGGCTGTATCGCGGTTGGACTCTTTTGCACGGAGGAGTACTCGTACTCGCCGCACGCCGACTCGACCCTGTACGCGAAGCGCGGGAAAGTCGATTGTGGCATCTTCTATGGCGGGAGCGGCCTCCTGCTCGCAACTCAGATCGTCGGTCAGCACGCCTCCGCCCCAGCCCCTCCCGCAGCCCGCATCTCGACTCGCCCCTGCGCAGCACATGTTTTCGTTCTAGCGATCGCTCGCACGCAGCAGCCAGCGCCTCTCTATGGGCCGCGGGGGAGGCATGGTCGACGTGCTTGCGCCTTCACCGTCTGCCATGCTGCAGGTCCGATCTTCATCATCCTCTGGGCGGGCGGACTGAGCCTCGCCCTATTCGGAAGCCTCAAGGCGCTGGGCTTGCTCCGCATCTCGGTCGAGGTCGAGCAAAAAGGTATGCAGCTGGGGTGGCAGCCCTAGGTGGGACGCGGTAGTCGTGCCCGCTTGCGCGCTCCTTGGACACCTGTGCCGGCCCTCGGCCTCACGAGCAAGCCACCCATTCGCAGGGCTCGACTCGAGCAAGCACGGAGGCAGCGCCTACCCCAACGTCGACGCCGCCCTGAAGTCCCTCGAGGAGTGGTCATCCTCTGCACCCCCCAGCCCCGAGCGGTTCGGGAAGGTCGGTTCCAAGGTGTAGATGCCGCGCGCCACAGGCGAAACGCTCTCGTGTTTGAGTAGAGGTGCTGTGGAGCCCGGAACACAGCCGGCGCGCCATTGCGCGTGTCCTTAGGGGCCCGCGGGGGATGTGAAGTCGAGCTCAGCGCGAGCGCGAGGAAGTTTTAGTGCGGACGCCTCTTTCTTTGCGTCGCGTCGCATGCGCATGTCGACACTGAGAGGAGCGCATGTATTGCATGTGCCGGCATGAATGATGGTGTGAACCGATCTGAGTTGTTGCCGATCTGTGTCTGATCTAGTGTCTGAGAGATGTGCTGTCGAGCGGCACGCAGGTCAAGCCCAGAGTGGCGCTGCGGCCGACGTACATTCCCGTAGGATTTAAGGAAAGGAGTTATTTGTGAGAGACCTGAGGGTTCGTTTTTTTCTTTTTGAGCTAGCCTTCGATGTTATGAAAACAAACGCAAGGCGGACACACGCACATCGCTCTCGGGCCCACAGACATCCCGCACACCCGCCGCCCCCGCGACGGAAAGGTTCTTTTTTCGCGGGATATGTAGGATCCGACGCCGTGAATCCTATTGCGGCGGCGCCACGCTAGCCGAGCTTCGCCGTTTACCCGGAAATGAAGACGGATCTCGACACTCGGGACCCGATGTCGCTCGCCATCGACCGCGCCGAGCGCGACGCCGCCAGCGCCGCGCAGCTGAGCAAGCGCGCGAGAGCGCTCGCCGGCCGCATCCGCACGTCTCAGACTCACGACCGGCTGCCGTCTGCGCCACCGCCGCAGCAGCAGGGCTTCACGATCGGCGCTGCGCTCTCGCTCGACTCGTGGACCCTCGCCCAATCCTCTGCGCCGGGGCTGCGGGTCGCCACCTCGCCATCGTCGCTGCTGCTCGCCGAGTCGCGAGGATTCCTCGTGCTCGAGCCGGCGGCAGAGGCGCGGGCGGCGGCGCTGGGCGACTACGTGCTGCACCCGGCGGGCGAGGCCACTTCGCCGCGCGGCCAGGGCGGCATCTCGCTCCTGACGGCCGGCATCCACAAGGCACGCGCCACCCTCGGGTCGCCGGGACACATCCGCGACACGTCCGCGACACGTCCGAGACACGTCCCACAAGGTGCGCGGCAACCTCGGGCCCGGCGCGCTCGCGCTGCCGGCCGCGTTTGCAAAGGTCGGCCCGGTGGTGGGGCTGGCCGGACTGGCGGTGGTCTGTTTGCCCGGCATCTACGGCGTCATCACCCTGCGGGCCACGCCCATCCATGAAAGCTAACCCTCGCTCACCATGAGGGATGCCACGAACAGGCTTCCTCACTGCGGGCCAGGCCCATCCATGAAAGCTAACCCTCGCTCACCATGAGGGATGCCACGAACAGGCTTCATCACGCTCGTGCGCCTCAAGCGTCAGCTCAACGCGGCGGGCGCCGGCGTCAAGACGTTCGAGGACCTCGCCTTTCGCTCGTTTGGCCTCCTTGGTGTGCATGTAGGCAGAGAGGCGGACACAACAGTCTTGCCCAGCCACTCGACACCCGCGCGACTGAGGCGGTTGTGGTCACACTGGACGGGTACGGGTGGGACACAAGCGAGACGGAGAGACGGTCGCACTGGAGGAGACAGACACAGACGCACCGACGCCACACTCTTTGGCGCCGCCGCACCGCTCGGCCCTCTTCACGCCGCCGAGCTGTGAGCGCTTCACGCCGCCGAGCTGTGAGCAGGCCGCCGTGTGCTCGAGTCGACCGTCGTGCTGCTGCAGCTCGGGGTGGTGACGGTGTACATGGGGGCGCGCTCCTCCTCCGCAGCCACTGACCCTGACCTCACACCCACCCTAGCCCTAATCCTAACTCTAACCCCAACCCTAACCCTAACCCTAACCCTAACCCCACAGGTGCTCTCCTCCGCGGCGTGCGCCATCGACGCGGCGCCGGTCGCGGGCTGACCGCCGCACCCCGGCCTTCCCTTTGTTGACGTGCGGCTTGACTGTGGAACACATAGGCACCCTGCGACGACGGCGCCCCGCTGCCCCGCACCGTCGCTTGCGTCGCGGCGGTCGTGCTTCCCGTCTCGATGGCGCGCGAAGAGACTTAGCCGAGATGCCGCCGAGATGCAGCCGAGATGCAGCCGAGATGTGGTCGAGGCCAGCCGAGATGCAGCTTCCCACGACACGCCACGACACGCCCACGACGCTGTCCGTGTCACACCGTTCGTCCGCCCCGCGTCCCTCCCTCCCTCCTGCTCATTGCATTGGTGCAGGTGCCGTTGAGGCGCCGTTCACGCCTCCCACTCCGCTGCCGACTCCGCCTCAGGTACGCGAGATCGCCTCGCTGATGCCTCTCTCCTTGCCGGGCAACGTCGCCATCCTCGCCGCCGTCGTCGGCGCCTCCAGCCGCGCTCGCCCCGCTCCTCCTCTGATGAGTGCCTCACCCTCTCCTCAACTCCTTGTGAGGCTCCGTCGGCTGCGCGGCGTCGCTCCTCTTCGCAGCGGCGGCGGACGGCGGCGCCGCCGCGAACAGCACCGCCACAACGCTCGGCGGCGGCGGGGAGGGCGGCGGGGAGGGCGGGGCTGAGGGCGGCGGTGCGGGTGGCGGTGCGGGCGGCGGCGGCGTGGGCGATTGGCCGTGGCCCGAGGATGGCATGCAGGTGTGCGCCCCGCCCTCGGCTGTAGCTCGGCTACCTCTCGGCGCGGCTACGCCTCGGCTACACCTCGGCTGCACCTCGGCTGTCTCGCGGGGTGCCGGTGGCGCTCTTCTGTGAACGGCGCCTCTCCACACCTCCAGCTGTGAGCAGGTGGCGCTCTTCCTCGGCTCCGTCTTTTACGCCTTCGAGGGCACCGCCGCTCGTGCCGCCCCCCACCGACGGACGAGCCCCCTCCCCTTCGAACCCCCGCGAGCGTTCCCGTTGGTAGGGATCGCTTTGGTGTTGCCCATCGAGAACGCGCTCTCCGCGTCGGCCGCGAGCGGGAGCCGCTGCTTCCGCTACGAGGAGCTCATCGTCGTGGCAATGCTCTTCGTCGTCTTCCTCTTTGCTTGTGTCGGCGCGCTCTGCAGCCGAGATATGCAGCCGAGGCCCAGCCGAGGCCCAGCCGAGACACCAGCGGGTCGCCCCTCTGCAGCCTCGTCTCGCCGCCTGACCGCCGCGCCGGCTGAGACCCCTCCCCCCGTTCGCTCCCCCAGGCGCCCTCTGTGGCCTTGCCTTCCCAGACACCGGGGGCTCCATCGTCGCCTACCTGGCGCTGCTGTACCCCTCCTCTTCCGCCATGCAGCTGCTCAACGCCGCCGTCGCCGCCGCCGTCCTGTGCACCTACCCGCTGCAGCTCGCGCCCGCGATGCCGACGCTCGAGGCCGAGATTGTAGCCGAGAGGCGGCCGAGAGGCGGCCGAGGTGCAGCCGAGGGGCAGCCGAGGGGCAGCCGAGAGACAGCCGAGAGACAGCCGAGAGACAGCCGAGAGACAGCCGAGGTGCGGCCGAGGTGCGGCCGAGGTGCAGCCGAGGGGCAGCCGAGGGGCAGCCGAGGGGCAGCCGAGAGACAGCCGAGGGGCAGCCGAGAGGCAGCCGAGGTCTGCCCAGAGAAGGGAGCTGCGCGAGAGGCCGGTGAAGCGGCGGTTCTTCCCCCCTGCTGCAGGCGGCATGCTGCGCCTCCTCCTCCTTCGCCGCCTCCGCCGCCGTCCGCTCCGCCATCGTGCTCGGCGGCGCCCTCGTGACGGTAACCGCCCCCCCAGCCGGCCCTGAACACCACACTCGCGCCCGCACGCAGCCTCACCGGCCGCAGCAGCACCTCCGCACTGGTCGCCCGCCGCTCTCCTCTCCGCGCCCCTGCCTCTCACTCCGCCCGCCAAGCCCTCCTCCCGCCAAGCCCTCCTCTCCCACCCTCTCCCGCCCGCGCGCAGGTCGTCCTCCCCGACGTCGGGCTGCTCGTCGCCCTGGTCGGCGCCTTCACCACCACCACGATCGCCGCCTTCCCCTTCCTGATGCAGCTGCGGCTCGCGGCGGCAGGCGCCGTGCCGCCGCTCGGTTTCGGCCGCACGCTCATGGCGGTGTGGATGGTCGCCTTCAGCGGGATGGTGATGGTGCTGGGCACCTACACCGCCCTCGGCGCCGTCTTTGGCCGTGGCGAGCCCTTGGAGTGAGGGCGTCCGAGGCGAGGACGCCCCCACGGGCCGCCGCGACCGCTGCGTCGCCGTGACCGCAACTCGCGCGGACTGCAATTTGTGTATTTCCTGTCCGATCGCGACTCGACATGCACATGCTACATGTACTCTCTTATTTACCGCATACGTATCCTGCCCGGAAAGAATCAAACGCTTATAACACCAAGAGCCTCTCGTCTGACACTCCAATATGCTTTAGCCCCTCCTCGTTCCGGTCCTACGAGCGGCCTGCCGCGGCCTTTCACTACAACTGCCAGCCACGCGGCTCGAGAGGGAGGGCGTTCGTCCTGCTGGCGCGCTCAGGCTACCGGCCCGGCGCGCAAGCTGAAGCTCAGCGCACACGCACAAGTATGGGAGAGAGGTCGGGTCTTCTGTCATAAGTGTATTTCCGTATTCCGATGTCAACATACTCTAAGTGTAAAGAGAGAGCACATGCAAAGAGTGTATAGCGACTCACAGCCGACAGCGTTGTCTCTCATCGACCGTGCTCAGTTGAAGGGGTAACGGACGTTCGAAAGACAAATCTGACGCCTAAACCGGACGCGGAACCATCCACATCATCACTGGCTCGCGGCAGTAAGGGCACTCTCGCATCAGCTCAGAGCATGGCCCGCAAGCGCACAAGTGCCCGCACGGAACCGCAGCATGCGACTTGACT
>Ga0115008_10005538_pt1 | contig 10416 bp, 8 predicted proteins | sample FraStrMetagenome_FD_87164 | JGI IMG/M metagenome (GOLD analysis project Ga0115008, IMG submission 87164) | Marine eukaryotic phytoplankton communities from Arctic Ocean - Fram Strait ARC3M Metagenome | ecosystem: Environmental > Aquatic > Marine > Oceanic | place: Fram Strait | collected 2012-06-18
AACAGCGACCCGACCCGACCCGACACGACCAAAAATTTTCGTGATTTGTGAGGGAGCGACCCGACACGACCATAGAAATAGGTGGTCGGTGCCGACCCTAGATAATTATTATAAAAATTTATGAATAAAATAACAAAAAAACGACAAAATCGAGTGCTGAATGACCAAAACTCAAAATTTAAATTCAAATTTTTTCAAAAAATTTGAAGCCCAACGAGAAAATTTTTGGTATAAAAAGTTTTACTAGAGCAGAAATATGTTTGCCACGGCAGTTTTCGAAGCAATCCTTTTTACTTCATAAAGTATCGTTTATTTATCCGGAGAAGATTTAACCTCCTCCGGCCGGTAATAATCCTATTATTTAATTTTGACAAATTTGCGCCTTCTGTCGATCAAGACAAAACTAATCCCTCGCTGATTCTTATTTTGCTAGAGAGAATTATCAAGTCAGAATCATCGCCACATTCGTCATGCTTAAATTTTTAAAACCCGCTGGCATGCCAAGAACGCCAAGGTCAAATAGAAAAGAGGATTTAGTCAACTCGGAAATAGATTTCAAAGAGCATGACAGACGAGATATCTTCATGAGGCCGCAACTGATCCAAGAACGCGTGTTGCTGAATAAGTTACGAAAGCATGCAGATGAATTGGTTGCCCCAAAACCAGTTATCGAGGAAGATTCTTCCAAGCTCAGTGCTTTCTCGTCAATTGAAGGTTGATTTTTTATTGTATTCTTATCGCACTTTATCCGTTTTCCTAGATGATCAAGCAGAAAAACTCAACTACGTAAAATCTGAGCCTCCATCTCCGATTCCAGAAGTGAAACGAAAAGATTCCATTTCTTTTCTGAAAGAGGTCGTCGAAGGTAAAATCGTTTTTTTTTTGTAAATTGGAAATTTCTAAAATCAGGAACGAAAGGCCTCACAATCGACTTTGAATCCAACTTCAAGAGCTCTTTCTCGCCCAAACCAGATCTCAAGTCGTCAGTTCTAGAGCCAAAGCCCGCTTCGGAAGTTACTGTGACGCGATCGCACACTGTAAATGAGACCTGGAAAACGCCAAAAACAAGTTTACAAAGGCCAAAGCCACGTCAACCAGTGTTGAGCCCAACGCTTACAACCAACTTGGAATTAATGAACAACTTCAATCAAAATAATCAATCGACAATGAGCATTTCCTCAAGTGAGAAATCCTCCGCGCCGTCGAACACGCTCAATCCAGCTCAACTGCAGGTAAATCGTAATATGATCCACATCCGTCGATTTATTTCATAGATTTTCAAAAATATCATACCTTATGTAATGTATGTTGTTCTTTAATTTTTTAAAAATATATTTTTTATTTCAAAAATATATATTTAAATTAAGCAAATCCGCGCCTTAACAGGCATCAAGCCAAAAGAGATCAAACCTAAGAAAAAGTCCACTTCCAGCTCCTCAGCAATCAAATCCTCTTCTGCCAGTAAAGTGCTTGAAAATGGCACCAGCCACAAGACAGTCTCTAAAAAAGTCGATGTCAACTATCGAGATGTTGATAATCGTCTCAAGGTACAATTCTTTATCTCAAATACATTAAAATTCTTTAATAAATTTAAGCCAATTGATCCCGCCGATCCAGATATTCTGAACCCAGGAACAACCCAAATATCAACTGTGATCACGGAAAAACTGCTGAACAAGCCAACCGGAAATAATGAAGGCAAAAAACCCGTTGTAATTACAGCTAAAGTCACAAGTCCGCATGTCCAGGTAAAAAATCAACCAACAGAACTTCTGAAAAGCATTAATAATTTAATAATTCCCCAACTGAAAAAAACTCTTAAATAATTAAGGCGCTGAATGAGCGCTACGCCACTCAAGAAGCTGAGCTGCAAAAAGCGGACCGCGAGCGTGAGAAAAAAGACTTGCTGGAAAAGGGAAATTCCTCGGCGCACTCGGATTCTTCGATGAAATCAGCTTCGTTTGGTGGTGGATTGATGAGCGGTATCACAAGTCGCGGAGCAAAAAGACAACCAAGTCCGAAGCCCAGAACGGAAGAGTGGGTTCAGCAACATATGAATCAGCAGCCGGAAGCGCTTGAGGAACAATCAGATGAGCAAAAATTGAATGATGATTATGAAAAAAGAAAGCATCTTTATGAGTAATAGATAAACATTCTTTGGTCCGTTTTTCAATATTTTTTAGAAATCTTCCGCGATCAAGTCCAACTCCACAGGGTCTGTCCTCTTCTCAGCCACATCTTAATCTCCTAGCCGGCCGAGATGGCGATTTGCGCTCCAAAAGTGCAGCTCAAGGTACTTTTAAAGTCCAGTAAAAATCAAATCTAGCATTTAATTAATATTTCAAAATTAGTTTTGGAAATATTTAACGTTACATTAAAGCTCAATTTTGATATTTTAGCAACAATAATCAGCGACATGAAGCTCGGTTCCGAGCCTGAAGTACAGCATCGTTCCGTAGAATCGATCCCGACAAAAACTTTGTCTAGGAAGAAAAGAGCAAAAGATACTCGCGCTCGAGACATTCCAGACGACAGTACCGACGACGATTTGCCCCGTGAAGCGGCTGAAATGACTGTCAAGTCAAAATCGGCTATTCTGAATGAATCGGCAATTGCTGGAACTGTCAAGAGGAAGAAAAAGAAGAAGAAACGAGACGCTCTACCTGCCAAAGGTTTATTTTTTCAAGATTTTATTTTTAACTTACGCCTTTTTAGTTGATGAAGCTCCTTCTGTTGACAAAAATAATAACTCCAAAACTGATAATAACACGGAATCGAAGAACAAAGAGAGCAGTAAACCGGTTATTTCAGTAAAACAAGTGATAAAAGAACCTGAGAGCAAGACAGAGCCAAAAGAAGAAACTTCTCAAAAACCTTCCTCGAAAAAGTCTTCGAAAAAGTCTTCCTCCTCGTCTTCAGCTACTGCAAAATCTCGAAAATCGACCACAAAGAGCGATGTAAAAACAACACCTGATCCACCCAAAGCAGCTTCCGCTTCGAGCGACACGAAAATTAAGGGTTATCGAGATTTCAACGAGCTTCAGCGGGAAATGCGCGAGCGTCAGAAAGAGCTCAAGAAAAAATTAAAGCAGCAGAAGAAGGCTGAAAAGACATTGCAGAAAAAGAAGGACGATGATCAGGAAAAGAGGATTTCCGACAACTCGAATGACTCTGATCTGCCAGAAAAATATATTGAAGAGAATATTACGGAGCGGCAATATGTCGATCAAGACGGAAAGGTTCAAAAAGAGATTATAAAAACTGAAGTGCTCAAGACGCGATCGAGGAGCAGATCCAAGGTAAGATCAAACGTCTCTAGAACAAATTTAAAGGCATGTATCTACCTGTAGCCGCGCTCGAAGATCACAGCCGATGGCATCACGCACACTGAACATATCGACTTGACAACTGGACACCAGGATTCCGTCATCAAGACTGGTTATATAATGACTCCTCCTATAAAAAAATCGTTCAAAACGACGTACATCGTTCATATGCCTAATTATAAATTCTAAAATTATACCTTGGAATGCTAAAAAAGGCTAGAATCAGCACGTATTCATGAGTTGCCTTAGGCGGCGCTTGGCTTTCGAGATATGCGGAAGCTTCTAATATGGGTAAGCTGATTGCTTGCCTTAAATGTAGCCGCCATTCAAGTAGAACCCGCAAAGAGAAATAACCAAACCAATAACTCGAAAGAGAATAACTCAAAACTCAACTGATAACATAGAAGACGAACCTAAGTACTGACACGCATGTATAACACCTCAAAGCGAACCTTGAAAGAGAAGATTCGTGAGAAGGAGAAAAAAAGCCGCGAGAAGTCGAGCTTTTAAAATATTATTATTCTAACAATCTTCCAACCACTTTACCTAACACCAAAAGCTCTCGTTTTTCGAGTTCCTGTAAGATAGCCTAACGTAGCCTATTTCATCAATTACTGAACAACAAAAATCCGTTGCTTTCTTCCAAGTTCATCTTTTTTTCTGTAAACTAACTTTATTTAAAACTTTAAAAACTAAAAATGTTCATCGTTTCACTCACTCGGATATCAACTATTTTTTACCTCACTTTTTAGTCCGAGTGTTATTTTTTTTCTTATCAAGAAATTCATCAGCAGCATGCTAAATCAGGTGAAGTCACGGATTTCTCATCCTTTTTAATGAAAAAACACTATTTATGCATTTCCTTCCCGCAAAAACTCTGTCTTCTATCTCCGCTTTTGTGCTATTTCTGTCACATAATTTCTGTATCAAGTGCAATTTATCATTTTTCCTAACGTACTTCTGTAGCAAAGCAAATCTGACCCAACATTTCATTCAACTTGACTTTCAACCTTTCTGATTCTTCAAAATTTCAGATGGATCTCGATTGGTTCGTGAAAGAAGTAAGCGAGCTATGAGAGACTTCAAATTGCGGTCGACAGATTGCCGCCGAGGGATGAAAATGACCAAAAATGGGTTCCTGCTTTATGCCAGGGCCAAAATAGTATCGCGAGATTGCCGGAAACGGAGACATACTCGATTGAAGAGCAAAATAGCGAAATGTATAAATCGCTAAATGGAGTGCATATAGCTGATTCTCCGGATATGAGTTTGAAAACCACGAGGGCAAAATGGGCACCACCAAGCTCGCCAGTTATTCTTGCGAAAGAAGAAGAAACAAAGCCGAATACTGCCTTTGAAATACCGGTATGAAATCAAGGAAGACTAACAGCATATTTTACCTTTTTAGATAACACCTCCAGCAGTAAAAACAAAACCAAAGCCTAATCTACGCGCCACATCGGCTCGTCAAAAACCTCGTCCTCACACAATCCATGTGGATGGAACTGGTGATTGCAGTCCCATTACAAACAGAAGTCCTAGCTCAGATGGAATCGAGCAAGATGAGAATAGACCTCCAGTAAGTTTTTTTCAAGTTAACTTCCAACACTTTTTAGGATCAATTGAAAGGCGCTGCTTTCGAGATTCCGCTCTCACCGACAAAAGAAAAGAAACAGCTTTCCGCGAAGCAGCGAGATACGTTTGCAATGAAGCAGTTAGAGAGAGAACAAGAGATTCGCAGGAAGCGATATCAGCGAGAAGAGCAAAAACGCATGGAAGTTCGAAGGCGAGCAGCAGAGGTGAGAGAGTTGAAAATCGAAGCCATCCGTAGAAAAGCTGAAGCGAAAAGCGTTAAAGCAATTGCTTCAACAAAAACAACATCCCCGAGAGATTCCCCGGTTGCCAAAAAGTCTCCGGTAAAAGTTCTTAAATCGGCTCAAGTGTCGGTCGCTAGTAAGAGGTCTCTAAAAAAGGTTATAAAAACGGGAGACAACAAGGAAAACAAACTTGGAAATCCAAGTTGTTTAGTGGTGTTTTTAATGAGAACCTGATTCAAATTAAACTTCAGGAGGAGCTGAAAAATGAGTCAAAGCAACAAGAATCTGAGCGAAGAAAAATTATACTAGAAAATCACAAAGCTAAAAAAGGCACTCCTAGTCCTAAAGCAAAATCACCTTCTGCGAAAGCTTCAATAAATAAGGTAATTAAACGGTGTAGTTTTCTTGCGGCTATGTTCAGAGTTTCACAAAGAAAGATTTCGACTCAGAGATATTGAAAAAGGTCGCTACTTACAGTTGTTCATTTAACAAATAGCTTTCAATTATCCACTTATGAAGCAGAACCACCTTATCTCAGAATTCAAAGTCTTGAACTTGTTTATATAAGATAATTTCTAGCGTTTCGGCAGCGCTGCTAATCTGAGTTCCGAGTCTCCATCGAGAATGTCTCGAAGCAAGAGCACGACGCTCTATGATGGTCGATCGACGAATTGGGATACAATGAGGTAATTATTACTTTTGTTAGACTAGCAAATGTTTTCCTAGTTCTTGTACAACTGCTACAAGTTGTAGCCTTCACTCCCAGGCCTTATCATCAGATAATATGTACGTTCTAAGTGTATCGTAAAGTGCTCTCAATCACTATGGCTTACTAATTTGGTCTTATCGTTACCCACCCTGTTGGAGATAACGTCCCCAATCAGAGAAACACGTTGACTTAAAATACCCTTACCATGGTCCATGGAGTCAAAATGTAGACCACTGCAAAATTTTTACTAACCGCATGTCGTCATGATATCTAACCGGTTTCCTAATGCGAGCTGTTGTCGCATTCGGATTATTTAGATCATTCTACCTTCAATAATTCTTCTTTTCAGCTGTGTTTCGCAAATAACAACCACTCGGGTGTTCAAAGAGCCAACAACAAAATCGAACAAGCAACTTATGGAAATGGCGCTTAAGTTTCACGCTCTTCCTGGACCGGTATGAATTTATCCAAAATCTATAAATTCCATCATAATTTCAGGTCAATAAAAATGAGCGACTAAAAGCGATGGATTCAATGAGTAATTCTGGTGCTAACCACTTTTTGGCGCTGTACAAAGACAAGGCTTACAGGGGTCTGTACGAAGTGCACACAGTAGAAGAGCTCATGAGAATATCTAAAATTCACGGCACAGGTCCAAAAGGTTCGTCAAAAATCCCTCGTTATCTACGAAAACAACGCTTTTCAGAAGTCAGCGAAACGATGATCGCTGAACTTCTAAAATTCAACAGCGGTTCGAAAAATTTCCAGCTCGTGGACGGAAAAACGTTGAGCCCGGCAATTGACGGATTTCGCCTCAATCCCAATTGCTGGCTTAGCAAACGACCACGTACGGTTCCTTCTAAGCTCTAACACAGCTCCTCACAGATGTATCTAAAAAGCTTCACCGTTCCCAAGTATCACTTTAACTACACACACTTTTTCACACGAGGGAACATACCATACAACATTTGCGATTTTTCTATCATGCTTCTTTTTTACGAAACATTCCATAAATTTATACTTCAGAAAAAATTGCAAATTTTTGGTCATTTTAATGAAATTGGTCAACCAAGAAATTTGTCATTTTTCTGCAAAAAAATTAAATAGTACGAAAACTTCTCGGCTGAAATATTCTAGCTTCAAAGTTTTTCCATAATCCCCTGACGACGGCTTCACTAAGTTCACTCATCACCAAAATATCCGCTAAAAACCAATACTAAAATCACGATCCTAATTATTACGAACTCACAGTTCCAACTTCAGCGCAGTGTTAAACCCGGAGCCTCTCCTTAAAATACAGTAGTTGCTCAAAAGTACGAATTTCGAGTGTTCAGTTTTTTCACTGCCGAATGGTTTTATTTCCTTTTTTACGTTCTAGCTTTATAAGTTTTTCTTTTTTTGAAATCGGCGTGATTTTATATTTTGCAAACATGTTTCTTGTACTTCTGTTAAAACAATAAAATAATCAAATCACAAATTGCATCAACTATCTTAACCCTTGCGGGGAAAGTGACCAATTAATGGTTTACTTGAATGTCGCTAAAAATGGCTGAGCGAAGCGAAGCAAAAAGCGCGAAGCGAAGCTTCGCGTTAAAATATCTTTTATTTTAATTTTTGACGCGAAGCTTCGCTTCGCGCTTTTTGCTTCGCTTCGCTCAGCCATTTTGAGCGACATTCAAGTAAACCATTAATTGGTCACTTTCCCCGCAAGGGTTAATCGTGATACTCACGGGCAAGAATTAGAAAATAGCAAGATCGCAAGAAATAAACAGTCGAAAGGTTACATAAATTTTCATCAATGACAGTCTTATCAAGTTTCAAATTATTCCAAAGACTTGAATAAGATCACGCAGTTGATTAAAAATAATGCAATGAAGATTGAGCAGATCGTCGATTGAGAAGGCATGTTATCGTAATCTTCCGACAGTCCAATTTAACTCGAATTCCAGACGATAAAAAATGAACTGTTCGCGAGATAACGAAATAATAAGCCTCAAATTCAATTTGAAGACGAGTTTTTTTTTATCTCGAGTGGTGCGCAAGTTTATCAGGAGCTATTCCAAGTCATTTTGCGGATTTGGCCGTATCTCTAAAGCGGATTTAACGTGTGCGAACTGGACTTTTTCATGAAATAAATGATTGGAACTTGTTGTCTAGAAAAGATTCACGGACTTTCAAGTGATATTAATGTCTGTCAGACGCAAATGAAGATCTTTTTTGGAGATCAAGAGTATTTAATGTCAAAATTGAGAGACACAAGAAGCTTCCTGAGCATTTTGCTTCATGTCATCTTGTAGCGAGGAAGGCCAAAATTTACTTACAGTAAAACTAAGTTACATGACCAAGAGCATCACCGTGGTCTGAGCTTAATTCTAGAGACCATTCAGCGCTGTTGCCATTGTCTACCAGACGGCCTCGATTTTATCTAGAGACATTCAACAGCGTTCTCGAAAAAGAATTGACGAATCAAGGTCGAGTTGAGACATGCCGGATGGTGAACCCACAAGCACACGTGAAGTTGCAGCCCACGCAACAAAAACAGAACTTACATAAAATTTTCAAACGTCACTTTTAGTCATTTTCTCAGAGACCAATTTCACCTTTTCTAATTTTAGAATGTTTCCAGTAACACCGTCAATCGGCTGGAACGTTCTCCCTTGCTTCGAATTCGGACGAAAAGAACAGCCCAGGACTTGATATCTTTAGGCTTGGCTCGTAAATTTCATAAGCGAAGTAATTCTTCGGATTTTAATTAACACCTGCGGGTAAAGTGACCATTTTGTTGTACGCTTAAATTTCGCTGAAAATGGCTGAGCGAAGCGAAGCTTAAAACGCGAAGCGAAGCTTCGCGTCAAATTTTAAGAATTGAGATATTTTTGACGCGAAGCTTCGCTTCGCGTTTTAAGCTTCGCTTCGCTCAGCCATTTTCAGCGAAATTTTAGTGTACATTGTACACTTAAATTTGTACACTGTACAACAAATTGGTCACTTTACCCGCAGGGGTTATCAGTAATGAGCCTGATAAAAAGCACCTTCTACAGGAAGATTTCAAGCATCCTGGCTTCCCATCGACACGAGTCCGCTGGCTTCGTGGCTTCAGCGGTCGGTGAGAAGTTGCGAATCAGCTTAGATCAATTTACAAAAGAAATAAATCAGTGTGTATTTAATCAGTGTGCCCATGTCGTACAGTAGCGAAACTGTCTTTTTTCATTCATATTTTTTAAGTAACAGAAATTTTTTATTGATAAGAAACGCATTCATAATAAAAATAAAATTTTTATTATTTTTCTTTAAAATTTTTAAAACGTATCTTTTTGTGGTAATCTGTATACATGTATTTATGCTTCTTAGTTTTATTTTTTGCCAGAGTTTTTTTTAACTAAAATTGTACAATCAGCATTCAGCACGTCGATCGACTTTTAGAGAGTCAAGTACCAACAACGACGATTATTGTGTCAGGAACTCGCTTTTACTATTTTATTTTCAGAATGATGCCGGCGCAAATCTTTCGGATGACCGACCGCCGATGATGATGGAGACCGTCGTTATCGTATTTTGCACGTGATCGCCCTCTTTGGCCAAATAATCGGTAAGCAGCGAACGATATTGCGAATATTATTCATTTTAGCTGAAGTTTGGTTCAATTACGGCTGGTGGAACTGTTTTTTTCTCTTATTTTCGACTGACTGTGTGTGTTAGGGCCCCCTTCTCTTATTTTTTTTATGGACTTGACTGTATGTACCTCGGTAGGTATCCTCGCCCTTAGTTTTCTACTCTCGTAGGGAATCTTATCGTTAGTTCTGATAGATTTATGTATTACGATAACGGCCTGCGTGTATTTTAAGTGTTTATCATCAATGGATTCGCTTTAACTTTCTATCATCGGTATCATGAAGACGGTTTTCGACTTAATGTTCTTTAGCATTTTTTTTGGTCAATAACTAAATTACTGTCAATACAATAGCTCAATCCGGAAACATTTTCTGATTTTATTTGGCGTCTTTTTTTGCAGGATTAAAATTTATAAATCGATGTCAAAATTGTGAGAAACCGCGAATCGCTTAAATACATCAGCAGGTATCTTTGTTAGTTTCATCGGCTCTAGCTTGCTCTTGTTGGAGATATATGTCTTGTGAAGGCTTGTCAACAAATCCATGGATTTAAACCTTTGTTGTTGAATCAAGATGGCGATTTCGGCAAAAAATTTCGGCTTGCCGACCGAACCCCGATCCGACACCGATTTTGTAGGCGACCACGATTTCCCCCGACTGCCGATTTTGTCGGCGACCCCGATTTTCCCCTACTGCTGATTTTTTTCCGAAATTCCCCGATTTTCTTCTTTAAGGGGGTGGTACTCGGTTTTTGGTGTTTTTTGCAATTTTCCGAGGTCTCCTGCCACTTGATGGCGTGAGATTTTTTGAAAATTCTTTTATAAATAAATTCGCAAAGGTCTAACTTAGCGAACACACGATATTTGAACGAAAATAAACATTCCGCAAATGGCGCTAGAGACCGCCAAAGTTTACTATAAAGTTGAAAATGGGTGAATTTCCGAGGTCGCTAG
>Ga0115008_10005541_pt1 | contig 10415 bp, 12 predicted proteins | sample FraStrMetagenome_FD_87164 | JGI IMG/M metagenome (GOLD analysis project Ga0115008, IMG submission 87164) | Marine eukaryotic phytoplankton communities from Arctic Ocean - Fram Strait ARC3M Metagenome | ecosystem: Environmental > Aquatic > Marine > Oceanic | place: Fram Strait | collected...
AGAGAGAGAGGGAGAGGGAGAGAGGGAGGGATACAGAGAGAGGGAGGGATGGAGAGAGATATAGAGAGAGGGATAGAGAGAGAGAGAGGGGGATAGAGAGAGAGAGATGGGGAGGGGGATAGAGAGAGAGAAAGAGCGAGAGAGAGGTATATATGTATATATACATATATATATGTATATATATAAATACATGTGTATATATATATATATGCATCATGCTTATACCCATTATGAATACACAAAACGAAATTTATGCGTCATTTGCTGGCCAAGCGGCCCGTAGCGTTTTCATACCACAGACGGTATGCTGGAAGCAAACTTCTGCGATGAGCCACCGTGTGCGCTTGGACCAAAAGATCGGAGACCAACCAGCTTTCAGAGTTCTCACTTCAGCAACCCACGGTTGTAAGCCGACGACGCACATATCATGATGTAACGCTGTTCCCGTCCACACTCCACCTGTCTTGTAATGGGACTTGGGATCGAAGGTTGTAATCTGTCTGTGATCGACCTCGTTGATCTCCAATAATCCCTGTACCATATCAGGACTGCTCAGTATGTGCTCCATCCTCCGCTGTCCTCTGGTGCTTCCCTTTTCTGCTGCACCACCATGGTTTGTGAGTCCAATGATCATGTCATCCCTGGATGGGTCATCTTTAGAAGCAGCTGTAGTACAAACGGGATGAGCGTTGTCTGCTCCATCTGCCCATGACCCTGGCCCAACGGATTCATCGTCCATGTCATCCCACTTGGTATCGGACCGGTGACGAGGTACCTGGCGCAGAACCAACCCCCACAGAGCTTCAGAATTAACTTCCTGTTCACGATGGATTTTAATTCTGGTGTTTTCGGTATCCAAATATTTTGTAAAGCCCTTACGAAAGTTGCTGCTGTTAGGTTTGGCCATGGCCTTGCTCCCTGCGGTTTTCAGCTCGGCTGACCACGCTTGCTCGTCTGACTCGTCTTGCTTGCTTTTTTTTCTAGCTTGCCAACGGTTCCGAATGCCTAACTTGTCCAGCTGTCCGCCTTCACCCTGCAGGTCCCGCTTTCTGGGAGCTTGGCCAGGTTGCATGCCCGCTTGCACGAGTCACCCGTGAGCTACTTGCAACAAGCAACGTCTGAGGAGGGATCAGCGACCAACGATTCGAGCCAATGGCACCCAAGAGTTACATGTCTACAACACATATATACATGTATAAATATATATATATATATATGTGTATGCAATGTGTACATGTGTATACAATACACATATATATATACATATATATGTATAATTACGACGTGTGTATACACATTCAGTGTGCCCATGAATGTATATACAATATGTATGAGTATATATATATATACATACATGTGTGTCTATATGCAACATATGTATATACACGCATGCAGTGCACTGATGTTCAATACATATAAAAACATCTATTGGGGTTGAAATCCAATGGGTTGGAAATTTCTGGGTTGGCAATCTCACGGGGTGGAAATCCAATGGGGTGGAAATCCCATGGGGTGGAAATCCCATGGGTGGGAAATCCCATGGGGTGGAAATCCCTGGGGGGGAAATCCCATGGGATGGAAATCCCATGGGAGGGAAATCCCATGTGATGGAAATCTCGTGGGAATCCAGGGAAATTAAATGGAAATCTCATGGATGGGGTGGAAATCCCGTGGAAATCCGTTGGGGTGGGAAATCCGTTGGGGTGGAAATCCAATGGATGCAAATCCACTGAGGTTGTGTTAACTTAAGATAAATTAGTTTAAGTTATGTTAAGTTAAATCCCCGGATGGGGGGGAAATCCGATGGGGTGGAAATCTCATGGGGTCCCGGCGCGGGTTCCGGGCCCGGACCCCAGGTCCCGGCTGGGACCCGGGGTCGAGCAATAGAATATATATATATATGTATATATAAATGTGTATATATATATGTGTATACATGGAGATATTACATATGTGTATATATAAATATAAATATAAATATATATATACACATATATTTATATATATATATATAAATATATATGAATCCCCCATGGGTTATTCTGCGTGAAAACCTACAGTCCATTTCCTATCGTTTTGGAAGACTTGCTTGGAAGACTTGCTCGGGAGCCATGCTTGAGAGACTTGCTGGGAAGACTTGCCCGGCCTACTTGGAAGACTTGCTTGGGAGACTTGCTTGGTAGACTTATATACTTGGAGGACTTGCTTCTCGCACTGGGGCCACATAGAATGCACACATGTTTTCAAGCATCTGCCAACTCTGAGGATCCACCAAAATCACACGCCCGCTCTTACAACTCTTACACCAAAAGGCTTTGCATCCTTCAGGAAACCTGGCCCGCTTGCACGAGGCCTGTGTCGTAGCGGCGGGGTCTATACACGTCCCACAGATAACCAATTGTCGCACCCGTGGACCCTCTGGTAATGGGACTTCGTAGTGCAGCAACCCCTGCTGACCACGATGAGCATCGGTGAGAAATCCCCAGCCAAGCAATGCACGATCACTCACTTTCCTAATATCTTCAGGCTGTGGAATCAGCTTGCAGATGTTTCCTAATTAGCCCGCTTGCACGGAGCTCGCATCATTCACGGATGCAAGACACGTCGATATTTGGCTCTAGCTGGTGTTTCACCCCGGTCGTCTCGGAGTGGTGCTTCGAGTATCTCGTAGTAGGTGAGCCACCATTGATCAGCCATTGCCAAGGCCTCCTCATGTTCCTTGTTCTCGTCTCGCATGAACTGTAAGAACCTCTTCCTGCAGTGTGCGTAGGGCTTCGTCTCGCCTGGCTGGGGCCGGTACTTCAATGAACATCTTTCCCAACACATCGTCATGAACTTCCAATGGTCGTTGCACCAATCCGTCATCACAGTGTCCCGATAAGGCCCTGCTTCACTGAGCTCGTCTGCGATTTGCTTTTTCATGTCGACCTTGACATGCATCATTTGCTCAATAACCTCTGCGGCGTGAAAGTATGGTCCCTCATCATGCTCCCACCTCACAACCAGCGAACGAGAAGGCGCCCACCCATTCTTCGTGTCCCAGCCTTTCTCTATATTTTCAATGAGCACATCGATCCACTCAGTCATATTTCTCGTATCTGGTCGACGAGCCATGCCATCCATTTCATTCTCGTCACGGACGTGAAATCCAACACACCAAGGCGCCGCGGTCAGAAGGCACTCTGTCAACAGGCCATAATTGTTGGTAATCCGGGTGTACAACGGACTGATCATTACTCCGCTCTGTGTGCGGCAATCGGCCACACGCTCGATTATCACCCGCTTGCACGAGGAGCTTATAGCTTGAGCCACAGTAGACGCCGGGCTTGCATGGGAAGGCCGAGCTTGAGTCACATTAGCACACATGCATGAAGCAACAACTCACGTATACATGTATATATATATATATATATATAGAGAGAGAGAGTTTTTATATACACATAATATATATATATACACGTGATGCCAATACACATAATCACTCCATACACATTATTATATACACGGACAATCATTCTCTAGTTGCATATCAAGCTCAGACAAAATATGAGCATTTATACAGACATGCTTGGAAGACATGTTCGGAAGACAGGCTCGGAAGACTTGCTTGGGGTAACTGCTCGGCGTGCTTGGAGGACTTGCGTTTTGAAGGCTCTCTTGGGAGACTTGCTTGGAAGACTTGCTTGGAAGATTTGCTTGGAAGACTTGCTTCTCGCAATGGGACCAAATAGCATGCACACATATTTTGCAGCCCCAGCCATCAGTCAATGCAAGCTCACACACTATCTGAGCCCACTCTCTAATCAGAAAGCCCGCTTGCACGAAGCCTTCATCCTTTAGACAATCTTTGCCGGCTTGTACGAAGCCTGTATCGTGGCGTCCAAATCAAAGGCAAGTCTCCCTTACAAGCGCGACACAGGAACCTTCATGCAATTTGCCCAATCAAATTGCATGGTGACATGCTGGTATCGATGAATAGTTTTCATGTCGTCATTGAGGGCCTTCAGGGTATTCATCTGAGTTCTCAAAGTCACCAGAAAGGTCTGAGTCCTCTTCGTCCGAGTGCATGTCCGAGTCCTCCTTGTCCGGGTCCACGGCAATGTCGGCCATGGCAGCTGAGAGCTCTCTGTCTGCTGCAATGTGGCTCAACTCGTCATCGGCAGTATCCCGGCATCTTCGGCGCTTCATGCGAGTGCGGTTCGACTTCGTCAACGGTCCACTGATCCAAGAGTTCGTCGACGAGTGCGAATCCGAGTCCACTGATTCGTCGGACGGCGATGTCAACATAGAACGGCGATGTTTTACTTCATGCGAGTCGTCCGACTTCTCATCCTCGGCTGGAGTCAACGATGTTGAAGGCGCGCCGTCCTTCACTGCTTTGGAGAACTGTGGATCATGTTGATGCAAGCATACATCATCTTTGGCACGTGCTTCCTCAGGAGTAACAATTAATACTTAGTGATAGTAAGCAATAGTAATCAATCAACTGGCAATCAATAAACAATCAATGTTATGAGGTTTTCAAACAACAAGTTACAACAACTATGCTTTGACTCTGTTTTGAATCAATCCACGGTGCAAAGTTGTCAACTCTATAATGACATGTGTTGAAACAATACAGATTAAGAGAAAACACATCCGCATGAATTCAACCCGTACGTGCATTGCCCTATGCCGAATATCTGCTGACACATCCTGCAACTCGGCCCGAGCACAGGCAAGTGCATCCACCACGGACTTGCCTTTGCCTTTGCCCTTGCCCTTTCTGTACAGGGTCAGAAAGCTGCGAATCGATGCCTTGCAATATTCTCTGTCCACGTAATAATATCTGGGAGGCTCATTGAGAGTGTCGGTGGAGAGGTTCTGCAAGATGGCATGTAGATCGCGCATCTCATGTACATTGAGCTCCTTCTCTGTGCGCGGCATGGTGCGCAGTCGAGCCAAACAGGTAGCAGATAGTATGGCTAGATTTTTTATCCGATGCGATGCGCAGGACCTGCCAATAAAAAGAGTTGAGCCCAAAAGTAATAGACAACAATATCCAAGAGGCATACAGGAGGGGCGTATATACAAACATATGAGATTGTAGTGTTGTTCACGTTTTTTTGTTTTTCTTTTGTCTGTTTGTTGTTTGCATAGTCGGTTAGGGCTTTGTTTAGTACGCTCTAGCTGGGGCTTGGTATATATATATACAAATATGTGTATATGTATATATATATATATATTTATACCCTCTTTATACCGAGCCCTACGGCGGATAGGAATCAGGCAAAACAGCTATAGGGCTTCTGCTGCCACCCACCACCCCTGAATGCAGCACCTGTGCCACACAACAGATACACACGCCATGCACTTGTTTACATTCAACACTCTTCACCGTTCTCTTTTACATTCAACACATCTATAACGCCCAAGATTGTTCTCCAGCCACGCCGCACGTTCTGCTTCCTCTTCTGTTTCCACCAATGCCATTAAATCTTCTTCAAGATTATCATCCAGACTAAACATCAATGAAAATGGTTGCAGAGCTGCCAACTCGATCTCCGTAAAATAGCGAGCCGGTATGCCCAATGGCCGCCTCCTGTCCCTCTCAGCAGCAGCAGCAGCAGCAATGTCTTTCTTTAACTTCTGCTTCACTGCAAAGCGTTTACGAAACATGATGGCTCAGAAGAAAATGACCACGAAAACAGGTTTGGGCCATATGGTTTCGTAAACATAAACTGACAATTACAGAAATTGAAGGAACACGTATATACCATCAATATCTATAGATGCCACCATTGATCTCAATCCAATCCGTTGAATACCAAGTGGTGACACACCCATGGATCCCTCTATGTCAGCGTACACACTGTATATGTATGAGTAATGTAATGCACATGTTTTTTGGATCGCTTGACACCTAATGCACGTCAATACTTCTGGAGCTGAGACATCACACGACTGTGTGAAACAGAAACCCCCGCAGCTCCCCCAATTCTAAAAAACTTATATACCGCTTGCAGAGGTATAAATACACCCTTCGATTCGATGTTTTGATGACTTACCGCTTGCGCGAGTATATACATCATTTCGATGCTGAACTAGCTGGAATCGACATGACAACCGGCGGGAAGTTGGCCATCATTTTCTCCCACCACGCAGCAACTTCTTCGCCCTTGCCAGCTCGCAAGTCAGCCATCAACTTTGTGACGATATTGGCGTGGAAAATGGCGTGAGAGCTGCCGCTATCACTGCTGGCGTATCGTGATTCGCAAGCATGGTCCCAAACAAGGAAATCGTTTGGGAATGACATATATCTAGTGTCAGAGATCTCGTCACATAGACTGATGATTCGATAGAGCGAACATTGCCTATTCTTCCTCGCCTTGGCCACGGTGCCCACACCACGGTGGCCACCATCTTTGTTGAAATCTTTGGTTTCCCATGCCATGGCAGCGTTTTCAAGTTCCAATTCTTTCTTTCTGGTCCGCTGTTTGTCCATGAAGGCTCTCTCCTTTTGTATTATCGCAACTTGCTGCTTCTTGAGGTCGTCCTTTGCCGATAGCAAGGCCGACTTCTGTGCACGTTGAAAAGTGCACGCGTCCTGCAACACTTTCCTCTGGGCCTCCTGCCGCTCGACATGCTGTCGAATCTCTTGTGCAACTCTTGCGTCCATCTGTGACTTACCCGAAAACTGTTGTCTCACCTTCCTTCTCGACCTCTTGGCTGCAGCCAATGTCGTTGAATCCCCAGTCTCCGTCAACTGTTTGATTACATGCTCTAAGACGTCCAGATGAGTCTGGTGCGTTGCCGCCTCCGCCGCCTGCGCTGCTGATAAGTCCTTAGATTTTTGGGATGCTACTGGCACCAGGCTGGTGCTATCCTTTGTCGTTGAGTCCGCTTGCGCGAGACGAGTTTTCTCGGTCGCCGCCTCGTCCTGCTCAACGCCCCCCTCACTGCCCTCTCCCTCATCCTGCCAAGGGGCATCGCCGTCTTCCTCTTCGCCATACTCCTCGATGCACTCATCAACCATAACGTCCAGGTGACCACGATGAGGCATATCTTCCACAAGTTTGTCAAAGCACTTTCTGTTAAAAGGCAACCGGTCTGCAGCGTACTCGTCGCGCAAGTCTTGCAAAATGAGAGGCAACTCCTGTGGCATGTTGCAGGCTTTGAAAAGCTGCTGTGACATCTCACTACCCATGCTATAATCCACCTCGCTCTCGCACTTGCTATCCAATGGTATAGTGAACAGGTTGTACCTATAGCCTTCACTCGCATAGACGTGTTTGGCCTGCTGCTCATGTGCAACGAGTAAGAGGCGAAGGCAATCTTCGCGTCTCATGTTCTTCATACCGCCTGGGTTGATTTCCTGTGCATATGCAAATAACTCCATTTCCAGTTCTTGGTACTCACGGGACAATGGTCCATGGAGGTGAGTATCATTCACTTGCTGTGCTCCTGTGCAGCCACCACCGATATAGACCAGGAAATAACCTTTGGCCCAACACAGGTCGCGGACCTCCTTGCATAAATGTGCCCTGTAGGCGTCGGCCAGCAAGATTTTCCAATGTCTTTCCGGTGTCCATGGCTCGAGATGCCGTTCCATGAACTCCAGCACCTCGTCCAGTCCGTAGCTACCGGAGGAAGAAGTGGCGACTGACACATTCGGCAAATCACCATGTATGCCTTCTGCACGGATAGCGGCGAGTGCCTCCTCCAAGCCAGCTTTGATTGTATTCCCCCCCTTGAACAAAGCTTCCAAGGGCACTGATTTGCCCTTCTCCAGCCGGCTCTTCGTATACGTGGTAGCACTCCACCTGGCCCTCGACGCAGCCTGGCACTCTTTGAGGGTCACTTTCTTCTTACCTCTGAAATCCAAAGTTTTCTTTGACTTGCTACCGCTTTCGTTGAAGTGGAAGGGTGTCTGATCAAAACCTTCCACATCCGGATCGTAGCCTAAGTGAAGCAGACAGTAAAGGCGAACTCTGTACACATTCGACCAACATATTTTACATCGCTCTAGGAAGACTGCGCGAGGCACCTTAAAGCAAGTGCAAGGACTACGCAAACTGATTCCGAAGTCTTTCTTCCACCTTCTCATCCACTGGCTAGAAATTTCGGGTAGGTCCACATACACATTATGCTGAGCTGCGGACAGTAGCGCCGTTTTTCTAAGATACTGAGCCTGTCGCTTCAAGAGGTGCTGTGGAAAGCGGCCGCGGACGACCTTCCGTAGTCCGCAGAACCATCTGAATAGTGCTTTCCGTAACTCCTCGGCCTTATTGGGGCGCCCTGCCTTTGCTTTGTGGTGTCTTTTGTGCTTGGTGAGGCCAGTGTCCATTTTCCCTGCTGCTGACAGCTTTGAAAGTGCGACGCAGCGCTCCATGTACTTTCGGTCTGATTGCCCTCGATAATTGCCATGTCTGTGTTTGAAGAATTCTTTATAGTATTGCACTCGCTTCGTACCCTTGTATGACTGCTTCGCCCGCCACTCTCTGTAGGCATGGCCTATTTCGATTCGCTGGGTGAGCGCAAGTTCGCCAGCTCTCTTGGCCTGCTTCTTCTTATCCTTCTTGTTATCCTTCTTCTCCTTCTTCTCATCTTTCTTCTTAGCCTGCTTCTTCTCATCCATCTTCGTATCCCGGTTCGGATGCTTGATGTTGCCTATCAGTGCTGTACGCTGCTCTGATGTGAGCTGCTGGGCCACCGTCCGCAGCAAGTAGGCATTGGCCATCTTCCCAGTCGTGATGTTTGTCATTGTAGCCATTGCCCGAACGACGTGATCCACATCGGTACTAACCATTTCTTCAGGCAACGATGGACTCTCACCGGGAAGCTCTTTCTTCATTCGTTTTGCAACCGGTTCTGTAACATCTTCCGTCACATGGGGTGGCATAAGAGGGGGTACGGCTACCGGTTCTGAAATCTCTTCCGTCGCATCGGGTGGCATAAGAGGGAGTGTGGCTACATCTTCTGAAAGACCGTGCTCGCCGAGAAGAACCAGCGCATCTTGGAGATCTGGCTCATCAAGATTCTTGTGGATGAATGTGGCAAGTCCAATGCGAAGTTCTTCGCGTGCCGACTGGGTGCTTGACGCTCCACTGCAATACAGGAAAGAGTGTAGTAGACAATCACCATCCCCTGGCACTGGCCACGGCATAAATCCTTGCAGCGCAACTGTTTTTGCCAACGGTGAGATGCATGGAAAACCGAAACCACCACACTTGCCACCTTTGCAGTTAGCGTGGTCCGCCAAGGGTGAAGGTTCCGGGGAGTCATATCTTACCAGTGGAGTGTAATGGTTGCACCATTGCAAGTCTGCCATATTCTGTGGCATGGTCACGAACCCATCCTTGACAATGCATGGGGCCAAGGTTGCTCTGCCAGGTTTGTATCCGCCTTGCTTGGCCAACAGCCTCGGTGCATATTCTTGTGCTAGGTCATCGATATGGCCTTCTGCTCCGAAATGGATGCTGACCTTTGTGCGATGAGCTAATGAAAAGACCAAAGCGGTGAACAAACCTTGCCACCGGCCGGGTGTGGCCGCGACACAAGCGGCAGCATGCAAGTCGCTGTGTTTTGGTATTGCTGTGGATGGATGTGAGGCGGATGAAGACGATGTACCAGCTGCGTCTACAACCTGGTCCGCTTGCACGAGACCAACTGTACCGCTTGTAAGGTTGGCTGCCTTAACGACACATTGAAGGGTGGGAAGCTTTTGCATCGGTGTAGGAATCACTGCAAGATCCAACAACGCTGTGTGACCCGTTGAAGATGCTGCCACCGACGTTGCAATCGTTGTCTCCATGCCTTCGGTTCCTGATGCCTTCTTTCCCAGCTCCGCTTGAACCGTTGGTGTAGTCAGTGCACTGGTACATGGCGCCTTGGTCGGAGCTTTCTCCGGACGTTCACCGTTGGCTTTCAGAAAAAGCTCAGCACGATTATATGCATCCTGGCACCCAGCTGGTTTTTCAGTTTTGCTCTTCTGATCCCAGCGACGAGCAACATAGGCATTTGAGCGCGCACATTGGTAGATTGTGCCGTAGCGGGCTAGAGAAGCCATCTACATAATTGGCACTGAGCCAACGATCTTGAGCCAAGATTTGCCTGCAGCAACACAAATTCTCTTTCGAGTGGCAACTTATTCGCTCAACATGCTGCGAGACTCGCAAAATGGGTCCAGGCGGGCTATGTCATCCCCCATGAGACTACCCATGGGTGAGCCCCTGTTGGGCGTTCCCCATGGGACTACCCATGGGTGTTGTAAGGTTTGGTGCAATGTCGCGCGTAGTCCCATGGGTGTGTCATTTCCGCGGGGCACACCCACGCGTAGTCTCACGGGGGACGCTGCTTTTGACGACACCCATGAGACTACCCATGGGGTGTTGAAGTTTTTCGGGCACAGCCATGAAATGCCCCGGGGAGGGTGA
>Ga0115008_10005543_pt1 | contig 10414 bp, 9 predicted proteins | sample FraStrMetagenome_FD_87164 | JGI IMG/M metagenome (GOLD analysis project Ga0115008, IMG submission 87164) | Marine eukaryotic phytoplankton communities from Arctic Ocean - Fram Strait ARC3M Metagenome | ecosystem: Environmental > Aquatic > Marine > Oceanic | place: Fram Strait | collected 2012-06-18
ATGCCTTATCCACGCTATCTCGGCTTCGCGTCGATTGCGAAGCGACGGTCGATCACCAGTCAAACGTCGAAAAGCCCCAGCCTTAAGCCCTTGCCAATAAAGCCCGCCACTCGGGGCAAGGTGTTCATAGTTTGCAGAGCAGGCCACGTCTAAAGTATCGGAATTGGCACCTATTGTGCGATGCGATACCCAGTGAGAGCTTGCTGCATGACCACAAAACTGTTGATTTAAGCTATCGAACAAAGTCTTTAACAAACCCACCAGGTGTGCAATGGCAAAGAGAACCGCGCTTATTACCTGTGCAGATCAGTACATGGGGCCAGCAATAAAAACTAAATTTTTGGCGTTGGGCCTTGACGTTGTGGCGGCTGAATCTGGCTTACTTAGCGAACAGGCGGCAAATGAACTGGTGGCATCTGTTGAGCAGATCGACATTCTCGTTGCTAATTTTGCCGAAGCGCCTATGACGGGGCCGGTACAGAGTATTTTGAATGAGGATTGGCTAAATCTGTTTGACGTGCTCGTTCATCCGTTGATGTATATTTCTCGAGCTGTGGTGCCCCAGATGCTGGCGCGTAAGTCGGGAAAAATTATCGCGGTGACCAGCGCAGCACCAGTTAAAGGTCTGGCTAACAACAGTGCTTATAGTGCAGCGCGAGGCGCGCAAAATGCGTTTATTAAATCGATTGGGTTGGAGTTGGCGCGCAGCAATATTCAAGCCAACGCCATTGCTCAAAATTATATTAATAACCAAACTTACTATCCAAACGAAATTTTAGGCAATGAAAAATTCTTGGATCATGTGCGGCGTCATGTGCCGACTGGTAAAATCGGTGCCGCAGAGGAAACCGCAGAGTTGGCCGCGTACCTAGCGGGAGAGAACTGCCGCCATATGGTTGGACAGGTCATTCCTTTAGCGGGGGGGTGGGTCACCTAGCAATCGCTGCTCAGATGCAAGCTATGGATATTCCGTCGTAACCGGACAGGCCGGATGCTGGCTAAGGCGTTGTTGCTCCTCAATATGCACATCGGGATTCAGGCTGCCGTTGCCATTCACCTCGAGCCCAGAGAGCGGTCGCCGCTATGTTTCAATGCGGCCCATGCAACGCTATGGTTTGCCCGCCATAGGTTGATTGCGAATTACACGGTCGCGACCTATTAGGCGGTGAAAAGTGCATAATGAACGCGACGCCAACGTCGTGGCGTGGGATCGGTTGCGGTGATCAAAACAGCCTCTTATCCGCACTCGCTGATTTTTTAGCTAGCCTTCAGAATACTGAGCGCTGGGTCTTCAGGGTTGTAACTCATCGTCGATAGCTAAATTTTTTTAGGTTTACAACTCGGCGATAGCCATCGCCACCGGATCGCGCGCCTTGTGCCAGCAGCTACTTGGGAGTTGAACGCGCGGAGTAGTGTGGCCCATGAGATGGTTGTGCGGGTTGATGACGATCACGCTTTTAATATGGGGGATATTAAATCGGTCTACGCAATTTGCGCTTGGTTTTCTTCATGCGTTGCCGGATTGTGGTAGGTAACGTTTGGGTTTGGCGCTTGCGAGGGATCTAATTGCCCGATGGCCGCTTGCATGGAGCTCCGAATGGTTGGTTTGACGACGATGGCGCTACATCCCGTGTTGTCGGTAGAATCGAACAGTTTTACTTAAAGCCCGAGGTATGGGGTTACTTTTGGTCATTTGATAGCACTGAATAGGAGACAAACAACATGCCTAGAGGGCTAAAACACTGTCACAACTTTGCCGATTTGCGGGATTTAGCGCGACGGCGATTACCCGGGCCGATATTTCATTACATCGATGGTGCCGCTGAGGACGAAACCACCTATAGGCGCAATACCGCTGCGTTTGAACAGTATGATCTGGTGCCCAACGTGCTGGCAGGGGTTGCCGATATTGATATGTCGGTCGAGGTTATGGGTTTTAAGTTGGGACTGCCCATTTTTTGCTCGCCAACTGCGCTGCAACGCCTGTTCCATCACGAGGGTGAAAGGGGGGTGGCGCTGGCGGCGGAAAAATATCAAACGCTGTTTGGGGTTTCCTCTCTGGGCACGGTATCGCTTCAAGAAATTGGCGAATTAATTGATACGCCGAAAATGTTTCAGTTTTACTTTCACAAGGATAGGGCGTTAAACGCCGCGATGTTGGCGATGGCCAAGGCGGCCCGCTTCGATATTTTGACGCTGACCGTCGACACCATCACCGGGGGCAATCGGGAGCGTGATCTACGCACCGGATTTACCTCGCCACCGCGGCTGACGCCCGGCAGTTTTTTTGAATTTATGCGCAAGCCGTCGTGGGCCCTGAACTATTTTTTGAGAGAAAAATTTGAGCTTGCTCAACTCAAGGACCATGTCGGCGAGGGCTCGAATATTGCCATATCGGTGGGCGATTATTTTTCCTCGATGTTGGATCAAAGCATGGACTGGGACGATGTTGCTGCCCTCCAGCAAAGCTGGGGCGGAAAATTTTGTCTCAAGGGTATTATGAGCCCCGCCGATGCCCGCCGCGCAGTTGAACTGGGTGCCGATGCGATCATGATATCCAACCACGGCGGGCGTCAATTGGATGGCAGTCGCAGTCCCTTTGACCAGCTTGAAGAAATTGTCCAAGCGGTGGGTGGTCAGATCGAAATTATTCTCGATGGGGGTATTCAACGCGGCACGCATATTCTCAAGGCGATGGCGTTGGGGGCGACCGCCTGTTCGGGTGGCCGAATGTATCTTTATGCGCTGGGCGCGGGGGGCGGAGCCGGTGTTGAAAAGGCACTGGGAAATCTTAGCGCAGAGATTGAACGCGATATGAAGTTGATGGGCATTAAACGTTTAAACGAGCTGACGCCAGATATGCTTAGGCGCAGATAGCCGAATTAGCATTAATCCGGAGGGTGCTGGAGGCAACGATGGCTTTTCCGAACAGGCAATATATGGTACCGTGATTTTTTGAATAACACTGCATCAAAAGTCTAATCCAACGAAGTCCGAGGTATATTTCTTGATTAAACCTTATTTTGCACCGGCAATTTTATTGCTGGCCAGCGCTTGTGGCGGCGGCGGTGGCGGCGGTGGCGGGGCACCGAGTAATCCAAACCCAGCAGATACGCAATCACCGGTGATCACGCTGTCGGGAGCTGCGAGTGTCTCGATCGAGCAAAATAGTTCATACGAGGATGCGGGCGCCAGCGCCACAGACAATATCGACAGTAGCGTCGAGGTGTCTGCCAGCGGTGCTGTCGACACCTCGACTATTGGCGAGTACACCATCACGTTCACGGCGACCGATAACGCTGGCAACAGCAGTACCCTCGATCGGTTGGTGAATGTCGTGGCGGTGGATATTGACGTCGACGCCGCCAAATGGTTCCATCAAACGGTGTTGCCGAATGGCTCTGCGTGGTTCAATGGCGAGCAACAGCACTACACCGATCGCACTGAAAATAGCTACGTCAGCGATGGCACGCTAAAAATCGTCGCGCTGAAAGAGTCGTTTAGCGATCAGGGGGTGACTAAGAACTATACCTCAGCGAGGCTCAATTCAAAATACAGCTTTACCTATGGTCGCATCGAAGTGCGGGCTAAACTCCCCAGCGGCGTGGGCACCTGGCCTGCGGTTTGGTTGTTGGGCAAAAACATCAGTGAAACTGGCGCCTACTGGCAGACGCAAGGGTATGGCGACACGCCGTGGCCGGCCTCTGGTGAGGCCGATCTTTTCGAACACTGGGGCAGCGATCAAAACTATGTTTCAAGCGCCACCCACACACCGTCTAGTTTCGGCAACACGGTCAACGTTGGCGGGCAATATGTCGGCACTGCCTCGACCGAATTCCACCTTTATGAACTCGATTGGAGCGCCGAACAGATGGTTTTCAGCGTTGACGGTGCGGTTCATTTTACCTATGCGCCGGTGGTCAAAGACGCCGACACTTGGCCGTTTGACGACGAGCTTTATCTGCTGCTAAATGTGGCCATTCAGGACAGTGTGGCTGCGGAATTTGAGAGTAGTCAGATGGAAATTGACTACGTCCGCGTCTATGCGCCGGGCGCTGGATCAAACGCGTCGCCGATGTGGTCCGACGAGTTCGATTAATCGATCCGTTAACCCCAAAAAGCCTTCGCTATTCAGAACCAAGGGTTCGACGATTGCGCTCGCTGCGATGATCTAAAAGCACGTTAGGAAAAGCCGCTTATCTGTGCAAGCTGGGCCATTGATAATGACAAAGCTGGAGGCCAATCAGATTGCAGCGGCTGTCCACTTGAGCGTTATGTATGGTCTGGCATAGGCCATCTAGTTCTAATCAAGCGGCTGAGTGGTCTTACAACTGCTTTAATAATTCCTTCACCTGTTCCACTTGCTGGTTGGCTTGGGTCATGCGCGCCATCACCGCTTGTTCGGTAATTTGTGCGCTGGTAATTTCGGTGGTTTTACTTGCGTCACTGGTACTGAGTATGCGATTGTTTGCCGACTCTGCGGTTATAACGGTGTCGGTGAGTTCCTGCGAGATACCGTCGAGTTTTTCGATGGCGATACTGTGCTGCTCGGTGTGCCGGGTGATCGCTTGAACTGCGATATCCAATGCGTCGATCACCCGACGGGTATCGAGTGCATGGTCATACATGGCAATCTGTCTGTGGGTGTCGCCACCCGATGCGGTGACAGACATTGCCAGCGTGCTGCCACAGGCGTTCATTAACAGGGTCGACTCACTGTTGCCCGAGGGATTAATGGCGAGTTCGCTGGAGAGTTCGATTGACAGAACGTCGCGGCGTTCGACCCAGATATGACCATTCCAATCGCTCGCATAGACCTGCATGGTCTGTTGATTCTCCCCCAATACTGCATAGCTCACGGTGGCTCCGTCACTACTCAGAGCGATTGCATCGTTTGTCGAAGCGGGCGCTGCAACCGTGATGCCGGCACCCAGTTGCCGCCAATCGAAGTCGTGCCAACGAAATACGCATATTTCATCAAAATTATGACGCTGATCATCAACGCCCAAAACTCTGAATGCAACGGTGTTTCCATCACTACTAATGGCGGTGACGCATCCGAATTCGCCGCTAAAATTGACCGCTATTTCAGTCCCTTGCTGACTCCAATGGCTGCCGTCCCAGATCAGCATAAAAATCGCAATTTGTGGGGATGTGGTGAGCATTGCGACAATCGTACCTAGGTCATTCATGAGGGTCAGGGTTTGTTGACCGGTCGCTGCTCCCGGTAAATCGCTGCCGCACTGCAGCCACTGGCTGCCATTCCAGTCGAACACCTTAGATTGGTCCGGATCTTCCAGGGTGTAGTCTTGAGGTCGGCTGCTAACGATCAGGGTATCGCCGTCACTGGAAAGTTTAATGCCGGTTAAATCGGTTCCGGTATCGTCGTCGTCGAGCGCATCGCCGCGCTGTATCCAAAGCGTCCCATCCCAATCAAAAACACCTGTCCACCAGGAGTTTAATCCGCTGCGCTCGAAGCGCAATTCGGCGATGCAAAGGCTGTTGCCATCGCTGTTGAGGTCAGCATCGATAATCGAGTAACGGGATGCGCTTTGCGCTGTTTCATCGGTCAAAATATTGCCACCGCGCTGCCGCCAATGGTTATCCACCCAATCATATACGCGCACTTGGCGGTGGTTTTCTCGATCGGATTCGGCGGTCACATAGACCGCGACGGTGGTGGCGTCGCTGCCGAGGGAAGCGAGCGTCAATTGTTCGTCAGAGTCATCTACAGGTAAGCTCGCACTGCGCTGCTGCCAGGTCGAATTTGCGGTAGCACCCGCGATATTTAGACAACTCAAGGCGGTGCCGAACAAACTAGCGATGGAGTTGTGCGTAAGGTCGCCAAAACTTAGCTCGATACCGCCCTCGGGGAGGCCGTCTAGTTGAAATTTGATTCCGTGAGGGTAGCTCCTACCATCGAGTAGCGGCTTTCCTCGCCACTGTGTATGGCGCGTGACCAGTGCTATTGCGTCGACCAGCTCCTGAAATTCGTCGTTTAACAGACGCCGTTGGTCATCGCTGACGTCGCTGTTGGTCGATTGTATCGCCAAGGTGTGCATGGAGGTTAGGTCAGTTGCAATGCGCAGGCATGCGCTCTCGGCGAGTTGTATCATCGAACTGGCGGCATTGGCGTTTCTGACCGCCTGCTTGAGTAAATTGATTTGCTGAGTCATGGTGGAAGAGATCGTTACTTCCTTGCCCTCAGCATCGGGCTCAAGCATGGGGAGTACCGTAGTTTAACTGGACAGATTCAATGCTAGTTTTGCTCGATGAAGATGTCAACAAACAAAATATAAGCGCCTGATTGCGATTAACTATAGGCGGAAAAGGCTATCCATGCAGTATATTTTTTAATCGGCGGAAATGTCGGTCGCTCAGCCGGGGCCAATAGGGCGTTTGTCCGCTAGATGTCGGCCTATCTGGCGGGCATAGTAATGCGTTTGTAAGCCTCTGTTTAGCGCCGGCCGGGTGCGTCAAATGGTGCTTCGAGAAGCCGTCATTTAGGCTAGACTATTAATGCTGCCTAAAATTGGACAGTGTTTTTGCATCTAATGCTGCCTAAGATTGGACAGTGTTTTTACATCGCGTTCGCTATGTATTGCGTGCTGGAGGCGGGACTCAGCGCTCTGGCCGGGTAGATACGAGCTAACCACTAACCCATTCGCATTCAGTCATCGACGGAAACGACCTGTTGCAAGCTGTTATCGCGGTTGATCCTCCGTTAGAAGCGTCTATTGCGGGTTGGCGAAGGATCATTCATTAAAGAGATCGATAAATGATTAAATTGTATTGTTTTGGGCCCCATTTTGGGGTCGCGGATCCGAGTCCTTTTGTTTTAAAAGTCGCCACCTACATGAAAATGGCCGGCATCGAGTTTGAATCGCATGCCGATATCCGCAATTTACAACGCGCGCCGAAAGGCAAACTGCCTTATATTGAGGATGATGGCGAGCTTGTTGCAGATTCATTTTTTATTATTAAGCATCTACAAAAAAAATATGGCGATGCGCTGGATGGAGATTTGTCCGATCAGCAGTTGGCGACATCCAGTTTGCTGGCCAAGTCATTAGACGAAAACTTTTCATGGTGCATCGTGCACTCTCGTTGGGTGGGGGCGCAGAGTTGGCCGACTGTCAAACAGGCACTCTTCAGTGGTATGCCGTTTCCGCTAAAGTATATTGTCCCCATGATGGTCCGAAAAAAGGCTAAAAATGCCCTGCAAAAGCACGCTGTGGGACAATACAGCGACGCGCAGCGAATGGTTATTGCCGAAAATACCCTACGGAGTTTATCGGTGCTGCTAGCCGATAAACAGTATATTTTTGGTGATAAGCCATGCGCACTGGACGCGATTGTGTATGGTTTCGTTGTGCAGGTGGCGCTTTCGACGCTGGATAATCCACTCAACCAACTGGCCGTGGAATTGACCAATTTAGTGGATTATTGCCAACGCATTACCGAGCGTTATTACCCCGAATTGGCGGATGTATAACCGTGCTTTGCGATGCGCTCCGCGCCTAAACATTGGCTCCAGTGTTACGATTAGTGCTGAGGTATAGCTGCGTTAGAGCGCTTCAGCACTGGCCTGCTGTTAGGGGTTGTCGATGGTTAATTCGATCCAGTGATTCACCGCCGTTTGGGCCGCCTCCAACGCGCCCTCCAAATACCCGCCAGTTCGAGTCGCCGCTTCGGTGCCGGCAAATAAGAGGTTCGGGTGTTCCGATCCGCCATTGGCGGTTTCTAAACCGTAGGCCGGGTGCATGCTATTGGCCTGGTCGTCACGGGTGGCAATAAATTCCTCACGCGACCAATCTTGCAGCTCTAACGCTAGTGGTTTAGAGGCCTGTGGGCCGAACAGACGCGTCAGTTGCCGTATTACCATGGCCTTTAAAGTGGCTTCACCTGCGGTGTGGCGGCCGGCTGCGTTAACGCCGAAAAAGCCAAATAGCGCGCCCTGCGTCAATGGCTCAGACGCTGTGTTGGGGGAGGCGTCGTGGATTTCAGCCAGAGGCCCCAGATAGCTCATGGCCGAACCGGAGTGTCCCTTGGCGCGCCAAAATGGCGTTGGATAGATCGCCATAATCTTGGCATGGGCCGCCATCCAGGTGGGTAAGCTGCGCATTTTTTCTGTGACGCTAGTTGGCAGTTCCGGCGTAAATTGAATTGACCGCGCCATCAATCGCAGAGGTATCGAGGTGATCACGCTATCGGCGTGTAATTCCAGCGCTTGATTGTTTTGCGTTGCGATTACCCGATAGTCCCCACTGTCGGTTTTAGAGATCGCTGTGACGCGGGTATTAAGCATCACAGAATCTGCATCCAGACGACTCAGGAGCGCTTTTGCCATCGACAGCATGCCCCCTTCTAAACGCTGTGATGCCGGCTGATTGATCTGTCCCGAACCGTAAGCTCTGGCAGGCTGATCGATCGCTTCTTCTATCAGGTAGTCGCCCTGGCTGTATTGCTCAAACGCCGTTAAGTTCAGTTCTTGGACTAAACCATTAAATATTGGGTTCATGGTCGGCCAGAACCACGCCGGTCCCATATCAAATTGCTCGCGGTCATCGCCACGCGATGGCAAATTGATGCTTTGAATACGGCCGCCAATACGATCATTAGCCTCGACCAGAATGCTGTTTACGCCGCGTTTGTGAAGTAAATAGGCTGCGTATAAGCCACTGAGTCCAGCGCCAACAATGATCACTGGCGTATCTGTGCTTGGTGCGGGTGCCGTGCGTTGGTCTGACGATAGCTGCGTGTTCTCGTGCATTAAAAACTCTCCCCAGATGGGCGCAGGTCTATTTCATGGGTCCATGCCGAGGGGGCCTGACGGGCAAGCATCAGATAAGTTTCTGCGATATCATCGGGCAAGATGGCCTGGTGTTTGGTTAGTGATGGAAAGCGTTGTCGGCTTATAGCCGACCATAAAATACCATCGAGCACTAGATGGGCGACATGAATACCGTGCGATTGCACTTCGCGGGCCAGCGATTGAAGCATCCCTCGCAAGGCAAATTTAGCCGATGCAAATGGCGCAAACCCGGCACTGCCGCGGATGCTGGCGGTGGCGCCAGTAAAAAACAATTTTCCCTGACCGCGTTCGAGCATAGTGGGCAACACTGCCTTGACCAGATTAAACGCTGCGAGGGTGTTGTAGCGCCAGCTCAATTCAAATTCGGCGGCGTCGACGTCGATCAATAATCCGCGACTCAGACGAGCAACGTTATGGACAACGAGATCGATATGGGCGTGGTGCTGGCGGATTTGATCAAATACCGCGACCACTTCCTCGGGTTGAGTCATATCGGCGCTGTATTCTAGGGAATCGCGCGATACCCCAATGACTCGCGCACCGGCATTTTCGAAACGAGACTTTAAACTCTCGCCCAATCCCGGGCCGTAACCGGTGATGACTACACATTGTCCGTGCATATTTATCGTCCTTGAGTTGTACGTAATCAATCACCAGGTAATCAATCGCCGCAATGCAATCATCTTTATCACCTAGGGTGTCGATCGAGACCACGAAAGCCGCCGATCTAAACACTGAAGCTTGGATAAACTAGCCTCTGGTAGACACTTTGTTTTTAGGGATGCTAGGCAACTTCACTCGATCTGTCAATGCCTATCTTCCGATAGGTAGGTAAGAGTGATATGCTCGCGTCTGACAAATAGGTATTGGGGGCAGGGCGTGGTCTACTCGACTGTAGATAAAATCATTGAGGTAGCTGAGTCGCAGGTGCGGGCGGGTGGTTATAACGCCTTTAGCTTCAGAGAAATTGCCAAGCAAGTTGGCATTAAAAGCGCCAGCATCCATTATCACTTTGCCACTAAGGCAGATTTGGGCGTGGCGCTTGCCCATCGCTACACCGCGCGGTTTGAGCAACAGTTAGACAGACTTGCGGAAAATAGCGCGCAGCCAAGCGATCGTTTGGAGGGTTATATTGCGTTGTTTGTTGAGGCCCTAACGGTGGACAAAAAAATGTGTTTATGCGGTATTTTGGCGGCTGAGAGCGATGTGCTGCCAGAGGCTTTGCAGCGCGCGGTCAAGGTTTTTTTTGAGGTCAATGTCGCATGGCTGCAAGACGCTTTGTTCGCCGACCAACCGCAGGCTAGGGCGCAGGCGCAGGCATTTTTAATTTTGGCCAGTTTAGAGGGTGCACTACTGATGAGCAAGACCATGCAAACCCATGCGCCACTCCAGCAGGTTTCCAAATTGTTGCAGCAAGACTGTTGGCAATAGTCGCCGTTTGGCAAGTTGCCCGCGACCGATGCGCTTAATCGCACTGCGGTTAAATGCTAGTTTGGTCTTTACCTCGAGTCGCTATGCATTAAAGTTTTAATCGGCGCAGTTTTAATAGGGTGCGCTTTTAATCGGCGCAGTTTTAATAGGGCACTCCTTTTAATCGAG
>Ga0115008_10005545_pt1 | contig 10412 bp, 17 predicted proteins | sample FraStrMetagenome_FD_87164 | JGI IMG/M metagenome (GOLD analysis project Ga0115008, IMG submission 87164) | Marine eukaryotic phytoplankton communities from Arctic Ocean - Fram Strait ARC3M Metagenome | ecosystem: Environmental > Aquatic > Marine > Oceanic | place: Fram Strait | collected...
CTCTTCTTGAAATCTTCTTCGAATCAGATTCTGGAACTCGTAAACTGGTAGCAAGGAAGGAAGATCAATAAACTGAAGAAACAGAAAAGGGTAAAATCTTGGACATGAGATCATTTTTTCACCGACTAGTGATTAAAGAAAGACAGTCAGAAGGGAATAATTCAGTTTGACAAATTTTGTAAGTATAAGTGATGCACGCATTTCAATGAATGTTGAAAAAATAAATGTTAGAAAATCTTGGATAGCAAAAACAGAAAAGAGATTTCATCTTACAAGTAGTTTAAAGTTGAAATTAAGAGTCAAAGAGATATTTGAACTATTCGAGGAAAGAAAAAATATTTTCTTTACAAGATAATTAACTAGATATTTATAATATGTACAGTTACTGTGTTTTTTTCTCAGGCAATAAAAGAGACGTAGATATAAAATTCACTTATTCGTTATTTTGTATTTTATCAAATATTAAAATTTAATAAATCTCATTTGTAAGGCCTAGGAGGCATCATGGGTGGGGGTAAACCCATATTCACCCCCATGTTTGGGGGTGGTCCTGGAGGAAATCGCGGGCGACCACCCATCATCGGAGGACGATTCATAACTGGCGGAGCAATTCTATACGGTGGCGGATTGTAGACTGGCCGAGGTGGCTTAAAAACGTAAAGAATAAGAGTTTGAGAAAATTATTCTCTTCGTAGATTGTAATTCAGAATTTTATGATCATACCATGGGAGTTGATTGAGGCTGGGGAGCATTTCGAAAACGTGGATTAATAAGAATCTTTCTATGTTGCTGTTGCTAAAAATAAACTGTCAGATTTTTGTGAATTATGCGGATCTTTACTGGAACAGGATGAAAAGGCATTGGCGGAACGACTGGCATGCCCATCGGCGCGTGAGCCATATTAGGAGGAGGCACTCCGTAACGAATCACAGGAGGAGCATTCTTCGGCAGTGGAGGATTTCTTGAATTATTTCGATCGTTATCGCGTTTCCGATTATTTCTTCTATATCTATTGTCATTATCTGCCTTCTCTATTCTTTCTTGGACCTCTTTGGACACTTCCAAACTATCTGGGATGTCTTTTGGACTTAAAAAGACGGTTTGAACAAGTCCACGGTGTGACCAAATGATTTGGCAAATCTAACCTTTTTGTTCGAATTGGTTCGTCATTTTCGACTTTTCTTTCGCTCTTAAATTTAGATTCCCTTTTTCCAGATCCATCATCTGATAACTCGTCGTCGTAGTCAAGCTCTTCCTCTTCTAAATCCAAAGCTAGCTCGTCTTCATTGTTTGGCGCCTCTGCTTTCGCCTCAACCTCTATTTGTTTTTCAACGTTTGCACTTCCCCCGTTTTCTGTTTTCTTCTCTTCGTTGTCTCCAAGATCTATGAAAATATTGAAAACTGGATCTTACATGCTTAATATAACCTAGCTCGTCTGCAATATCTCCATTAAGCTCATTTTCAAGTTCTTGATCTTCGTCCGAGTCTTTCAGAAGATCGTCATCGAGATCTTCATTTAACAAAAGAGCATCGTCGTCATGTTCCTCTTCAGCTTCTATTTTTCCCTGAGATGAGGTTATTTTCAGTATTAGTTGTTAATTTGAGTTTGACCTTTTTAGGCTCTAAAAGCTCATCATCGAGTTCATCCCAAGATCTCTTTCTTTCTGACATTAACCAATCGATACTGTCTGAGGAAAAGTATTACAGTAAGTTTTCGGAACTGTTATTTACTCCATATTGCACACATGCGACCGGTATCATGATAAGTTAAGAGAAAATATACAAAAGTGAAGTTTAGGTAAAATCAGAATTATAATAATAATATTAATTAAGAAAGATAGGTCAGTTGGTTAGATGATTTACAACAGAAATGTGGTCTAAATTAATACAGAAAGAGAAGGTAAACTATAGAGTAAAGTTTACTCAGTAAACATAAAACTATAAGGGCCTCTAAATAATGAGTTTTATTTCCTCTTTGATCGAGGAGGTTTATTGGCGGTTGCTTTTTTGGGCTTCTTCTGCGTCGTTTTCGATCTTGATCCTGGAGGATTCGTCTTTTTCGACGAGTTACTCGAAGACGACTTATTCGATGTCTTCTTCTCCTGTTCTTGGCTTTTGGTTTCGGTTTCGTTCGACTTTTCCCGAATCTTTTGCTTCTCCCCGTGCTGTCGTATTCTGAATGAATGTGTTTTTCTCTCGCGTTTCGGGATAATTACCTATCCAGCTCAATTTTTGATTTACGGCGCTTGGTTTCAGTTACATCTGCGTCATAGTCAAAGCCTTCGTTAGCGGAGATATCAGCTCCTGATGACACGGCCGACGGCATCATCCTTCGTAAATGCTCGTAATGAGATGATCTCGGTGAGTCGAAGAACTCTAAATTTCATTAATTTAGGCCTTTTCCTGGTTAACGTTTGAAATCAAAATTATAATTTGAAGATAAGGCAGTTTATAAAAGCGTGCATTTTCAAAAAATATCACCCTTTGAGTCTTGATTTGTAAAATATTTAGCATATGAAAATTCCTGGACTTCTTAAAAGTATTAAAAGTGACTGATGCTCTGCTTAGCGTCGACTTACCATCAGATTCTTCCGATTTTGTTGGCTGACTTGCAGCGATGATTTCAGCGTTCGCTGTATTTTCAATAAAAGTGTCAAGCGGGTTGTTCTCGAGTTTTTCTGCCTTCAGCGATGATCGCGAACTTTCACTATTAGTCGAGTCGATTCGGAGCAAAACATCGGCGTGGACTGGCTTTTGAAGATACATGCAATCTACAAGTAAATAATTTATAGAAAAGTATATGATTAATAGTTTAACTGCAGTTAGAAAAAAAATACCTAAATCTTTGACATCTCCTTGATCACCGGTTTCAACAACTGTTGGAGCTGACGACTCAGCGGAGGATTGTCGAACTCGCTCCGTGATTGAAGATTTTCTTGGCGGCAACTGAATCTTTGAAGCTTTAGATAAATGTTACAATTGGAGGATACGATTGATTGATTTTGGTAGTAATTTTAGTTTATATATTAGTTTTTTATGTTTTTTCTTTTGTTACTTTATTGGAAACATTCATGATGATTTACGACGTTTAATTTTAACCTCTAGTGAGTCTGACGAAAAACTCGATGATTTTTGCCTAGTTACTAGTTTTGGTATCCTCGAAAATTTGAATCCAGGACGAGGTGTGTAACTGTGCTTTACTGCTCTTTCCTCCAAACTCTTTTAATACTGTGGCTAAACAAAAAGCGGATTTATCAGTTACCTCGATTTCATTTTGATCAAGAAGATTTCTCAGCGAGTCTATTTCTGCTCTTTGCGTCCCAATAACAGCTACATGTTCGTGGATTGTTTCTTTCGTTTCCGAAAGAGTTTCTTTCAAATCTTTGATCATCTCCTGATTCTCTTTTGCTTTTTTTCTGAAAAAAAGTACCGTTAACATCTTTTCGTGAAATCAAGGCAGAGAACAAAAAAATAAACTCACTCTTTGCGTTCAATCTGCCTCTCAAGCTCGCTCAGAGCATCGTCTTTGTAATTGATCTCCCGTTTATGTCTGACTTCCATATCCTGCAGAGCATCTTCCAGAAGTGTCATTTTCTCTTGAATATCGCGATTGTTCTGCGCTTCCTGCTCATGCTTGTCGATAAATTCGTTCTGTTGCTTGAGAAGTGTTTCAAGCTTGTGAATTCGATCCTTAAATTATAATTATCACAATTATTTTGAACAGGATCGTTACTTGAAGACAACGATTTTGGTCGAATTTTTCCGTGTTTTCGGAAAGAAGCAAATCGCGCTCAACTTCTAATTCGTGAATCTTTGTTGCGCTTTCGATATTGTCTGAAGATGTTGTCGACATCAATACGCGAACTTCTTCTTCAGCTTTCTCGCATTCAGTTGTTTTCTCAATAAGTTGAGTTTTGAGCTTATTATTATGACCTTCTAGGCCAGAAAGATGCGTTTGAACTTCAATATTTCGAGCTAAAAGAGTTAGTAAGAAACGGATACGAAAATTTCACCAATTAAGAAACGACCCTTCACCTTCAAGCATGTTTATTTTGTCGTGATAGCTCTGAATACTTTTTTCGAGATTTGTTTTGGCCATTTTCAAGTGATTCGCCTTAAGAGTAACCGATTTCAGCTCTGTTTCGAGTTCCTTGATCTTCGTTGATTCATCTCCAGCGACTACTGGAGCTACTGGGGAATTGTGAAGACTCGCTTTTGTCTTTTCAAGCTCTTTTTCAAGTTCTTCTATTTTTCGGCTATATTTTATGTTGTCTGAGGATCTTTCTTCAAGATGGTTTTCGAGCTCTTTAATTTGTTCAGAGGTTTCGATATTCTCAGTCGATTTATTTTCTAGATTTTGGCGGAGAAGCTCGATTTCATTTGCGTACTTTTTGTTTTCTTGAGATTTTCCTTCCAAGTCTGACTCAAGATCAATGATTCGCTCTCTCAAACAAATAAGCTCGTTTGACATGTCGAGAATTTGCTGCTCGAGTTCTTCTTTTTCAATGATAGATGATCCGGCATCAGATTCCTTCGTAATCGATGTGTCCATCATTGGAATCGGAGATGGACTCGGGCTTGAATGCTCACTCTCCATTTCTTCTTCCTCTTTTTCCTCTCTGGGTTCAGGTGTGTTAGCTTTTGGCTGGGACGCTGGGGTTTGGGAAGGAGACAGTAATTTCGGCTTGACCTGAACTTTCATGATTTCTTCAGCTGCAGGAAGCGCATCTCGAACAAGTTTACGGAAGTCTTCTTCGAGCAAAAGATCGCCACTTTGATAAATTGAAGATTTTTTATTCGCGATTCTTAGGGGATCAACAAAACGACCACCGAGTTGCTGCAAAACTGGAATCAGCTGTCCACGGACTGCTGGAAGCTGCAGAACAGCTAGTAAAACAAGATATGAAGAGACGCAACGCTCCGAAATGTCGAGAAGATCGTCAGTATTCGGCTGGGAGAGAATATTTAGCAGAACGTGAAGGGAATTGGATTCTGGAGCCTCGGGAGAATTTGACAAAAGTGCAGCAATAGCACCTGGCGAACCGTGTGACCAAGAAGCAAGAAGGAGAAGAATCGCAAGTCGAGCGGGTTTCTGTAATATTCTCGAGGTTAAAATCGTAAAAAGCGTAACTGATCGCTTCACTGCACCGTCCGAATCTTGGTAGGGAAGTTTAACTGTAAGAAGCCACTCTTTGACTGACGGATCAGCGAGGCAGCGTGCGAGAATGGTGGCACTAAACCAGCAGCAGCTTGCATCGCCGCCCATGAGAGCTACTAAAATATGTCTTCCCATCAGAGATCCAAATGTTTTAGACTGCGAGGCATCTCCGGCCGTTGCTTGAGATATTCCAAAGACCAATTCTCGTTGAGTAGCTACTGATCGTTGAATACAAGCTCTGGTCAACTCCCAGCCAGCGTAGCGCAGCGGAAATCGACGCTCAGAATTCAGAGTAAGAGTTAGCGCGGCAAAACAAACGCCGGAATCAATTATTGACTGAGTGGAAGACTGGGAACAGACTCGCGAAAGATGAATAAGGCAGGATTCGACGACATCATCTGGACATCCTGGAGATTTAACTAAATTTAGAATATGCGGCAGCAGGCCGATTTGATCCATTGTTTGAACCATGGCGATAACATGATTTGCTGGAAGACAAGGAGACACAAAGACGGAGAAGAGCTGGACAGAGGCGGATGCAATTGCACTTCTTCTTTTCCCCCAACGCTCAGGAGAGGCAAAGAGCGGTAAAAGTTTATGCATGAAGCCCATTTCTTTGAAGAATGATTGCGTGTTTGTGTTTTCGTTCAGAATAAGCCACATCAGTTTAAGACAGTCTTGCACGACGACTCCACCTTCAGCCCATGACTCAGATTCAAAGATGTGTATGAGAAGCTCAAAACCAGACTCGAAGGCGAATAAAACTGGTAGATCTTGGTTATCTTCGCACAATTCGGAGAAAAGCAGAACTGCTTCATTCCTAAATAAAAATTAAACTTCAGAACAGCCCAACCTTGTTTTATGAAAACTTGAACGAACCTGAGAATTTCCCTCGAGTCCTGAAGAATTCCAGTTAGTTGTCCAATGGCAATTCCAGATGAAACGGCTGCCAGTTGGACATCCTTCGGAAGTCTTTGGCATGTGTAAAGCAGCGTTCGAAGGAGAGGAAATCTGACTGAGAACTCCGACTCGGGCAATAAATTAAAGAAGCTCGCTAACACGTTCGACTTGGTGATGGCTTCTGCAGTAGCATCGCCTGCACTTTCACGCTCCGAGGCGCCCAAAAGCTCGCAAAAGATATTCAGAATTATCGAAATCTTGTTCAAATCATTCTCGGACGATAATTGCTGAATTAGAAAAGGTACGGAGGCGAAAACTTCAACAGGATCGTCGCGGGATTTCATGAGAAGAGCCGAGAGTCCAGACGCCATCGGGAGCGAGCCCGCCTCAAGACTTTGTAAGATAACGGCCACATCTGTCATGGTGTATTTGCCAGACTATTTCACCTCATCTGAATTGGCAAATCTTTAGATGATACGCCTTTAAAAAATCACCCAAAAATTCCCTGCAAAAATCTAAAAACAAAAAGCTTTCACTCCAGTTTGTTTATTTATCACACACAGAAGATCTGAGCAGACAAAGTGGCGGAGCTCCACTTATCGGAGTCGTCGGGCTTCTCTTTCGGATTCGAGAAGAGTGAGGATGTCTCCCTCTCGGACGGGTCCTTTGACGTTTCGGATGATGGATCGCTTGGTGTCATCGAGGAACTCGACCTTGACCTTAAAAACGAGTTAGTTTTTTGTAAAGAGACCCTGATATTTTTAAGTCCGCGACTTACCTGGGTACACTGACCTTGGGAACCAGTTCGGCCGAGAACGTCGGTGACCTTGGCAAGTTTGACTGGAGCGGCGGCCTTATCCATGTCGGTTAATTAAGAGTCCTTTGATCTGAAAAGACTTAAGTTTAATTACAGTATCTTTTTTGGACAGGAGCCGCAGTTAAATTTTCACAAGCATTGCACAGGGAATAATTAACGGGCAAGTCGCTTCTCTCGCTCCTCAGCGATGGAGATTCGGATACCCTTCTGTCGTGGAAGAGAGACGAGAGCCTGCTTTCCTCGGCCAATGATGAAGACGTTACTAGAATGGCCAGGTTATAGTGCGAAAAAAGGAGGAGAACATACTCAAGTCGAGTGGCGAAGACGGCGCCGGTCGCGTCCTTGATGTTGACGATATCGAAGGAACCGGGGTGTCGGTCTCGGGAGGCGATGACTCCGACTCGACCCAAGTTATGACCGCCGGTGATCATGCAGAGAGATCCGGTGTCGAATCGGACGTGCTCGGTGACAGCGCCGGACTCGATGTCAACGATGACGGAGTCGTTTACCTTGATGTCGGGGTTGGGGTATCGGATGGTTCGGGCGTCGTGGGTGACGACGAATGGGACACCCTTAAATTAGCCCGTTTAGCGATTATTTGCGGCTGTTAATCGTACCTTGGCAGCGACACCGATCTTGGTGATACGGCAGAGCTTGTACTTGCCCTCTTCAGGGGTGATTCGGTGGACGGCGAATCGGCCCTTGACGTCGTAGATCAGACGGAAGTGCTCGTTGGTTCTCTCCATGGAGATGACGTCCATGAATCCAGCGGGGAAGTTGACATCGGTTCTGACCTTGCCGTCGACCTTGACCAATCGCTGCATGAGGATCTTCTTGACCTCGGCACCGGTGAGCGCGTAGTGCAGTCGGTTACGAAGGAAGAGGATGAGTGGGAGGCACTCACGCTGCTTGTGGGGTCCTAATCAAAACGATTAGTTCCGTGACAACTTCTGCCGAAAAAAGGCAAGGGCTATATCATACCCTGGGATGGCTTAGGGGCGTAGACGCCGGTAAGCTTGTCCAACATCCAGTGGTTGGGGGCATTGAGCCGCTTCAGATGCTTCTTCTGACCTCGGGTCATGATTTATTTGGTCCCTTTCAATCTGAAAGAGCCAGCTGGTTATCGAGGGCTTTTAGAAATTTTTTGAATGTATGGGGCAGGTATGTGAATGACTGGAATGTCAGAAAGTTTGAGTGAAAATTTGGTGAGTGTTGCGTGAACGGCGAGTTACATGTCCATTTCGTTGAGAGAGGTGTTCACATTCAGCGTGCTCGGCTTGGTGAAGTCTGGAACAGCTGGGCATCGCATCGCCTGGTACATTTTGCGGTCCAAACTAAAGGAGGATGAGCTACTGTATTGCGATGGTTAACTTACTGTGGCTTGTCAAAGTAAGAATGCTGAAACGCCTTCCGCATTGAAAGACGTTTTGCTGGATCGTATTTGAGAAATGAATTCATAAGATCAAGCCCTTCAGCGCAAAGCTCTAAGTTTTTATTCTGCTCAAGCAGACGTTTCTTGATACCCATTGCAGGAAACTTGGGAAACTCGACTTTGAAGTCGGGCAAGTTCTCAACGTCAGGCCAGCAATCCTGAGACGGTGTTCCGAGAATGCGGAAGATTTTGAACATTTGGTCGATCTCGGAATCGCCTGGAAACAGCGCCTTGTTTGTTGTCATTTCAGCGTAAATTGCGCCGAGAGACCAGACGTCAACTGGCGTGGAATAATTCTAGAGGAAGAATTATGAGTAATTTGCGTTTTAAATTTATCCAACCTTTTGTCCGAGAAGAATTTCGGGAGCACGATACCACATGGTGATGATTTCGTGAGTGTAAACGCGAACTGGGATCGAAACTGCTCGAGCAAGTCCGAAATCTGCAAGTTTGATGTTTCCAGATTCGTCGATCAACAGATTTTGAGGCTTCAAGTCTCGATGCAGGATTCGACGAGAATGACAAAATGAAAGACCCTACAAAAATTGTCATTAAATCGAATTATTATTTTATGGGTTACAAAATAGGGAAAATAGGTTTTTAATATTAAGAATGTTCACGTGACTTACACAAATGAGCTGAAACATGTAGGATCGGACGAGTTTTTCTCGCATGAATTTTCCACTGCCTTTTAATGCACGTAAGTTTTTTTTTAATTATGAAAATCTTACTTTTAAGCGAGTCGAGATATTGTTTGAGATCCATTGGCATAAACTCAAAGACGAGATAGATTTTTTCTTTCTCGACCAAAATCGTGATCAGATCGACAATGTTCGGGTGTTTCAATTCTTTTAGCAGTGAGATTTCGCGAACGCTAGAATCTCATTGGAACCCAGCCGGTTTTGCTGTTTTTCTACCTTGTTGGTGGAATTCCTTCTTCCTCGTCTCCAAGGCGAAATTTCTTCATTGCGACGTATTGTCCTGTTGGAAGATATTTGCAGCGGTAGACGATTCCATAAGTGCCTTCGCCGATTTTTTCCAGTTTTTTATAGTTGCTGATATCATTTATCTGCTTCTGACGATCTTGCGCTATTTTGGCTTCTTCGTCCATGTCTCAAGAATTCGTCTTCTCTTTTTGATCTTTTTAGGGCTTTATCACGGATTATAAATCTGTCTAAAAAAAAGAAATAAATTTAATTCTATATCTTATCGATAATCAGAAGGCAGCTTTGAATAATTGTCAGAAATGATCGCTTGATTGTGGAATTTTGAAATGTAATTTGAGAAAATATCGGCTGAAATTTTAGATTTTGCGAGTTTGTGGAGGAAATTCTGGCCTTCTTGATCAACAGCAGAGAGATCGACGGTTTTATGAGTCAGAAAAAGATTAAGCATTGAATGGTCTCCTGTAATAGCCGCTCTGTGAAGTGGAGTACAACCCCCATTAGTTCTAGCATTGATATTTACGCTTTTTTCGTTTAGTAGGAATTTTACAATATTTTTGTTTCTCTGACGCGCTAGAAAATGGCTGGGAAATAAGAGAAAATTTATGCTCTAGAAAGTTTTTCCAAACCATCGCCTGCATAGTGAAGGGCTTTAATTGGCGAAAGAACTTTCTTTCTAGCGAATAATTGAGAAGGAAATTTTCACCTTCCTGTAAAGCCGTAATTATCCGATTTATTTAAATCAATTATTTTCTTTTTAACTTTCACTAGATCTCCGTCAAATGCTGCGCCCCAAATTCCCCTTAGAATCCTTTTTAAACGGCGATTTAAACTCGAAAAACCTTTGCCAATCGAGCTCGTCTAAGCTCTGCTCGAGACCGGTCGATCTCACGTGACAACTGCACTTTTCGGCATGACCACTCATAAGCCAGAAAAACTTCTTTTACTCTCTTGAAAAATAGTGGAATCTGCGCGCGGCGGTATTTTCTCGAAACTCTGCGCTCACGCATCGAGTGCGCGCGCAAGAGCCAATCAGCGCGCGACTCTCTACTCACCGCACGTGATGGTTGTTGAAAAGCACTCACAATTCCGATTTTCTGTCGGACGATTCGGAGAAATGCAAACAAGAGAAAATTGACTGTAATCTCGGAATACAGGGGA